>ENA-OSET01000158-OSET01000158.1-sediment-metagenome-genome-assembly--contig:-NODE-158-length-77016-cov-9.097779_pt1 | contig 77016 bp, 59 predicted proteins | sample MGYA00237882_ERZ534229 | MGnify/ENA primary metagenome ERZ534229 (study PRJEB26408, sample SAMN06266212) | sediment metagenome | isolation source: Hudson Canyon methane seep mesocosm | place: USA:Hudson... | reverse complement strand
TTAGGTAAGGGAGACCACTAAGGACTAATATGCTCACCACAACACAAATTAAAAGTATAAAGACCGGCATTCTATCAGATGTTGGCCCCCATCGTGGGCTGCGTTTGAACGCCACATCGGCCGGTAAAAGTTGGATATTCAGGTATAAGAATTTTGAGGGCAAGATTAAACAATTGAAGCTGGGAATGTTTCCGACAATGCCCTTGTCTGAGGCCCGGGAGAAGGTCGCCGATTACAAGCAATTGCGGCGGGATGGGATTGATCCAAAGCAGGAGAGACAAAAGAATATTGATAAAGCTATCGAGGCCGCTAATGAAGCCAAGTGGGAAGAGCACAAGCAAGCCTACCTGGTCCAGGATATGGTCGACCATTACCTGGATGAGCACATTGAGAAGAATCGAAACTTTAAAGGTGGCAAGGAGGTCAGGCGTATTTTTGAGCGTGACGCATTGCCGACTCTCGGACAGATACCTGCTGCCGAGTTGAGGCGGTCACATATCCACAACCTGGTGGTGACGCTGCCGGCCTCTATTGGTAGGGATGTTAAGCGTGAGGTCAGAGCGGCATTTGAACATGGCATTGCCGCTGGTCGGATAAGCCATATTATCTATCGTAATTCCCAAGCATGTCGATTGACATGGTTGTTCATATGGCATAGTCTGCTAAAAAACATGTCAGGCGACATGTCAGGTTAAAAATAATAATGGAGAGTCAGATGAAATCGATACAACCGGCCAAAACCTTATTGGCCATCGCGATTGCCACCTCACCGATTGCTTACGCGGCCGACGACGACACGTCCTTCGTGTTAGAGGAAATTATTGTCACTGCCCAGAAACGGGCGGAGTCGTCTCAAGATGTGCCTATTGCCTTGTCTGCTTTTTCAGGTAATTTTATTAAAGAGGCCAAGCTCAGTGATGTTAAAAAATTAGTCGCGTTTACCCCGGGCTTGGCCGGTCAATCGACGGACAGTTTTCTCGATTCCATCAGCGTGCGCGGAATTTCCACCAACTCCTTCGGCATTGGTGGTGATAGTTCAATTGGCATTTATAAAGATGGCGTTTACTACGGCCGTAACGGCGCAGCGGTGACCAGCTTTTTCGATGTTGAGCGTGTGGAAGTGTTGAAAGGCCCGCAGGGTTTACTGTTTGGTCGCAATGCCGCCTCCGGCGCCATTCATACGATTACGGCGAAGCCTCAGCTTGAGGAAACGGAAGGTTATGTGCGTCTGGGCGCCGGTGAGCGAGGCCGCCAACAAGCCGAATTTGCCTATAACCAGCCTTTAAATGACAGTTGGGCAGTGCGCATTGCCGGTTCTCATTCGGAGGAGGATGGCTTTGTTAACAACCTCTATAACGGCCAAGACCTCGGTGCCCACGACCGCGATGCGATTCGTCTATCCCTCAAGCATCAAGCCGATTGGGGCGATGTCACGCTGACGGCTGAGCACGAAGACCGCAGCCAATATGGGACTGTCTATATTGGTATGGATGAGCAGGGTGAAAGCTTTACCGGTGATGACCGCACCACTAATCTCGATTTCCCCGGTAGGGATGACGCCAAAGTGACGGGGCTTACCTTAAGGGCCAACGTCGATCTCAATGACAAAATGGTATTGACCTCCATTACCGGCTTTAGCAAACATGATTGGACCTACCAAGAAGACTGGGACGGCACACAAAGTACTGTGGCCGGCTACATTCAAGAGCAAGAAGGGGAGTACTACAGCCAAGAACTACGCCTCAATGTTGAAGCCAGTGAAGATCTCAACTGGTATGTTGGTGCGAGTGTTTATGAGGAAGATGTGACGGCGCTACTCGCCAACCATACTGGTGACACGACCCCCTATTTTACCGGCGCCTACGTGGATTATTTTACCGAATTTTATACTGAATACTTTGGTGACGCTGCTTTAGGTGCCTACTACGGTGCCGCCGCAGGTGCTTATTATGGTGGCATCGCGGGTGCTTATACCTCCGGCGTGGTCGAAACGAATTCGACCAAAGGCGAATATTCCGGCTGGGCCGCTTACGCGGATCTGACCTATCAACTGACCGAGAAGATGGATGTTAGCCTGGGTGTGCGTTACACCTACGATGAAAAGGCCGTGGAGACCGATATTCAAGGAGGCGGGTTTGTCTGGCCTGTTGTAACGCCCAGCCCGATCAAGGCGAAGTCGGATTGGGATAACGTCTCATCACGGATCAATTTACGTTACTTTGTTGATGACGACACGATGTTGTTTGGCTCTGTGACAGAGGGTTATAAAGCGGGTGGTTTTGGTACGGACAATGTCACGTCTGCCGGCCCCTCAGCAAACCCCTTCGTGACGGCGGCCCTGCCCGATGCAACGATTGATGATTTCGATCCCGAGACAATTCTCTCTTACGAGGTCGGCGCTAAAGGCGACCTGGCCGGCGGTCGCGTGAAATACGGACTCAGTGCCTACTCCTACAGCTACGAAGATCTACAGACTGTCATCATTGAGGTCGGTAAAGCCTTGGTTGAGAATATCGGCGAGGTTGATGGCGTGGGTGTTGAGCTGGATCTGCGCGCAGCGCTGAATCAGCATTGGGAAATGTTCATCGGAGTGGCTTGGAGTGAAACGGAAATTAGTGGTATTCCTCTCGATGTGTGCGCCGAGCTCGACGGCAGTAATTGCAGTGGCAACCGCCTGGCCTATAATCCGGAGTGGACGGTTTCCGGTGGTATCAACGCCCATTACCCCATGTCCGGCGGTGAAGTGTTTGCCGGGCTAGATTTTAGTTGGCAAGACGACTTCTACAGTGACAATGAGAATTCAGAAAGTGTCGCTGTTGATAGCGTGGGTTTTGTTAACTTGCGCGCCGGCTGGAACAGCGAACAGAACTGGAGTATGAGCGTCTACCTTGAGAACGTGTTCGATGAAGAATCGTTTTCAGCGCGCGGTGGCTTTGGTTCGCTCCCCGTCAACATTGCCCCCACGCAGGAGCGTTTAGCGGGTGTCGATATTAACTATAGTTTTTAGTGCTTGAACTGTTGATCTCTCGATTCATCATCTTTGGGGGCGATTTATCGCCCCTCTTTTTCGCTGAACTCTCAAAGAGGTTTATTGCATTATTGAACCTTCTAGTGCAATCATCGAATGAATCGATGTTTTGGTAAAAACGATCACTAGGCGGCATTCGCTATGACAACGACAAGCACAGACAATACTCAAGCTAAACTCACACTCCAAGACGTTATCGCAAGGGGCTTTCGGGCACTTTCGCTGGGCCAGCTCGATGAGGCCCGTGGTTGTTGTATGGCGATACTGAAGCAGCAGCCAAACAATGAACAGGCCCACTTTCTGGTGGGCCTCATTGGCCTTGCCAGTAACGATCGTGAAAAAGCTATATTGGCTTTCGGTAGCGTTACTCGGCTCAATCCCGGCCATGTTGCCGCATGGGCACACCTGGCAAAATTATTGGCTCAAAGCGGCAACATCAACCGCGCTGATCACGCCTTGTTGATGGCTGTAAAACATGAACGTGGTGACATAGCCGAAGTGCAGGATGTGATCGCCTCATCCTATTCCCTGTTGGGAGAGAACCAAACGGCCAATGAGTGGTTTCAAAAAGCCGCGGTCAAAGCGCCCGATAATTTGCCCATCAGCGTCAATTTTGCCAACAGCCAGATATACCTTGGCAACACCGACGCGGCAAGCTCTCAGCTGACGAAGGTTTTGGCACTTGCGCCCAACAATGGGCAGGCTCATTGGTTGCTGTCGGGGCTGGTTAAAGCGAAAGACACCCACCATATTGCGGCCATCGAAAACATTTTGACGAGCCAGTCGATTCCCGCTCAAGCCGAAGCCTTTTTGTGTTATGGCGCAGGCAAAGAATGCGAAGACCTGGAAGATTGGGATCGGGCTTTCCGTTATTTTGAGCGCGGCGCCAAGGCGCGGCGCAAGCTGGTCAGCTTTGACAATGCTCAAGAAGACGAGACGTTTAACTCACTCAAAAACACCTACACCGAGCAGTGGCTGGCGAGCCAATCGGAAGGTTGTGATACCGACTCGCCTATCTTTATTGTCGGCCAGCCTCGCACGGGCACCACGCTGGTGGAACGGATTATCACCTCCCACTCGCAGGTCCATTCGGCGGGTGAGTTGATGCATTTTGGCAACGCCGTGCGGCGGCAAAGTAACTATGACGGTCGTGAGCGATTCTCTGCGTCGCTGTTTGAGTCTGCTGCCAGCCTGGATAGCAAAAAGCTGGGCGCCGCCTATATGGCCAGCACCGCCAAGCTAAGGGGAACAAGTCCGCATTTCGTCGACAAACTTCCCTATAACTATCAAAACTTACCGCTTATCCTGGCCGCGTTACCCAGTGCCAAGATCATCCACTTAGTGCGCGACCCCATGGATGTGTGTTTTTCGGTGTACAAACAATTATTTGCCGATGCTTATCCGCACTCCTACGATCTTGAAGAGATGGCGAGGCATTTTGTGCGCTACTATCGCCTGATGGACATTTGGCGACAGCGCTTCCCCGGTCGTTTTCTCGATGTGCGTTATGAGGCGGTGGCGGCCGATGTGGAGACCGAAGGCCGGCGTGTGATTGATTATTTACAATTACCTTGGGAGGAGGCCTGCGCCAATTTCCATCAGCAAACCACCGCAGTCACCACCGCCAGTGCGGTGCAAGTGAGGCAGCCCGCCCACACCCGTTCGATAGGGCGCTGGCGTCGCTACGAAAAACAATTGCAGCCGGTACGGGACATCCTGATTGAGGAAAACATCATTGCGGATGAGCGCTAAGAAGTCGCTTTAACTCCGCCTCGGCCTCCGGGATGAAGTTTTGAATCACCTTGGCGCCGCTATCCCAAGCCTTTAATTTCGCTGCTCGGCTGGCATCCAGTTGAATGTGTTCTTGAGCGATAATGTAGGCAAAAAAAAGTTTATGCTCGGCGCTGGCAAGCGAAGCCATTTCTTGCAGTTTGGGTAGGTAGGGAATAATGACATCAATCAATTGTTGTGGGCTGACAAAACGCCAGCCAACATAGATTGCAGTCTCAATTCCCTTGCGAACAAACCAGTTTGCTTCGTAGTTGACCCCAAGCTCGACCTTCATGTGGTCGAGAATTTTTTGGTTCACCACTTCCATTTCATAATACGCTTGAAAGAATTTCTCTCGCTCCGATCCCTCCGCGTGTTTTGCGGCCTGGCGCATGCCGATGTAAGTGCGCCCTCGGTTGCCGTATTCATAGTTCAGGTGTTTGAAATAAATCTCTTTTTCTTGCTCATTTAAATGCGGTGCTAATGGTGACTGCGTCTGAGGTTCTTGCGCAGACGCAGTACAAGAGAAACTGAGTAACAAAGTGATGAATGTCACTGTGGAAATTTTTTTAATAGCCGTTTTGGTCATCCCTACGCTTCTCCTGTTGTTGATGGCACATTTAAGTTGTTATTTCTTCCACGGCGCGCGCAGCGGCGTCGATGGCCGAGTGGAGGTAGGCGGCCGCCTCAGAATCGGAGTTGGCGATACTGATACGACCGATCGGCGCTCGACCCAGTTCGTGAGGTGTTTGCCCCTTTTCCCACTTTGGATCAAACAAAGTATTGTAGGCATAGGAATAGCCGTGGGACCAGCGATTGACGGTGATGGCTTCGATATCGCGATCGGCATCAAAACCCTTTGCGCCGAACATGGCCGTCAGCTGTTGTTTCACCTCAAGCTCATAAGCGGAGAAGGGCGTTTGGTAAAGGCGGTGACGACCAAGGCGGTAGAGGTCGCGGCTGTTCTGCTGACCTGTACCCTTGGGGGCGGGCGCATGACACATCCAGAGCAGCAGTGGTTTACTGCCATGACTGTCATCCTGGTAGGTGCCAAGGCTGACGGGCGGGGCCTTAGTGACGACGGAATAATAGCTGCCGGGGCAGTGATATTGAACGGGACCGGAAGCGTTGACGGCCGCGCCGCTGCGAAGCAGAACATTCGTCATCACCAGAGGCACTTTCACGCCGTATTTCAGGTGTTCTTTTTGTGCCTCGGGCAGCTCTGGGCAGAGGTGGGGGATGATGCCGTTATAGCAAGCCAGGATGCTGCTCTTGCCTCGCACTTTGTAGGCGATGCCCGCTTGGACATAGTCCACTTCAACGCCACCGTCTACGTTTTTGACATTGACCGCCGTACTGTTCAGGCGCACGCGAATGGGCGAGTCACTGCGATCGAGTTGTCCGTAATCGAAGCGTGCTTCAAGAATGTCTTCCATGGAGTCGCCCGGTGCAACCTTGGGAATCAGGCGTCGAACCAACAGGCGGGCGATCGAGGCGTTGCCATCGGGGAATATTGGAAATCGGATTTCCTCTTTAGCCATGTTTAATATTTTGGTCAGCAGTTTGCCGGTATAACCGATGCTATTGCCGCCGGGGTATCCGAACAGTATCGCGTCTTGGACCGAGACAGATTCGCAGCTTGTGCCCAAAAATATTTTGTTGAAGGGCTCAAACAGCTGAATGGTTTTCATGGAGAGCCCAGCTCGATCTCTCAGGAAGGCTTCGTAAGAAGTGACTTCGGTGTAGTGCTTTGCCTCTAGCAGGGAAAGATCATCGAGCAGATCGGTGTCGCCTTCAACCAGGGTGAGCAATTTGCGATACTGTTCGTCGGGTAAGCCCAAATCCGCCAGCAGCTGAAGAGATTCTTCATCGCCGTTCCAGGCGCTGCCCCAATTTCCCTGTACGATTTTGTTCTGTCCGTACTCACCTTTATTGAGAAAATACCCCGACTCAGCGTTTATGTCGGACAGCATGTAATCGGGATCGCGCGCGGCATGGAGTTTATCGAGGTCCACGCCCAGCTCTGCCATGACCCGATCCACCGTGGCACTGAATGAGGTCGTTTCGAGGTTGACGCTGCCCCCGGGCCCCAGCAGAGTCCGGTCACCGATTTGGAACTCGTTGCGTTTGGCGTGGCCGCCAAAATCGTCGTGGTTGTCCAGAATCAGAATTTTTTTGTCGAAGCCCACCTGTTGGCGATAGAAGTAGGCCGAGGCGAGGCCGCTGATGCCACCCCCGACAATCACCAGATCGTAATCCTCATCCAGTGCGGTATAGCCCTCAGGCTTTTTTCCGCGCCAGGCCATGTCGTGGGCAACTTCGAAAGAACCTACGTGGCTGCCACGCAGACCGGTGAGGGCGGGCGGGTAGTATGTTTGGGCCAGTTTGTTGGCGTTTGACGCCCCCGTTTCCTCCAGTGCCAGCAGGCTTTTAGGCGACAGTGTGCCGCCTGCGGCTAGCGCCAGAGCGGCGCCGTTGAGAAAATCTCTGCGTGTGATGGTTTTCTGCACCGTTACTGCGCTCCCTGTTTGTTCAGGGTAATGGTTTGCCAGTTGGTGTATTCCATCAAACCGTGCAGGGAGTTTTCGCAACCCAGCCCCGACTGTTTGTGACCGCCAAAGGCCTGAAAGGGAGAGTACTGATGAATTTCATTCAACCAGACCGTGCCCGCTTCCAGTTGACGGCCGACACGCTCGACCGCGTCGAGATCCGTTCCCCATACTGAAGCACCCAGACCATAAATCGTGTCATTTGCCTTTGCGATCACATCGGCTTCATCTGACCATTTTAGGAGTGGCAAAATCGGGCCAAAGGGTTCCTCGCGCACAATTCTTGAATCTTCCGGAGGGTTGTCCACCAGTGATACCGGCACAAACCACCCTGCAGCACTCTCATCAATTTCCCCACCAATCGCAAAGTCATAACCGTTGGCATGGCAGTCCGCGAAATAATCCTGAACCTTGCCGTATTGCATCGAGTTTTGAATGGGGCCTAAATCGGTATCGGCCTCTGTGCCGTCACCCACTTTAATATTATTGGCGATGAATTCGACCAAGGCATCGCGAACCTCATCATAAATATCTTCATGAATGTAGAGGCGTTTGGTCACATTACAAAATTGTGCATTGTTTTGGAACGCCGCCCAAAATAATTGCGGTGCCAGTGTTTTTGGATCGGCGTCCTTCATCACGATGGCCGGGTCGTTGCCGCCTAATTCCAGCGTCACACGCTTAATGGACTCCGCGGCTGATCGCATCACGTGGCGCCCTGTTGCGGTTGAACCGGTAAAGGCAATTTTGTTGATGTCGGGGTGCGCGGTCATCCACTTACCCTGTTCGTCGCCACCGCTCACTACGCTGAGCACGCCCGCAGGGAATGCTTGCTGCGCCAATTCAACCATTTTTAAATCGCACAATGGCGTGTAGGGTGAGGGTTTCACAATGATGGTGCAGCCAGCCATGAGTGCGGGCGCGATTTTCCAGATCGCCAGCAAAATAGGAAAGTTCCAAGGTACAATGGCGCCCACAACACCCACGGGCGTGAGCTGGGTTACAACGCGGCGCTCATCACTGTCTTCAAGAACTTCTTCGGGCAATCGTTGGGTGGCAATGGCACGCAGCCAAGCCACTGAGCCAAACACTTCCCACTCGGCGCCCGCTCTCGGCTTGCCTTGCTCGCGTGTCAGCAAGGTCATCAGGCCCTCGGCATTCGCTTCAAGCAAATCTGCGAAGGCTTCCACCGCGGCCTGTCTTTCATCGGGGGAGGTCAGACGCCAGGTTTTAAACGCTTCGCGGGCGCTGGTGACGGTGTCTTCAAATTGTGCCATTGAACAATCGGGCACTTGGGCTATGACCTCTTTGGTGGCTGGATTAAAAACAGCTTTGGTGTTCTCCGCAAGGGCAGATTTGCCATTGATGGTCATTACGTAATTATTATTGAAATCAATCATGGTTTCTTTTCCTTTTAGACGTTTATTGGTCGTTACTTGAGAGTGCGTTGTGGAAATGAATCAGTTCACGACGCATGACTTTTCCGGAGGATGTTTTCGGGAGGTCATCCACAAACTGGATTGCCCGGGGCACTTTGTAGGCCGCGAGGTGTTCGCGAGAGAAACTCAAAATGTCTTCAGCGGACGGGCTGGCCCCCTGTTTTAAAACGATATAAGCCTTGGCCAGTTCCCCTTTGAACTCGTCTGGAATTGGGCCAACGGCCACCAGAGCCACATCCGGGTGAGAGGCAATGGTGTTTTCCAACTCTGCTGGGTAGATGTTGAAGCCAGCCGTTAAGATCATGTCCTTAATGCGGTCGACAATAACGATGAAGCCGTCGGCGTCAATGCGCGCAACGTCGCCGGTGCGCATCCAACCATCGGCACTCAGCGTTTCTCGGGTGGCGGCTTCATTGCCGAAATAGCCTTGCATGACGATGGGGCCTCTGATGACAAGTTCGCCCGCCTCGCCGCTTGGCATCTCCGTGCCTGGATTTTCTGTGTCCATGATTTTGGCTTGGGTGTAGGGAATTGGTACACCAATGGAGCCGTGACGATAGTCACCATTCCAGGCAAAGGTGCTGCCCAAGCCTGCCAATTCCGTCATGCCCCAGAGTTCCACCAGCGAGCACTGAAATTGTTCTTCCACCTGGGCCATCTTGGTCAAGGGCATGGCCTGTCCGCCCACGGTGCACAGGCGCAAAGACGATAAATTCCGTTGGCCGAGCGTTGGGCTTTCCAGCAGGTACATGTACATGGTGGGCACGCCGTCGAAATGGGTCGCTTGATGGTTTTCCATCGACGCCAGGACTTGCTCCGGATCGAAGACAGAGTGCAGCACTAAGGTGCCGCCCTTGTGAAAGCAAGCGTTCATAATGCCGTAGCCGTAAACATGAGGGCAGGGCAGGGCGTTGACCATGACATCCTTGGCACTGCGGCCATGCATCAATGCCGACATGGTGAAGTTGGTGATCACCGCCTTGTGCGACAGCATGGCTCCCTTGGGCTTGCCGGTGGTGCCTGAGGTGTAGCAGATAGTAGACAGCGAATCGGTGTCGATGGCCGGCTCCGCAAATTCCTCCGAAGCGCCTTGAATCCATTGCTCAAAGTCGCTTGCGCCTGCGGGGATGTTCTCACCGTACAAAATCAGCGTTTCAAGCGAAGAGCGGGTTTCAAGCCCTGTTAAAGGCAGGCCCTTTTCCTTAGACGCGATGATGGCTTTAGCGCCGCAGTCGTTGACCACATACTCCACTTCTTCAGGGGTCAGCATCACATTGATGGGGTTGATCACCGCGCCTGTTTTCAAGGCGCCGTAGTAGCTGACCACCCACTCCCAGGCATTGGCGCCATAGAGTGTGACGCGATCACCCGACGCAATGCCACTGGCGCTTAGGCTATTGGCTACTTGGTTGGACAGTGCCTCCAGACGCGCATAGGTGAACGCTTGTCCGTCAATGATCAACGCGGTTTTATCGCCAAAGTGCTTGGCCGAGTCGGTAATGATCTGTGCGATCGCGTTCTGCATACTGCTTCCTCATCCTAAATTATTGTTTTGCACCCACAGGCTCAAGGTCTTGGAGCCTGACATGAGAGTGTGTTCCAAGGCACTCAGGTCCCACCCGGTGACATTTTTTTAAAGATCCAGGCGTGTTGCCTGTATACTGTGACTGTAAAAAATGCGAGCATGTCAGTCGACATGTTGCAGAATGTCGGTTGACATGTCAATGGCTGGAGAAAGATGATCGATGAGCGAGCGTAAACAACAGATCTTAGAGGCGGCAATTGAGATTATTGCCAACGAGGGTTATGCAAACTTGAGCATGCGCGCCCTGGCTCGCGCCAGCGATTTAAAACTGGGTGCTCTGCAATATCACTACAAAACCCGAGAGGACATGTTGCGCGCGGTGGTTGGCTATATTGCCGATGAGTACCAAAAGTCGTTTGATGAGGTGGCCTTGGCGGATGGATTCTTAGGTGTTCAGGGTTTTATTGATTTCATTACTGAAGATAAGGTGGATGAAGCGCTGAATACCAGCAAGCTTTGGCCGCAGCTCTGGGCGATGGGGGCGATTGAGCCTCTGGTGGCGGATTTGGTTGCCGAGATCTATGATAAATACCTTAATATTCTGGAGGGTTTGCTCAAGGATGTGGGCAGTGAGGCGCCTCGTGCTGAAGCGCTTTTCCTGATGTCTATGGTGGAAGGCTCAACGCTTTTTCTGGGCAGAAACAAGCCTTGGGAAGCGGATGAACACGCTGTAAGAGACGTTTTACAGCGTTTTATTGAGTCCCAATACGGACAAAAGTGAGTGTGTTCGTGTCATCCCGCACGATATAGGACGTCGCCGTGCTATTACCTCATTCGCTGCTTACCGGTTGATCGTTACGAATCGTCAGCGTTTGCCTCATCGTAGTCTGTATTGATAATGATCAGTTCACGATACTTTTCTGGCATTTCCCAATAACCTTTAAAGCCCTGAGGCACCATTAACGATTCGCCCGTTTTAAACTCCTGGCTTTTTCCATCATCGGTGGTGAGGATAAGACGCCCTTCTAAAATTTGAACGTATTCGTCAAAGGGCAGGCCATCAATTCGAACTTTGGTCGGCTCGGATTCGTAAATCGACACCATGATTTTACCGACGTGAAACGCGTGTGTGCTAAAGGGGACAGGCGCGGCATCACTTGATATACCTTCGCCGTCAAACTCTGCATGGTCGCCTTTGGTCAGACCTTTGCCGTCAAAAAAACTTTTCTCTAAGAGAAATGGCTTAATGATTGGCTGCTCTGATGACGATTCTGTTGGTTTTTGCATAAGACCTATCCTTTAAATGCTGACAAGAAAAATTAAAAAAGTGAAACCAGCATCAAGTACTGGTGCACGGGTTAAGACTCTGTTGGGCCTTGCCCTACACAGAGCTGAGTTGTTCATTCACCGCTCGCACAGCCGCGTCGATTGCGGTGTTCACATAAGCAGAAGCTTCCGAGTCGGAGTTGGCAATGCTGATTTTACCAAATTGTTTGCGGCCCAGTTCATGGGGGGCTTTGCCTTCTGGCCACTGCGGGTCAAATAGATCGAGGTACTCGTACGCGTAACCATGGGACCAGCGGTTGAGGGTAATCGCTTCAATATCTTTATCGGCGTCAAAACCCCTTGCCCCGAACATGCCGGTGAGTTGCTCACGAATGGACTTTTCATACGCTTCAAAAGAGGTGACATAGAGCTTGTGCCTGGCCATGCGATACAGGTCACGGGCCGTTTGTTGGCCGTTATTCTCCGACGTGGGTGATGTCATCATATTGAGCACTATAGGGTCTTCGGGCTTGTTGCTGTGTGTGTAATTGCCAATAGTTACCTGCGGGGATGTGGTCACCATTTTGAAATCGCTGGTCGGGCAAATCTGCATTTGGCTGCCGCTGCTATGGAAAGCGCGGCCGTTGCGCAACAGAACGTTAGCGACAAGTAAGGGGACTTTCACACCGTATTTGAGGCTGTCTTTTTGCGCCTGTGGAAGTTCAGGGCAAAGGTGTGGTATCAGGCCGTTGTAGCAGGCCAGTATGCAATGCTTGGCCTTGAAGCGATAGGCTTTACCCTGTGTTTCATAGGCCACCGAAACAGATCCATCGGTGTTGTTAACCGCATTAACGACAGAGCTGTTGAGGCGAAGGCGAACGGCTTGGTCGGGGCGATCCAGTTGGCTGTAGTCGAAGCGGGCATCCATTAAATCTTCTACACTGGTGCCGGCGGCCACGTTCGGAATCAAATGCCTAACCATCTGCCGCGTGAGTGAGGCATTGCCGTCGGGCAGCCACACAAAATTTGTTTCTTCACTCATGCCACTTTCGGCAAAAACGGCCATGGCCGCTTCCCCCAACACGCTCAGCGCCGGTAGGCCCGTTTTAACTCCCTCATAAATTGAAAGAGAATCGATGCCAACGCCGTAGGTAATATTCACAATGGGGTTGAAGAGTTTAGCGGTGGCGCGACTAAAACCAAGGTATTCGGTCATGAAGGTTTGATAAGGGGTGTGCTTTAAAAAACCTTTCATGTCTTCAGTGGGCATAGGTTTTAATAGCGGTCGTTTGCCTTCAATCAATTGAATAAGCTTATCTTGTTCGGCTTTGGGCAGAGCTAATGTCGCCACTAATTCCTGATAGTTGCCATAGCCATGCCAGGCTGCAAACCAGTGGCCATTGGTGATGCTGTCTTTGCCAAAATGTTTGCGATCGGTGTACAGGCCGATGGGCTGATTGAAGTCAGCTAATGGCCATTGAGGGTCCAGCTTTTTGCTGAGCTCATCCAAGTTGAAACCAAGGCTTGCGATAAGTTCTAGAGATTCTGGTGAGTAGAGGTGTCTGTCTTGAAAGTTACCGCTGCCACCCGCACCGAGTAACATGCGGCCTTGGCTATGGAATTCATTGCGTTTTGCATGGCCGCCAAAATCGTCGTGATTGTCGAGTATTAGGATGCGGGCTTGTGTGCCCGCTTTTTGCTGATACAAACTGGCTGCGGCAAGCCCGCTGATGCCAGCCCCCACCACGATTAAGTCATAGTGCTCATCAAGGTCGGTATAGGTCGAGGGTTTAATGTCGCGCCATGCCAGCTTGTGGGCTGTTTCAAAAGAACCTTTGTGGTTTCCACGCATGCCAGTGAGTGTGGGGGGGTAGTAGTCTACGGCGCTTGCTGGAGAGGAGGTTATTGCGTCTGATAACGCGGTTTTAGGCCCTATCAAAGCGGCTCCCGCCAAACTTATCGAGACGCCGTTTAGGAAGTCTCTTCGCGTTATTTTCTTGCTCATCGCTCGTTCTCCGCGCTGATATTGATTGTTTGTCATCCTTTTTGTAAAAGCTTTAACCTTCCGCTTCCATCATGGCTTTGGTTTCAACCACAACCATTTCACGAAAATGCTCCGTCATATCCCAGGTGCCCATCCAGCCTTTGGGTAGCAAAACACTGTCACCTGCTTTGAAGGTTTGTTTGCTGCCATTGATAGGGGTCAGTACGAGCTCGCCTTCGAGCACATGAATAAACTCGTCGTAGGGGAATGGCTTGTTCACAGCAATACGGGCTGGCGTTGACTCATAAAGTGCAACAACCACTTCGCCGTGATACACGATTTTTGTCCAGTTTTCCTGCTTGCCACTAAGAAGCTCTTCTTTGGGAAAGGGAGGGATGGATTCAAGCGTTGCCTTCTTCATCGCTTCGGGATACAGCGGTACGATCTCGGGAGCTGCTTGAGATTGAGCGCTGGTTATTGTTAGTAATAATGCGAGTGATGAGATGATTTTTTTCATAGTGTTATTTCCTTAGTTAAAAAAAGCGTTTTTTTCTTTGTGGTATTAAGCCTGCTTGAGTTCGCTAAGCGCTCGCGCGGCGGCATCAACCGCCGAGTGTAGATAGGCGTTAGCCTCGGAGTCAGAATTGGCGATGCTGATACGGCCTATGGGCGCCCGGCCCAATTCATGGGGGGCCTGCCCTTCTTCCCATTCAGGGTCATATAAGCTGTTGTATTCATAGGCGTAGCCATGTGACCAGCGGTTGACAGTAATCGCTTCAATATCGCGCTCGGCATCAAAACCTTTGGCACCAAACATTGCCGTCAACTGGTCTTTGACTTCTTTTTCATAGGTGGCGAAAGGGGTGCGATAAAGTGCATGGCGCCCCAGACGGTACAGGTCGCGAGCGTTCTGTTTGCCGTTGTTGCGCGGCGCCGGGGCGTGGCACATCCACAGCACCATAGGCTTGTCGCCCTCGCTGTTGCTGCGGTAACGGCCAAGGTCGACGGGCGGTGCCTTGGTCACTGCACAGAAGTAACTGCCAGGACAGTGATATTGAACGGGCCCAGAGGCATTCACCGCTGCGCCGCTGCGCAGTAGCACATTGGTGAACACCAGCGGTATCTTTACACCGTACTTCAAGTTTTCTTTTTGTGCTGCCGGTAGTTCTGGGCATAGGTGTGGGATAAGGCCGTTGTAACAGGCCAAGATGCTGTGTTTGCCTTTTAGTGTGTAGGCTTTGCCATTTTGTACGTAAGCCACTTCAACACCCCCCTCAACGTTTTTCACATTGACGGCGGTGCTGTTCAGGCGTATGCGGACCGGTGAGTTGTCGCGATCGAGTTGGCGATAGTCAAAGCGGGCATCGATAACATCTTCCATACTGTTACCGGGGGCGACTGCTGGAATCAGCTTGCGCACTAGCAGGCGGGCAATCGAGGCGTTGCCATCGGGGAAGGTCGGAAAGTGAATATCGTCTTTCGCGTAATTTAACAGCTTGTTGGCAAGCTTGCCGACGTAACCCACGCTGTTTGCTCCGGGGTAGCCGAGCAAACAGGCCATTTCGACGGAGGTCGATTCGATGCTGACACCCATCGCCATTTGGACAAAGGGCTCGAACAATCTAATCGTTTCTGAGGTAAGGCCCGCTTTGCGCCTTAGAAATTCTTCGTAAGAGGTGGAGGCGATGTAGTTTTTGGTTTCCAATACCGAGAGATCACTGAGTAGGTCTTTCTCTCCTGTAATCAGCGCTCGCAAACGTTGATGTTGTTCATCGGGTAGGTCTAAGGCGTCGAGCAGTTTGAGGGCTTCTTCATCGCCTTCCCAAGCATGCCACCAGCTTCCCTGTATGATTTTATTCTGGCTGAAATGTTTTTTATTAAGGAAGTACCCGGACTCAGAGTGGCTGTTTAATTCCGACAGCATATAACCAGGTTCGCGTGCCGCGTTGAGTTTCTCCAAATCGACACCCAGCTCGTCCATCAGGCGGTTGACGGTGTCGCTGAAAGACATGCTCTGAAGGGTGAAGCTACCGCCATAACTTAACAGGGTGCGATCACCGCGCTTGAATTCATTGCGTTTGGCGTGGCCGCCAAAGTCGTCGTGGTTGTCTAAAATTAAAATCTTTTTATCATGACCGTTTTGTTGTCGGTAGAAGTAGGCGGCAGCGAGGCCGCTAATACCAGCACCGACGACGACCAGGTCATATTCTTCATCGAGTGGCTCGTAGTGCTTGGGTTTTTGGCCCGCCCATGCGAGTTGATGGGCCACTTCAAAAGAACCCTCGTGACTGCCACGCATGCCGGTGAGAGTTGGTGGGTAAACCGTCGGACCGATCCCGTTGGCAGTTGGCGATATGGATCCTTGCTCCAGGGCTAGCAGACTCTTAGACGACAGCGTGCCACCCGCGGCTAGCATAAGTGCTGCACCGTTCAGAAAGTCTCTTCGCGTTATTCTCTTGCTCATATCTTTGTTCTCTGCGCGGGAGGTGGTTGATTGGAAATTAGTCAGTTTTCAAATTATGTTATAGATCGATAACATTTTCAAGGGGGTGTTTTCGATCACATGATGGCAATCGGGTTTTCTAGGCCATGAGCTTTGGCTACGGCGTCACTGTTTGTGATAGTGTAATTTACGATTCTTCAGGCAAATTCGAGATTATTGTGCAGAGCAGAACACCCACAACAAAAAAAGCGCTGCCAAAATCGGCGGTCGATGCTTCTGAAGGCTCCTCGGGAGCTCCGGTCATCAAAACTCGGCAGCGTATTCTAATCGAGGCATCCAGGTTGTTTTCCAAGCAGGGTTATCTTGGCACTTCCACTCGAGAAATAGCCGATGCTGTCGGTGTCACCCAGCCTGGCCTGTATCGGCACTTTAAATCAAAAGAAGATATTGTTGTCGCCCTGGGAGAAGTGATCCTCGATCCTTTGATTGAGATGGGTGAGTCTGAAAAACGGCGTGGAAGAGGGAGCGCATCGGAGCTGGCGAGTTATCTGAGTCGCCTGTTTCATACCGTGGCTAATTCTGATTATAGCTCGCAGTTTTTTATCAGTGGCAACCTGCCTGACACGCCCAAGTTTAAGTCGCTGGCAGAGAAGTATGATGTCATGGAAACCTATTTGGCATCGCTGATTTCAAGAGGGACAAAAAGCGGCGAGTTTCGACAGGTTTCCGGAGATATTTGCCAACAAATAATTTTCAGTACCGCGAATGTTTTGATATTTCCAGCGAGTGGAAATGTTGATGAACGTATAAATCATATTCTCAGTTTTACGCTCCGCGGGCTGCTTGTGGATCCTTCTCAAGAGGAAGCGGTGTTGTCTCCACTTAACCTGCAGTCACCTACCTAAGATTGGCTGTCCCACTGATCCAGCAGAGAGTGTCAGCATGATGTGCTAAAGCATGTCGGCTGACGGGCGAAGCGCTGTCGTCTTTACATGTCATCTGACATGCCATAGTATGTCGCTCAAGAGGCTGGGGGCTGTGGCCGCCAAGGCCCGGACGATGAGAGCCCTCTTTGGCAGACTGATTGAATATGGAGAATATTGTGAACAATGCTATTTCACTGGATTATCAAATAAATAGGCTGGGTTTTTGGTCAGTCGTCATAGCGTTTGCGACGGGGCTTGTGTCAGCGTTTTTGCCTCTGGACGTGCCGGGTGGTTATACCGCGGAGCACGCCGATCGAGTGACCTGGTTGAGCGCAAATAGAGGTGCTTTTATCGCGGCTTGGGTCAATCAGATTGCGGCCATGCTGAGCTTGTCAGGACTGTTTTTTGCCATTGCCTGGAAGATCGTGGGCAACAACCCTTTGCGTGCCATACTTGCGGCAATGGTGGTGTTGATGTCCGTTGTGGCCTTTATCATTCCCAAGTTTATGGCGGTTTGGACCCTGCCGGTGCTGGCTGACACCATTGTCGCCGGGGCGGTGGGCGCTGAGATGGCCGACGCACTGCTGCTAGTCTTGAATGTCTCTCAGCCGTTTTCCTTATACACCTCTTTTGACTACTTAGGTTTCTGGCTTTATTCAGTCTTTGCCTTGCTGGTCGCCGTGCCTTTGTATGGTCAAACGAAGACGGCGAAAATATCGGCAGTCAGCTTAGGCATTTATGGTGTCCTCTATCAGTTTGTTTTGGTGGCTTTTCTGTTTGGCGAGGTAGCGCCGACTGACATTGAAGTTTCCTTTGGCCTCACAATCTTGCCCTTACTCGTGGTGATGGTGGCGATGCTGATGAATTTTAAAGCGGCCATGACCTCTAACGCTTAATGTTGTTGCAGCATAAAGCGTTAAATGGCTGGCCTTTATTTTGTTGGATTGCCGCGCTGACAGCTGTGGGCATAGGCGCGGGGCTATCAAAGATAGGCCTCGCGACGCCACGGGCCTCCATAGACATGATTCGTTTGTCGGTACAGCTCGCGTCACCGTGGATTTTTTTCGCCTTTGTTTACGACTATTTCGGCCGTCGTTATTAAAAGGTGGGCGCGATGAGTTTAGGGTGGGCGAGGCAATAAGCAATTGGATCTCGCTGCTCATGATCCCAATATTCTATTTGGGGTTGAGAAAGTACCAAGCTATCTGTTTTTTAATTTTCTGGCACCGTTGATATGGCGGGAGTAAGCGTGCAAATCTAGCTCCTAGGTCAATGAACATGCAGCCTCTCTTCCAGGATAACTTTTGGGTCAACTTCTCGTGTCATCCCTCTCTAAGTCATTGATTATCAAGCAACAAACGCCCGATGCATCATGGGCGTATGGGTGGATAGCTGGGCTTCTGTAAGGGCTTGATTACTAGGCATATTTTTGCGATTATCTAATCTAAGTTATTGATTAATAAGAAGTTTATTTGTATCAGCTTGTGTCGGGAAGTAGCAGCTTGTTTCTCCACAGCTCACATTTTGGTATAGCTTTTGGCTTAGGTAAGGGAGACCACTAAGGACTAATATGCTCACCACAACACAAATTAAAAGTATAAAGACCGGCATTCTATCAGATGTTGGGCCTCATCGCGGACTGTGTTTGTGCGCCGCGTCGGCCGGTAAAGTTGGATGTTTTCAGAAGACAAAATAATGAGGAGTGTTGGGATAGCTTTCGGTTAATTCCATACGGGGAAAATTCTTTAAATTGTTGAAATTGAGCAAGTCGACCACGGATCTATAGTAGGTGTATGTTCGCCAGCTATAGGCTGTCAAAGGAGCCAAACGGGGAGTCAGAACGGTCTTTGAGCATTGCTGCCGGTCGGATAGGTACAACTATTCTTCCTTCCGTAGCCCTTGTAGGGCACTGACAACTTAACTCCCGATAATGGATAATATTGGGATGAATACCTATAAGCGTTACAGATTCCCGTCAGAAATAATCAGCTATGCTGTCTGGCACAACCACAGATTCAGCCTGAGTCACCGAGATGTTAAAGACTTGTTGGCCGAGCGCGGTATTACCGTTAGTTACGAGACCGTCAGGCTATGGTGTATCAAGTTTGGATCCAAATATGCCAAACGATTGAGGCGCTGGCAGGGAGGATACGGTGACACGTTCTACATTGATGAGGTTTTCGTAAAGATCAATGGTCAACAGAAATATCTGTGGCCCGCTGTTGATCAGGATGGAGAAGTGGTAGAAGTTTATCAACAGGCTCGCAGAGATGGGGTAGGCGCAAAACCCTTTTTTAAACGGCTTATACGGAGTTATGGTGGCGAGCCAAGAAAGATCGTGACGGACAAGCTGAGAAGCTACGGTGTGGCACATCGTGAGCTGATGCCTGATGCTATCCATAGCACAGCTCGGTACGCGAATAATCGGGCAGAGCAATCGCATGAATCGACCAGGGTGCGAGAGCGAGGAATGCAAAGGTTCAAATCTACCAGCCAGGTTCAGCGATTCCTTGGTGTACATGCAGTCGTCTCCAATCTATTCAACTTGGGTCGGCACCTCGTCAAGGCCGAGGACTATCGAAATTTCAGGATCAGTGCGTTCAGCGAATGGAGTAGGGCAGTAGTTTGAACTAAAAGACGTAGATTTCTGCGTCCCAACCCTCTTACTTTACAGCCGCCAAGTGATACCCGATGGTCGGAAAATGGACTAATAATTCTCCTGCCCTCTCATCTTGACGACGAATAACAATTTCGTCTCCAGCCGCAGCGACCAAACTTCCTTCTACAGGATCAATACCCAGATCCGTTCCTACTACTGTTACGCGGTCACCTCTGTTAAACCCGACGAACGAAATCGCTGAATTTTCGGGTTCCTTGACATCGGTATTCTTTGCAATATCGATCGCTTTCTCGCTACCGATAAGCTCAACTTTGCCATGACCGAATTCCTTGATACGCTGCATCCAGTCAATGACTGCTGAAAAGGGGTTTAGAATGGCCGATATGCCTTCATTGCGTTGCACAAACCACAGGCAGTGGTATATCGAAAAATCAGCCAGCGTTGGTTCGTTTCCAAAAATGAAATCCCGTTCTTGATTGTGTCCGCCCGCCAGCTGACTGTTCAATTGTTGGAGGTATACCTGCATATGCGAGTACGCGACATCGGGATGGATAGGATTGGATATTCCCATTCTACGCATCGCCTTGCGGTCGGCGGCAAAAGCCTCACTAACGGCTTTTGGTACTGCCGCCGTAAACGCTTGTAAGCCCGCTGGAGAGGAAAATAGCGCAACCGAAATACGGAACAGGTGTTGATCAGCCCATTGCCCCACCATATTAACCGTTGCGTCCTGTTCTTTAGGATACAGACTGGGTGTTGGCTGCAGAGTTTCAATGACTTGTGTGATCAAGCGCGTATCGCAATAGATATTTGCGCCTATTTGCATCACCGGCGTGCGGCGATATCCACCCGTTAGCGGTATTAAATCAGGCTTCGGCATGATTACCGGGATAGTAACTGATTGGTAGCTCATCGCTTTGTAACCAAATATGGCTCTAATTTTCTCTGAGAATGGCGATGCGGGGTATTCGTGTAAAATGGGGTTAATCATGAGGTAATATTTCCATAGTAGCCAGACAAGTGTCGAGGCCAATAAAATCTGCGGATGGTAAAAAGCATAGATACCGTCTAGCTTTACAACCACTATTTGCCCGTAAAAAAATCGCGAGCAGTTGGCCTATTTTCTCAAAATTACCCCGCCCGACAACGTCCATCGGCAAGCCCCTCGATTACGTAGGCTTCCCAGAGTGGCCGCGACCGATCCATCGGGCGACCGACGATGCGCGCCACCTGCTCGGCGAGTTGATCAGCGGCTCCGGGGGGCGCGAGGCCGATGTGTCGAACGTGTTAGTTGAGTTCAGGAGGGACAGTGTTTTTTAAGCCGACCTCAGGTTGACCAAATAACGACCTACTACGTTACCCTTAAAAAATCGTGTCAAATATTCAGGTGTCTGGGCCAGGGATATTTCTTCGCATAGCTCAATCAAATTGGATAATTTCATATCGGTCGCCACCCTCTGCCAAATATGTTGTTTGTCTTTAAGTGGGATGTACACAGAATCGACCCCCAATAATGACACGCCGCGGGTAATAAAGGGCAGTACCGATGAAGAGAACATTGGCGAGGCAGCCAAACCGCAGGCAGCAACACCACCGCCGGGTTTGATTTGTTTCAAGAGATTACTCAGATAGTCGCCGCCCAATGTATCAATGCCGTGGGCCCAAAGTGGTGCGCCAATAGGCTTGTCGTTAACCTCGTTAACAACATCTCGATGTAATACTTCGTCAGCTCCAATAGCTTTAAGATGTTCACTTTGTTCCGGTTTGCCAGAAAACGCGACGACCGAATACCCGAGTTGTTTCAAAAGAGCAATACTAAGACTGCCTACACCGCCAGTGGCGCCGGTTACGGCCACAGGACCATCACTTGGCCTGGCGCCCATTCTTTCAAGTTTTTCCACACACAAAGCAGCGGTTAAACCACCTGTCCCGTAACACATTGCTTCTTTCAGGGTTAAGGACGATGGACATTTGACAATCCAGTCGGCGGGTACTGATATATATTGGCCTAACCCACCGGGTGTATTCATACCTAAATCGTAACCAAAAAGTAATACTTCATCCCCAGCAGCAAAAGTTCCCGATTTGTCACTCACTACCGTTCCCGCAGCATCAATACCTGGGGTATGGGGGTAGTTTTTAGTAACAGGTCTATAGCCACTTGCGGATAAGGCATCCTTATAATTCAATGAAGAGTAATGTACCTCTACTATTACCTCGTTATCGGGTAGTTCAGTCATTGAACGTTTGACTATTTTTTGGGTGAATTGCTCGTCGCCAGCCTCTTCAACTAACAGGGCTGAGAATGTTTGGATGTCTGACATAGGTGAAAGCTCTTTTATATAGAATAAATGGTAATAAACTTAGCAATGTAAAATTATTGCAGCGAGTTATTTCGACGTTCGCCATACTCTCGTATTCATTGGCGGAGTATGGCCGGTACCTGGTTTATTTGACCGCTCCCGGGTGCCTAATCGGGAGCGGCTTCGAGGTCCGCGCGCAGTGTCCTGGATGCGAGATAGAAGTGGCAGATGGACCAGACGCTGACGACGGGCAGGATGTATTGCATGGCTAAACGCAGAGATTCGTTCCCCTGTGTTGTCGACAGGTAATCGCTTACCATGCCAATGGTCCAGGGGCCCAGGCCCAGGCCGATAATGTTCAGGATAAAAAAGAAAATCGCTGAAGACAGGGCGCGCATCCGCAGTCCAACCAGGCTATGGGTGGTGGCTATGGAAGTGCCCAGGTAGACATTGGACATCACCGAGGGCACGATCATACAGAGCAAGGCCGTGTAGCGGCCATCCACCCAGTAAACGGCGACGATAAAGGGCAGCGCAATCAATCCCGCCAGAGCTGGCAGCCAGACATACCAGCGCTTGTCGCTATGGGCCAGGCGATCAGCGACCAAGCCGCCGCAAAACACGCCTACCGCGCCACCAAAACCTATGATTAACGCCAGCCAGGTACCCAATTCACCGGTGGTCATACCGTGGCTGCGAATCATAAAAGACGCTGTCCAGTTACTGGTGCTGTAACTCACAAACGCATTGAGGGCCGCGCCCATGGCGATGTGCCTGAAGGCCCTGCTGGTCCACAACACGTTCAGAACCTGGCGGAAGGAACTGGGTTCGCCGCTCGCCTGCTTATTATCCGACAGGCCACGAATGGGTTCCGCAATGGTAAAGCGCACGAGAACCGCCAATAATACACCGGGAATCCCCACTACCATAAAGGCCACCCGCCAGCCAAAGAATTCGTTAATCCAGCCCCCCAGTAAAAAGCCGAACAGTATGCCGATGTTGACACCCATTGAATAGAAGCCCAGCGCGCTGGCGCGGCGCTGTGGCGGAAATATATCGGAGATCATGGAATGTGATGGCGGGCTGCCTCCCGCTTCACCCACACCGACGCCTATCCTGGCAGCCAGCAGCTGGGCATAATTCCCAGCCATGCCGCTGATGGCTGTCATGCCACTCCACACTGCCAGCGACAGGGCAACGATGTTGCGTCGATTTGAACGATCGGCCCAGCGGGCTATAGGGATGCCCGCCGTAACGTAAAACACGGCAAAGGCAAAGCCGGTCAACAGGCCCAGCTGACCGTCTGATAGGCCCAGGTCTGCCTTAATCGATTCTTGCAGAATAGCCAGTAACTGCCGGTCGATGAAATTGGTGGCGTAGACGACCGTCAACAAGCCCAGGGCGTAGTAACCGGCCTTGGGTTTCGCATAGGGGTTGTGCAGTGGCTCAGCCTGACTGTTCGGTTCTGACATGGGCGAATCTCTTGTGGCTACTGTTTGTATTATCGTATGGGTTTTTGATTCAAAGTGGGATGGGCAGCCTGTCAGCACCAATAACTACCTGGCCCTAAAAAGTCGCCACCAACCCTACACCTGCTATCGGACCTTTTATGAATGTTATAATCACAATCCTTAGTGGGGCGTACTTGTCGTTATCTGTACAGTTCTCCGGTCATTGCGGGCAATCCGACCTCCGACGCCCTCGATATTTCCTCTGCTAGCTTTGCAGTGTCGCGGTTGCCGGTCAGGAGCGTAAGTGTGTAAACTGCCATATACTTGGTGATTTTTGCCACGCTTCATCCTTGGACTACAGAGATACTCAGTGATCAACGTAACAATCCTGGCGTTCGATTTTGTGCTACCTGTAGCGCTGATGGGCATTCACGACTTGCTCTATTTTGCGGGGCGGGCGCAATCGGATAATCAGGGACAGCGATTTAATATACGCATCGCCAGCTGGGATGGGCGGCCTGTCACCACCAATAACAACCTCACCCTGACTCCCCATTGCGCACTGCAAGACATTGCCCACAGTGACCTCTATCTGGTGCCAACTATCGGTGGGGAATTCGAACGAACCCTGACGCAGAACCCCCAAGTGGTCGAGGTGTTGAAAGCCGCCGGAGAGGACAACTCCATTATTGGCAGCAACGGCACAGGTGCTCTCTTCCTGGCAGAAGCTGGCCTGCTGGATAACAGGATCGCCACCACACACTGGACTGCCGAAACGTTATTCCGGGAGCGTTATCCGGAGGTTGACTTGCGGTCAGATCAGCCTCTTACCCACGACGGCTCGATCATCTGTGACGCTGGTGGTGTATTTTGGTGGGACCTGGGATTGTATCTAATTGAGCTGTTTTACGATCAAGCGACAGCAGCGAATACTGCGAAACTTCTGATGGTAGATATGGATCGTGTCGGACAGTTATCATTCTCGCCTTTGACAAATACCAAGTATCACGGCGATAAAACGGTTCTAGCTATTCAGAGCTGGATTGAAGAGCACCAGCGGGAAGCTGTTGCTATCGACATGCTGGGTAAGAAGTTTGGCCTGTCCAGCCGTTCCCTGATCCGTCGATTCAAGCTGGCAACCGGCCTGACGCCCCTGAATTATCTTCAGGCGGCCCGTATCGAGAGTGCCCAGCGATTACTGCTACGTTCCAATAAAACCATTGAACAGGTGACCAACTGGGTAGGCTACGATGACGTCAGCTCCTTTATTCGCCTATTCAAACGGAATACTGGCCTGACACCCAGTAGCTACCGGGCACGCTACAAGTCAATCCGTTCACAAGATTCATCGCTCTGACCCATCTCAAATGATGCAGAATTAACATGACATGTGGCTTTATGGGGTTCCGGGGACATCCCATTCAAGTTGATATTCACCCAGGCGACCGGAGGCACTTGTTTACGATGGCCAGCATCTTATCGTCACCGACTGCATCGAAGTAATCCAGCAGCTTACTCAAAATCAGCGAATTGAAATAGATAATCGCATTGGTCAGCAGCCGGGCACATTCATTCCATAAATCAATTTCGCCATCGCTACCGCCCCTAAAAAAATTGCCGTTGACAGAGGCAATCGCGCGTCTCAATTGATGGTAGGCTTCACCTCGGTTCAAGGCACGCTGGACGTAGTTACGCAGGCTGGCGTCATCAATATAGTCGAGCAGGTACATTGATTTTATCATCCGGTCGTACTCTGTTAATGCTTGGACCAACGGGTGGTTAGCGCTATAGGTTGAGAGTTTTCTTACCAGTGCAGCTGGTTAATAATTAGTGATCTTAAAATAGTCGGTATCTTGCTAGATAGTGGGCTCTATGAGCCTAGACCAGCTAGCTGGGCGGCTTCTAGTTCAAATTCCGGGCTAAAGTGGGTTTGGTGCGTTGTTTCGTTGGTCACCTGTATTGTTATAAATATGATCGTATCACCCTGTAATTGGGGTCAAATTCACCGTACCACTACACCTTTCGTACCGGTGGTGAATGTGACCTTTGGAAGCCTTCGTGTCTGCCTACATAATCAACACTGATTTCTGGTGAGATAATTCTGTAAAACCATGCTTGCCGTGGTACGCGCCCATTCCACTGCCGTTCACGCCACCGAAAGGGAGTGCGGGCACAGCGAAATGCATGACGCAATTGTTGACGGTTACACCACCTGAGGATGTTTTACTTAATACCATTTCTATAAAGTCATCATCCTTGGTGAATATGTACAGAGCCAATGGTTTGGGTTGTCGTTGAATGCTTAAAACGGCCTCATCTACGTCATTATAAGTAAATACATTGAGTATGGGTCCGAACGTTTCTTCTTCCATGATTTTGGCGTTCGCGGGTACGTCTTTCATGATTGTGGGGTGAATTGATAACAATTCAGTGTCAGCTTCACCGCCGAAAACAATGTTGGCTCCCTTTTCTCTGGCATCATCGATATAACTTTTCACGCGTTGAAAGTTGCGCTCATCAATCATTTTGCCATTTGTGTCTGGGTTGAGCTTCCCATCCTTATAATACATTGACTGGAAAATTCCTTGCACGATGGAGAGGAACTCTTCTGCCATTTCTTCCGGCACCCAAATGTTTTCCGGACACAGGCATACCTGACCATGGTTGAGATTGCGCATCACCGCAATTTTACCGGCCGCATCTTGTAGGTCGGCCGTACGATCAATAATAACTGGGTTTTTGCCGCCTAATTCAAGTGTGACAGACGCTAGATGTTTGGCGGCCGCGGCCATGACAATTTTTCCAACCGCTGGGCTGCCGGTAAAGAAGACATGGTCAATTGGCAGTTCTAGCATTTCGTTGGCGAGTTCGACGCCTCCTTCAAAAGCGGCTACGTCTTTCTCATCAAATACATCGCGAATAATTTCAGCCGCGAGTTTGCTAATATTAGGAGCTAGTTCGTTCGGTTTAACCATGGCGCAGTTACCCGCCGCTATGATGGATACTAAGGGTTGGAAAAGCAGAGCGAAAGGGAAGTTCCAGGGGCTGAATAAGAGAACGATACCTCGCGCTTCAGGAGTGATTCGTGCGCGACTATCCGCAAGCGGGGTTGGGTCGACTTCAAGGGGTGCCATCCAATTGGCTAATTCTGCGACGGTGTGTTCAATCTCATTATAGATATTCATTACTTCACTTGTCGCGCCTTCCGCATCTCGGCGCAAGTCAGCGTGAAGTGCTTGTATGACGTCTTGTTCCCGCGACTGAATGATTTGTTTTAAACGTTGAAGCTTTTCAATTCTGTGTTCGGCGCTCGAGGCTTTATTAAGCCATTTTTGTTGAGATTGTATTTCGAATACAGATTGAATGTTGCTTGATAATTTAGTCATATTTTATTCCTTCTACAGATTGAATGTTGCTTGATAATTTAGTCATATTTTATTCCTTCTACAGATTGAATATTGCTTGATAATTTAGTCATATTTAATTCCTGCGCGCGCTACTCGGCCGTCAATTCCAAGGCCTTGTCTTCATTGGCGCGCTTAATCAGATATTGCCGGATCGCCTCGGCGTCCTCGGCCGTAATGACGCGTTTGAACGACACCATCCCGTTATGCTTCAGAGCGCCACCGACGACGATCTCGCGGATTGCTTCTTCGCTAGCGATAGCGCCGGAGTGCCGGAGATCAGGGTTGATCGCGCCAGAGATTGCAGCATCGCCGTGGCAGCCTCCGCAATTCAGGCCGTAAATTGCGTTGCCGCGGGCAACCTGATCTTCGCTGCCCTTGAACGCTGGTGGGTCGAGCACTCGCTTATTGAGCGGCAGCGGTTCTGGAAGAGTACCGTCAGCGCCCAGTTTGAAAACCAGCAGGCGGCTGATATTGCGCGATGGGCCCGAGACATTCGCCAGCACACCGGTGTTCATGTCCCACAACCCGCCCCAGCCTACTAGAATCGCAACATACTGCTCGGTGTCTATCGCATAGCTCATAGGTGCGGCAATGATTCCGCTTTGCGCCGGGAAAGACCACAACTGCTTGCCAGTATCGGCCGCGTAGGCCCGGAATTCGCCGCCTGCTGTGCCCTGGAATACCAGGTTCCCGCCAGTCGCCAATGTTCCGCCGTTGGAGGGTCCTGGATAAGGCACGCGCCAAGCCTCCTTCTGCGTCACCGGGTCCCAGGCCAGCAGCGCGCCAGTGGTGGCTTTGCGGGCTTCAGCCCGTGCTTTCTTGTTGGCGGGCATCGCAACTGAACCAAAATCCAAACCCATCTGGCCGCCCATTTCGGTACCGGTAAATTCCTCATCCGCCAAATAAGGCATCACGGTATTGTTGATCGGAATGTACATCAGGCCGGACAGCGGACTGAAACTCATAGGATGCCATGTATGGCCGCCATAAAGACCGGGGCTGCCGATGAAGACCTCTCCGGTTAGCTCATAGCGAGCCTCGGGCAGAATATCTGGGCGTCCAGTTTTGGGATCAAGTCCGCTGGCCCAATTGACCGCCACGAATTTTTCGCCGGACAAGAATTCGCCTGTCTTGGCATCGAGTACATAAAAGAAGCCGTTCTTTGGCGCGTGCATCACAACGCGGCGCTTCGCCCCATCCACTTCAATATCACCGATGGTAATTTGCGCGTTGGAATCGAAGTCCCAGCGGTCTTCCGGCGTTTCTTGGAAATGCCACGCATAATCGCCCGTATCGGCATCCACTGCGACAATGGAAGAGGTGTAGAGCGCATCACCAAGGCCGCGATCGTTGGTTTTGGGGTTCCAGGGCTCAGCGTTGCCGGTGCCGAAATAGACTAGGTTTGTGCCGGGGTCGAAGGTGATCGAATCCCATACGGTGCCGCCGCCGCCAAACTCCCACCAATCGCCACCCCAGGTCTTGGCGGCTTTTTTCATGGCGTCATTTTCAAAGCCGTCAATGGGATTGCCCGGTACGGTGTGAAAGCGCCAAAGCTCGTTACCGGTCTGTGCATCAAATGCTGCGATGAAGCCCCGCGCGCGGAATTCCGCGCCCGCACTGCCTATTAGCACTTTGCCATTGGCAATGCGCGGTGCGCCGGTAATGGCGTAACTTACCTGATCGGGTACGATCATCTTAGACCAGACTTCTCTACCTGTGTTGCTGTCGATCGCAATCAGGCGCCCGTCCAGTGCGCCGACATAGACCTTGTCTCCATATAGCGCGACGCCGCGGTTAACCGCATCGCAGCAGACGCGACTCAGCGTTTCGCGGGGAACCTCTGGGTCGTATTCCCACTTCAGCGCACCGGTCTTGGCGTCATAGGCCTTCACCATGCTCCATGCGGTGGAGACATAGATGGTGCCGTTATGCATCAACGGCGTCGCTTCCTGCCCGCGTCCCGTGTCAAGATCTGAATACCAAGCGAGGCCAAGTGCGCCAACATTTTCCACCGATATTTGCGTTAGCGGCGAAAAACGCTGTTCCTCGTAACTACCACCATAGGTCAGCCATTCGTCGCCGTTACCCCCGGCGAGCATTGCATCAGTTACACCTTCTGTGGTGAGCGACGGTTGCTGCGGCGCGCCCGAGCCGCAGGCTGTGAGCGAAAAGATGGCAAATGCGGCGAGTGTGTTGCGGATATTCAAGGCGGTATTTCCTTTCAGTGCACCTTTACAGCGCGTAGGGTTTTGTATGTAGACCGCGGCAAGCTTTCCGAATGGTTCATCGGTCGTCGTCGGCCCGTTGTATTTACGCGGTCGTCAAAATGACATGTAATACATTTTGTGTCAATATGATAGGTCCGGCAAAGTGCTGGATCAAACAATACGTTTCTACGTAAGATTCTAGCGAAACGACACTCTTTCATTTAGGGAATATGGGCTATGACTAAAATTGCTACGGGCGCATGCCTTTGCGGAAACTCCAGCTATCAATTCGATCGCGAACAGGTAATTTCCGCTCACCACTGTCACTGCAAGGATTGTCAGAAAATGACCGGCAGCGGGAAGGCCACGATAGTAATTGTGCCGACGGAAGCGCTGGAAACGCAGGGGGAGCTCAAGACCTATACGGTTACCGGTACCGATGGCGCCCATGTTACGAGGGGGTTTTGCGGCACGTGCGGTTGCCAGACAATGAGTTATGTCGAGGAAATGCCTGCCATTCGATTTGTGAAGGCCGGAACGTTGGAAGACAGCAGTTGGGTTACGATTGATTCAAGCTACTGGAGTTGTTCGGCACAGCCCTGGTCGCCGGTGGATGCGAGCCTACCGGCCTTTGAAAAAAATCCGACTATGTGAATGCAAAGGCGCCCGTGCTCATCATAAAGCTCAGCACCCTGTGCTGATTCAATGACCTCCTGATGAAAAGGGAGGTATCTTCAAGCAAAGCAGCCTCGACCTTCGGCGTCATGTCATATTGACACTAAATGTATTATATGTCATTTTGTCGGTCGCATGAATATACTAATGCGCGCAGCCGCAGGGTTCGACGTTCTTCGGATAACCCAGCGATTATGACAAAAGTTACTAAAATCGAGGATTCTCCATGCCCGTAATATTCAAACAGCCACCCCTAGTTGCCGTAATCGCCCTGGCAACGGCCACATCATTTACTCAGGCGCAAATGCTTGAGGAAATTATTGTTACCGCGCAAAAAAGGGCTGAGAGCCTACAGGACGTGCCCATCTCGGTAACGGCCATACAAGGCGACAAGCTGCAGTCTGCCGGCATCGCCAATATGTCTTCACTGGCCGATAACGTACCTAATCTTTTCATATCGGCCGCGGCGGTCAACACCAATATTTACATGCGCGGTATGGGCTCTGGTAATAACCAGGCGTTTGAACAATCTGTGGGTATGTATATCGACGGCATTTACATGGGCCGTGGCCGCCAGTACCGCTCACCCTTTATGGACGTAGAACGTGTCGAAGTATTGCGGGGTCCACAGGGTACCTTGTTTGGTAAAAACACGGTGGCCGGTGCAATCAACGTAACAACCGCATCGCCAGAAGCCGGTGAAGAGCTTAATGGCAGCATCGGCATTGCAGCAGAAGAAAACGAGGGTAGGATTGTTGAAGGTTATGTGAGTGGTGCGATCACTGACAACTTTGCCCTGCGCTTCGGTGGTAAGTGGCGTGAAACTGGCGGTTACCTGGAAAACCTTTACCTGGGTACCGATGAACCTGCACTGGAAGAAACGTTGTACCGCGTCACCGCAGTTTGGCAACCTACCGATAGTCTGGACATCAATTTAAAATACAGCCATTCTGATTATGACCGAGTAGGTGCACCTTCTACCACTAAGCTGTATTTAGACGCTGAGGGTCGAGCCAGGGACGTTCCTAACGCGAGTGACTTTGCCGGTATCGCCTACGCTGCTGTGGATAATTTTTTCCCTGACTTTGCCGCGGCCACACAGGAAGAATTTACAACGTACAAGGACAATAATCTGGGTTTTGATGGTAAAACGTCACAAATTGGTAAAAACCCGGAAATCAGCCAAAACGAAACGGACAACCTGGTACTAAAAGTCGATTACGATGTGGCGGGCTTGCTGCTTACCTCGATCACCGGCTGGTCGTCTTATCAGTCTCTTGACGGGGTTGATATAGACTGGTTGCCGCTGCAGTTTATTTCCCGCGATGATGATCAGGAGTTCGAACAGTTTAGCCAGGAATTCCGCATTACGTCTCCGGGCGGCGAGTTTTTTGATTATGTTGCCGGCTTGTACTACGAGCAAAGTGATCTGGAGTTTGACCGCCGAGTGGATATTGACACCAATTTTGGTGGTCTTACGCCTCAACTCATCGGTATAGACAACTTAATGATAGCTCTGACTGGCGGTCAGTATTCGGCCAACCAGATAGGACGGACTCACGCGTATCAACTGGACTCGAATTCCTGGGCTGCATTTGGTCAAGGTACCTTTAATATTAGCGAGTCGCTTCGAGTAAGTGTCGGCCTGCGTTACACTGAAGAAAATAAGGATGTGGATACATCTCAGTTTCTTTCCGACAGCAATACGGGGCTGGATACACCCATTTTCAATGACTTTTTGACGACTATTTGGGCGGGAACCTTTAACTCGTACAACTTTCAGTTTAACGAAGATCGTGCAACGGACAAATGGCTGCCGTCGCTTAATGTGCAGTGGGACGCCTTTGACAGCACCATGCTGTACTTCAGCTTCTCACAAGGCTTTAAAAGCGGCGGTTTCACCTCTGCTGATGATGGCGAGCCGGCCGGTTATGTCGCGGGTCAGACCCCTGATCCTATCGACACGGTCTTTACCGATCCTGTCGGGGCGTTCGAGTTTGAAGATGAAGAAGTGGATGCCTTCGAAATTGGAGGCAAACACACCTTGCTCGAGGGTGGCATGACCTTGAACTGGGCGGCTTTTTACACCGAGTATAACAATCTGCAAGTATCGGTGTTTAAGGGCGTGGGCTTTGGTGTGACCAATGCAGCCTCTACAATAGTGCAGGGCATCGAGGTTGATCTCAATTGGCAGGCTACGGATGATCTGCGCGTGGGCGCCAGCGGCGGTTGGTTGGATGCGGAGTTTGATGAGTACCCCGATGGTCCGTGTACCGCGATCCAGCTCGATGCAGACCAAGCCTGCGGAACACCTGCGGGCTTCACCAGCAATGATCTGTCCGGTCAAGAGACGACCTACGCGCCGGAATACACCGCCTCACTCTTCTTTGATTACATCACTGATATCGGCGTCAATGGCTTGGAATTTTTTGCTGCTGGTGAACTCAACTACAGCGATGCATTTTCCCCTACGGGTGACAACGATCCACTCGATCGTATCGAAAGCTACAGCAAAACCAACCTGCGTTTAGGTTTGCGCGGTGAGAGTTGGGAAGTGATGGCCTTTGGGCGTAATATCTTTAATGAAGAAGTATTTTCTCAGAGTCTTGACGTTCCCGTATTGGCCGGTTCGCACTTCAGGTTTGTTGACGAAGGTGCTGTGTTCGGTGCGCGCTTTAAGTATGACTTCTAGGTTCTGCTAAGTTCTTAGCTTAATGATCAAGCCCGCATTTATTGCGGGCTTTTTTATACCGAAAACGGTTACTTCGTAGTGCTTCGCAGCCCGCGCATAAATACACCCACAAAACTGTTTACCCGCTTTTTGTAAATTTCTACGTCCGTTGAAGTATGCCTGAGACCCAGGAGAGTCAGGTTCAGAAGTTCAGAGGCTGCAGGCGCCGTAAGCAAAGCTGCCTTCAAGTCGATCTCTTTCTTACGATTCGCCGACTTCAGCGCAGCTGTCAGTATATCCTTAGATTGCGCGAACGAGTCCGCAAAGCTGTCGCCACAAAGACGAAAGTACGACTCAGAAAGCTCTTCACCATGCGCTGATTCAATGAGCATCGTATGTAGGGGGAGGTATCTTGCAAGCAAAGCAGCCTCGATTCTTGATGTCAGATCTAACGCCGCTAACCCTAAGCATCGCTTCGCTTCAACTAATCCAGATTCAGTGACGGATATTAATGCACAGCGAAAAATATCATCTTTATTTTCAAAGTATGAGTAGAGTGACGCCCTCGAAATGCCAAGGGCAGTTGCGATATCGAGCATTGAAGTTTTGCGATAACCGTAATCTTTGAACGTTGTGAAGGCAGTATTGAGTATTGCTTCGCGCTTATTCTTTTTGGCCAAATCTTGCATATTTTCGATATTCTTCCCAGTTGGAATCTCATGCTAGCGTTGTCATATCGACAAAACTAGCCCTTTAGTCAATTTATTGCTCGATATGTTAGATAAAATGACTATTCCGGTCGGTTTTTAGCCACGCTGCGCATTTCACGACTCGCCAAACGCACTACCCAGTCGCCTTCATGCTGATGGGTGTTGAACGACCAGGCTGGTTATACAACACGTTCTGGCAAGATAGTGTTATTGCAGGATTCCCATTCCCCGTGTAACCCCAGGGAAATATGGTGGCCTCTCACAGACTCGAACAGCAGACCTCCCGATTATGAGTAGCACGCACAGGGGGAGCTGGTACTGCTTAGGGCCAAGAAAACCCGGCTGTTTTTGAGTTGCTACAAGTAGGGCAAGGCTAAACCGAAACCAGATCGAACTCTGTAGGTTGTGTGCAGTTTGTTTGAAGCTCAAAGGTCGATGTAGAACAAGGGGAGGGGTGACTAGGCTGCCGAACCGATACCGAACTTGATGGGTCCAGAACGGCAGCCATATTGAACTCCTAAGTCTTGGTAGTATAACTATTAGGAGTGCCTAGTGGGGCGGGTGCGATTCAATATTTATATCGGCCTATTAATCGTTTGCCTAGACCAAAAGAACTGGCAATAGAGAGTTAACACTTAAAGGAACTCGTAGTGAACTGTTTAGTTGTATTAGCCCACCCACTTGCAAATAGTCTTTGTCGTCACTTGTCTGATGAAACGATTGACCACCTACGAGCCAAAGGACATGACGTAGCGGTCAAAGATCTCTACTTAGAGGCATTTGATCCGGTGGTGAGTAGTTCGGAGCGGCGGAGCTATTATGAAGACTCGTTCGATAACAGCAGGTTGCAAGCTGAAATCAGCCAGTTACATAAAGCCGAGTCCCTCGTTCTCATATTCCCTACGTGGTGGTTCGGCTTTCCCGCTATTTTGAAAGGGTGGTTTGATCGAGTGTGGGCCCCAGGCCATGCGTATAAACATGCAACTGACCTCGGCGCAATCACTCCCTGCCTAGACAACTTAAAAGAAGTTAAAGTGATAACAACTCTTGGTTCTCCATGGTGGGTTGATACCTTTGTGCTCTGGAAACCTGTCTATAGAATACTCAAAATTGCCCTGGTGGGCACTTGTGCGAAAGGTTGTAAGTTTAAGATGTTGTCCCTATATAGGAGTGAGAACGTATCAAGATCTAGGGTTGATGGCTTCATTAGAAAAATTCAGTCAAGCTTCTAGGTGTGAGTCTGAAAGGTCGGCACCGAATTTTTGTTGGCAAACTATATCAAGGTGAATGCCAAAGTTTCGGGCCAATCTAGGTGGGTCACTATTCAGCGCAAACGACGGGTCAAATCCGGAAGTAATTCAACACGATACTCTTCTGACTGCACTCTAATTCCTACTTTTCGTGGGGAGCACCAACACAAAGGAAATTTCGTTGAAACCACAAATATTTTGCTTCTTTGCGCTATTTTGCTCTTTAACATACTCAAATACGGCATTTGAAATTCCCAGAAGTACCATTGTTGAGCTGACAGAACCGTCGACTAAGCGAATCTATCCTTTATTTATAAAACTCCCTCGGTCTTATGGGGAAAATACAACACAAAAGTACCCTGTTATTTACTTAACAGATGCTTGGTATAGTTTCCAAATTGTCTCTGGGGCTTCACGGTTTCCTATGAATAGCGGAGCGATGGAAGAGGCTATTATTGTCGGTATTTCCTACTCAAAAGGTTCAGAAGGATCCTCAAGCAGGATCAGGGACTATACGCCAGTTAAAGCTGACAGTTGGAAACTCGAAACCGGAAATGCTGGCGGTCATTCTAAATTTATTAGGGACATAGTTTTCCCATACATAGAGAGCAGCTATCGGACTGAGCCATTGCGCCGCACCTTTGTCGGAAACTCACTGGGAGGCCTTTTGGGTACTTATATTTTGTTTAACCAAACTGAAATGTTTAACAGCTATATAATAGGCAGTCCTTCGGTTTGGTTTAACGAAAATTACATCTTGTCCGAATCGCTTGAAAGTCTAAAGCGTCCCGTTAAGGTGTATCTGTCAGTTGGAGGTTTGGAAACGCCAGAGTATGGCCAAAGAGAAGACATGGTTTCAGGGGCTTCGGCACTCGCGGACAAGCTCAAAAAGTACGAGGGTTTCGGGCTTAATCTTAAATTCTCAATTATCAATGGCGCAAGTCATTCCACCGCATTTCCCACTACAGCTATCCAAGGTCTAGATTGGATATTTGGAAAATCATGATATAGGTTTGCGTATAACAAACAGGTCTCCAGAAATGTAACAACAGCTTGGAAGATAAGTTGGTTTGGGGCTTAGGTTAGCTTTTGGGTGAATTCAGCGCTTTTAAGATTAGACCCAGGCTCTATTATATAAATCCCACATAAAGTGGGTGGCCTACCTTACATGGTGTGCTCCATTAAATCTGATTTCTCAGATATAGACCCCCTAGTTGAACGGGCTTACGAACAGGCCTCTGTTCGTGTTTTTTCCTATTCCAAGTAGCTAGTCAATATATTATCGATGAACAACCGCAATTCGCCAAAGCCAAAGTCTGCTGGCGATATCCTTTTTTCTAGTAACAAGTTGGCTAGACCGTGAACTAAGCTCCATGCGACGGCCGCCTCAAATTTATTGTCTTTATTATGTGAAGAATGTATATGTTGTTTTTTGATGCCATCAGTCAGTAATCGATAACACTCCGACGCTGAATCGTCCAAATCTCCTGCGTCAATCAGCTCGCTCACCTCACTGCTGAACATCAAATGAAATAGTGCTGGATTTTCCAGGGCGAAAAGCACGTAACCACGACCTAGTCCGGTAGTCGGGCTGTCTGGGTCTTGCTCCGTTTCCTCGGCTATGCGCTGGTTAAGGCGTTGATAACCTTCATTGGCAACCGCTGCGAGTAATGATCGTTTATCTTTAAAGTGGCTATAGGGCGCCGCCTGACTAACGCCGGCTCGCTTGGCAACTTTGCGCAGGCTCAAAGCTGCGAGTCCGTGTTCTTCTAATTGAGCAATGCCTTGGGCAACAAGTTCAGTTTTTAAATCTCCGTGGTGATAAGGCTTTTTCATTGAAATTCCTGAGGTAAGCTGATTTTTCCGCAAGTATAACTTGACGGCGTTAGGATTGCGCGATACTTTATCTTAACGGTGTTAATATTACTCGAGGTGAGTGGATGTACAATTATTTTCATGCCCACCAAAGTCGCTTGAATCTGGCGTTGCATATGTTTGCAGTGCCTCAATTTGTTGTTGCACATGCCATCTTGTTGTGGGGCGTGTTAACGCTGTCTTTGGGATTGTTATCTCTGGCGGTGGCTTTGGTGCTATCTAGCTTGGGAGTGCAGGGGTGGGGCCACAGGCAAGAAGTGCATCAGCCGGAGCCTTTTAAGGGCGTTTGGGACTTTACCAGGCGCTTATATACAGAGCAATTTTACCTCTTTCCTCGGATGCTATTGATAAAATTGCGTCAGCGTATTGCAAGCTAAGTAGATGTTTGGGAAATGTGATCAATAAATTCTGCTTTAATTGCTTTTCACTGGTTGGTAGCACCGCTTTATCCATCAACTTAAGATCAAATTTATAGGGGCTTAGGGTGATTCCCAAGCTCAAACTCCTCCGTTATTTTCTAAATTTACTGTTTGGCACTAGGCCTAAAATCACGGTCAACTTAACGTTGTTAACAAGCTAACTTTAAAATTAATCTTAACGATGTTAATTATCTTGACACTGTTAAGTTGGACAAATATAGTTGACCCCAGTTTGTAGGGTGACGGGGTCGAGACTCCGCCGTTTTAAACCAAATTTTAGCTTTGGCAGGATTGAGGAAAATTATGAGGCACTTTAATTCCATCGTTATTGGAGCAGGCAACGCGGGATTATGCGCCGCCGCTGCATTGCAGCGTGGGGGCAGCAGCACCCTGTTGCTTGAGCGGCACAATATCCCTGGCGGCTGTGCGACGTCGTTCGTGCGCGGTGAATTCGAATTTGAGGTGGCACTGCACCAGCTCAGTGGTCTGGGCACAGAGGACAAGCCGTCAATTATGCGCCAAGTATTTGGGCGGCTAGGGGTGATGGATAGGGTTGAGTTCGTCGAGGAGCATGCATTATATAGAATGGTGGTACCCGGTGAATTTGATATTGCTTTGCCTGCCGATTGGGCTCAATTAAAACAAACGCTACAGGATGCATTCCCCACTGAGAGTGACGCCATTCAGCGCTTTCTTGATCTCTGTGAAATGATTGCCTTCGAAGCAAACGTGGCTTTGCATGACGGATTGAAATCTAATAATGAGGACTTCTTCCGCGCAAGGTGCCCCCACTTCGTAAAGTACGGGTTTAAATCAGTGAAAGAAGTTTTGGATGAGTATTTCCAGAACCCAAAGTTGAAAAGTGTCCTTGCTGTTTACTGGACCTACGCTGGTGTGCCTCCCAGCAAAATGCGATTTTGCGACTTGGCTTCCATGCTTTACGCGTACGCTGAATTCAAGCCCTGGCACATAAAAGGAGGGTCCCAGGCGATGTCTACTGCGTTGATGGAGTCCTTCCATGAGGCTGGTGGAGAAGTACATTTCAACTGCGGTGCAGAGAAAATCATCACTAAGGGTGGCCGAGTAAGTGGCGTGCGGCTAGAAACCGGAGAGGTGGTTTCTTGCGATGCTGTTGTGTCGAATGCCAGCCCGATCGCCACCTTTCATGACTTGCTGGATTTTGACCAGCCTCCGCTCAATATTCAAGAAGATTTCAAGTCGAGGCGGATGGGAACATCGGCCTTTGCGATCTATTTGGGACTCAACTGCACGCCGCAGGCCCTGGGTATCACTCAGGCATCAACCTTCGTTCAAAACACCCTGAATGAGGATTTGATTCATGGAAGCATGGAATCGATGGATGCTGTCCACAGTGCATTGTTGACCTGCTACAACCTAGAAGATAGTGACTTCGCACCACTGGGGAAAAGCAACGTTACCCTGCTTTGTTTGCAATATGGCGATAAGTGGAAAGATGTGCCTCCTGAGCAATACGCGCAAGCCAAATACGAATGTGCTGAAAAATTGATTGTCCTTATGGAGCAAGTATTTCCAGGGATAAGGGATCACATTGAGGAGGTCGAAGTCGCCACCCCGTTGACGATGATGCGATACCTTAATACGCCGGATGGGGCCATTTATGGTTTTCAGCAGAGTGCCCAGGACTCCCAATTACTTCGTCAGCGACTTGATGGCGTTCCCGGACTTTATCATGCCGGAGCGTGGACTGGGGTGGGGGGGTTTCAACCGACCTACATGGCAGGTGAATCCACTGCCCGAGCTGTACTGAAACAAATCAACACCAAAGAGGTGAAGTATGCCTGAGAACAATCTGTTAAGTGCCGTCAATGGTTATCGCGAGGCGTGTGATATCAAACTCCAATTGGAAGAAAGCGGCAGCGATTTCTATGAGTTAAAAGGGAATGTGACTAAGGTCATTAGTCAGCTCCACCCAAAGCGGCTGTCTTTAACAGTGACGGAAGTCATTGAAGAAACGGTGTCGACCAAGACCTTGCGCCTAGCTTCAAGCCGCGGGGCCAAGCTGCCGCCGTTCCAAGCAGGGCAATACATCAACCTATTTGTTGAAATTGATGGCGTACACACGGCGAGGCCCTATGCCATTTCGTCGTCGCCTTCGCAACGAGATTATTATGACCTGACAGTAAAGCGCTTGAAGGGAGGCTTTGTGTCGGAATACCTTTTGGATCAGGTAAAGCTTGGGCTCAACCTTATCAGTACAGGTCCTATGGGGACTTTCTATCACAGTCCGCTCTATCACGGTGACGATTTGGTGTTTCTGGCTGGGGGCTCTGGTGGCGCACCGGCACGCAGTATTCTGTTGGATATATTGAATCGAGGTTTGCCGTACAACTTTCACATGATTTACGTCAACAGCTTTGCAGATGATGTGATTTATGCGCAAGAGCTACGCGCTCTTCAAGAAAGTTTCGATAATTTTTTTCTGACGGAAGTCATCACTCGCCCCTCTGTAGACTACGTTGGGTACTCAGGGCGTCTAAGCCATGAATTACTTGAAGGCAAGCTGGGTCGTCTGGACAAAAAAATGTTCTATGTCTGCGGTCCTACTCCCTTTAATGAAAATTGCCTCAAACTTCTAACTGGGCTCGGCGTCGAGCGTCAGCGTATTCGGGTGGAAGTCAATGGCGCACCGAAAGCACCGAATAGCCAATCCGGCTGGCCAGATGGCGTGGCATTGGAAGATGAAGTAACCGTAAGGGTTAAAGGCAAGGGCAGTTTTACCGTCAAGGTTGGAGAACCCCTACTGAATAGCCTGGAACGAAATGGTTATTCCACGGAGAACGCTTGCCGCTCCGGTGAGTGCAGCCTATGCCGAGTGAAGCTACTCTCTGGCTCGGTATTTAATCCACAGGAAGCGCGCCTGAGAAAATCAGACCGCGATTTCAACTGGATTTATTCGTGTGTTGCCTTCCCTACTGAAGATGTAGAAATTCAGCTTTAACTTTACGTCATCGTTGTGGAGATGTAGGGCTGATGAGCTGGCAAGATGAAATTTAACAGGCTATCCGGAGTTAAGAGTGAATAATACACACCCGTGGGAAACAAGCTACCCACCAAAATTGAAAAACTACAACGTTGATTTGCAAGGCCTACCTAGAAGCGGAGACAAACTTTTACTTGATGCGGTAAAAGACTGCGGTGATGCAATCGCTTTCACGGTAGTTCTGCCTGGTGAGCTGCGTGTTGATCTAAGTTTTGAAGACGTAGACAGTTTGTCTGATGCGTTTTCGACCTACCTGGTCGAGCAGGAGAAACTCACCTACGGCGACGTTGTAGCGCTTCAATTGCCCAACTCCCTCAACTACCCAATAGCGGTGTTGGGTGCCTGGAAGGCTGGCCTAATCGTCACCAATGTGAATCCCTTTTACACCGAAAATGAATTGAGCGCACAGTTGGTCGATAGTGGCGCCAAGCTATTGGTGGCCTGTGATCTATTCGTTGAGAACGCTAAAAACGTCGTGAAAAATTTGGGCATTAGTTTGATCACTACGAGCATTAGCGATTTCTTTGAGCCGCAAGTCGGCGCGATCATTCAAGAACAGATGAACGCTAGCACACATGTGAAGATTGAACTGGCGATCAAGCATGCTAGGTTTATGGATGCGTTGGCAATCGGGCAAGACCTAGAGTTTACAGAGAGGTCAAGACACCCTGTCGCCCTATATCAATACACGGGGGGGACGACAGGGCAGAGTAAAGGCGCTGTCATTACCCATGTTAACTTGATGGCAATTTTACAAATGGTTGAGGATTTCTTTAAGTCATTCGAGGCCGAACTTGTACGTGATGATAGCATACTGACCGTACTGCCCATGTATCACGTCTTTGCATTTACGCTCAATTTCATGCTGTTTTTCAAGATGGGAGCGCGCAATGTTTTAATACCCGACCCTCGCCCCCTTAGTAACCTTAAGCCTGTTTTTGAAAGTTTTAATATTACCTGGATGTCAGGCGTTGACACACTCTATTCCGGACTGCTCTCGGAACCGTGGTTCAAAGACATTAAACATACACTCAAGTATGCGATTGCTGGAGGTTCAGCTTTACGCCCATCGACGGCGAAGCGATGGCAATCGGATGTTTGCCCCATTCTTGAGGGCTACGGACTAACCGAAACCAGTTGCATTGTTTCTGTTCATCCCCCCATTGAGCCGCAGAGACCAGGTTCGGTCGGATTACCTATGCCCGGCAGCGAAATTAAGCTGGTTGACAAAAATGGAAATGAAGTCAGCCCCGGGGAAGAAGGGGAACTCGCTGTCAAAGGACCTCATATCATTTGCGAGTATCTTAACCGTCCTGATGAAAGCGCTCAATCTATTATCGATGGATGGCTCCTGACTGGAGACATCGCGACGATGGACGAAGACGGATACTTGCGAATAGTTGATCGCAAGAAAGACATGATTTTAGTGTCTGGATTCAACGTCTACCCAAATGAGGTGGAAGCTGTAATCAACAATCATCCTGATATTATTGAAGTGGCAGTTATTGGCGTTCCCGATGTCAATACGGGAGAAGCGCTGCGCGCTTTTGTTGTGTCTAGAAGGCAGAATTTCTGCGTGGAAGACCTTGTAAATTATTGCAGAAAACATCTAACAGCATACAAGGTGCCAAAACAAATGGTGTTCCCTAAAGAACTTCCAAAGTCTCCAGTAGGGAAGATACTGAGGAATGAATTGCGAAAAATTTCCTAGCACTGATGATATTTCCTATCAAAAAATTCTGCATCACTAACAGGCTATCTATCACTTTATTGTGAAGTCAAGAATTTGAAGTTACAACTAACAACAATACTAAACATTGTGGGCCATCATATATGAAAATAAAATCTCTGTTCGGATCTGTAATTGCTGCTGGAGTTGGCTCCATGCACTTTTCATCGGTATGTGTAGCGGAATCTTTTGTCTTGGAAGAGGTGATTGTTACCGCGAGAAAACGCCAAGAAGATATGCAGGATGTGCCAATTTCAGTAAGTTCAATCGCGGGAGAAAAGTTAAAGAATGCAGGTGTGACTGATATTTCCAGTCTGCAGAGCTTTGTGCCCAACTTAAATATGTCGGAGTCTGGACAAGGAACAACCATTAACATTCGAGGTGTCGGTTCGGGAATTAATTCGGGGTTCGAACAATCCGTTGGAATGTATCTCGACGGAATCTACTACGGTCGCGCTCAACTCGCCCGATCATCTTTTTTGGACCTGGATCGTGTGGAGGTCTTGAGGGGGCCACAAGGAATTCTGTTTGGAAAAAACAGTATTGCTGGCGCGGTGAGTATGATTAGTGCCAAGCCGACCGAGGAGTTTGAAGGTTCAATAGAAATGTTTTATGAGCCTAAATACAATGAGGAAGAGATCACCGCCGTGTTGTCTGGTCCTATTTCAGATAATGTTGCTGGGCGCCTGGCAATTCGTCAAAAAAATTCTGATGGTTATCTCAAGAATATCTTTACTGATGAGTACGGGCCTGCACGTGATGAAACGGCGGCAAGGGTGTCGTTTACAATGGATGTTAGCGAAGATCTGACTTTGGGGATGAAAGTCGAAACTTCTAGTTTTGATGTTTTAGGCCGCCACTCTGAGGTCATTGATAGCGCTGGTTCAACTCTGCCAATACCCGGATTTTACGGTTTTACGCAAGCGGAAATACTTGCGTATTCTTTTGGCCAGCCAGCGGTTGATCTGAACCCAACACTAGACTACAAGCGATCGGGAGTAGGTGATGCCGGTAAGAATGACGTAGAAGCGTTTGCCTTCGACGTGGACTATGAGGTTGATAATGGCGCTTATAGCATGACGTTCGGCTATGTTGGTTATGACTATGACGAACGGCTAGATGCTGATTATACTGCTGCCAATCTTCTTGAGGTTGAGCAGAAAGAGGATTTCAGTCAACGCAGTGTTGAAATGCGATTCGCCTCTGAATTTGGCGAAGGTTTTGAGTTTATAGCTGGTGTGTTTTATCAAGAAAATACACTTGACTATGAGCTCAGAAACATCATCGATAGTAACAGTGTTTTCCCCACTCTATTGTCCGCGCGGGCTGGCGCTGCCGCGGCAGCGGCGGGCGCTCCCCTCGAAGCGGTTATTTCTGCTCGGTTAGCGCCTCTCTCCCTTGCGGGTACCTCGTTATTTAGGGAGTTTGGACAAACCACGGATACCTCGGCAATTTTCGCGGAAGCGACATGGGATCTCAATGATAAGTGGACAATTAACGTGGGTGGGCGCTACACCTCCGAGAAAAAAGCAGGCGAAAGAGTTGTAATGACGCAAGCGGCTGATGGTGGTGATATCACCTCTGAACTGTTTGATATTACGGGCGATGGTATCGGCGATGTGCCAACAAATATCCTGACTACGTCCGTGGCCGCCACCCTAAAAACGCAATCGCACGATATTGAGGCAGATCGCAGAGAATCAAAATTTACGCCTCTGATCAATGTTCAATACCATCTGAATTTTAACACCATGATATATGCGAGCTGGACTAAAGGGTTTAAATCGGGAGGTTTTGATAGTTTGGCCAATGCGCCTGCCGGCTTCGAATTCGAGGAAGAAGAAGCCAGCAGCTTCGAGCTGGGCTCCAAGTTTACATTGGGTGGTGGAGAAGGCGAAATAAACCTAGCGCTTTATAGAACTGAGTACGAGAACCTGCAAGTCAGTGTGTACGACGGTTTCCTAGGGTTTAACATTGGAAATGCCAGCAAGGCTATCACTCAGGGCTTAGAACTCGACGGTCGCTGGCGTGTTAGTCAGGCGCTGACCGTGTCGGGCGCTCTTGCGTATTCTGATTTTAATTTTGACGCATACCCAGGCGGTCAGTGCTTTCATGGAGAAGTCCCAACTCTAGTGGTGCCAGATCCGTCGTTCCCAGATCAAACACTTTCATTCTGTGACAGAAAGGACGCAACTAATCAATACGTATCGGATTGGTCGGCGTCCTTAAGCGCGGATTACATAACTGAATTGAGCGAAGGAATTAATTTCCGCGCAACTCTGGACTTACTTTACGCCGACGACTACATCACATCACAAAATTTAGATCCTCGTGTTACCCAGGACGCTTTCGTAAAAGTTAACCTACGCTTAGCCCTTTTCGACAGTTCGGACTCGTGGGAGCTGGCACTATTGGCCAGAAATTTAACCAATGAAGCCGTTGTCGGCTATGCCAATGAAGTGCCACTTTCTGGGTCGGTATTTGGGTCATTTAGTCATTATGGCTTTGTCGAACCACCTAGAACAGTCGCTTTACAGGGAAAATTACTTTTTTAATTTAAGGCGTGATAATCAGGTGTTCTGTAGTCAAAGTGATTAGTGACTTCTTGCTAAATAAGTGAATCAAAAATTGTATGGAGTATTATTCTATGACTGAGGTGCTTGTGGAGACGGCAATTCCAATCACGATGTTTGCGTTGATGTTTGGAATGGGCTTAACGCTAACGATGGCAGATTTTAAGCGCACTTTACAATTTCCCCGCGCCGTTCTAATCGGCTTGGGCGTGCAACTGATTGTTATTCCTGCGGTAGGTTTTGCGATTGCTAGTGAGTTTTCGCTGTCAGCCATGATGGCGGTGGGCTTGGTCATTGTTGCGGCATCACCAGGTGGTACGACCTCCAATGTCGTAGTGCATGTGGGCAAGGGGGATACACCACTGTCAGTATCCTTAACTTGTACCGGCACTTTGGCGACTTTGTTCACTTTGCCGCTGTGGGTCTCTTACACCTTGCATCATTTTGGGGGAACTGCCAACTCGGTAGAGATGCCGATTTTGGATTCCGTTATACGCTTAGGCGTCTTTACAATTTTTCCTGTTTTTCTAGGAATGAACGCCAAGCGATGGCGGCCTGAGTGGGTTGCCTATGAACCCCTTATCACAAAGGTTAGTTTTGTGGCTATGCTGATGGGCTTTGGGCTTATGGCAATGAAGGAAGGCGGTGACGTAGCCGCAGACGCTGGGCAAGTCGTCGTTCCAACCTTGTTGCTTATTCTTTCAGCCGCTGTATTGGGTTTTGGAATTCCTAGATTGTCAGGAATAAACGTCAAATCCAGTGTGACAATTGCGGTCGAGACCACCCTAAAGAATCTTCTGATTTCTTTATTCGTGGCTATGACCACTTTAAATAGTATTGAGGCATCTCTACCCACCGCTGTGGCGATGACCGTCTCGATGCCATCGGCATTCGCGATAATGGGTTTGTATTATGTTGCCAGCCGGTTCAAGACACGACTCAATGTTTCTTAGTAGCTTTATTAGTAACTATAGATACATCTCCTCAACGTAATGAAGGAAGAATCATGATAACACCAATAATTATGCTGGCGCTCCTTAGTGCGCCTTTGCTCTGCGCTTACTTTTACAGTAAGGCAAGAAAAAAAACGCTTAAAGTTAAACCATTCGCGGGTTTCGGTTTGGGCATCGTTTTTCTCTTCACTGCAATGGGTCACTTTGTTAAGACCGCCCCTATGATGGAAATGCTGCCGCCATGGGTCCCTGCTGGGGAAGCATTGGTATACCTTACCGGAATCATCGAAATAGTCATTGGCGTGGGCCTGTTTACCGCGAGATATAGACGTATCGCCGCTCTGGCGGCCATTGTGACTTTGTTTGCGTTTTTCCCTGTCAATATCTATGCGGCCTTAAATCACACGGGAATGGGAGGGCATCAGTGGGGCCCCGTCTATTTATGGATACGAACGCCATTACAGTTGGTATTAATCGCTTGGCCGTGGTGGTTTTTGCTCCGAGAAAATCGAGCTGGGGAGGAGCAGTGAACAGTGATTTGGGCTTAGTCGATAGGTTTGCAATTAAATGCAGGCAATAGAGATCGTACAGTTGCTTGTAAGTAGAATATCTAAGTGAGGAAATGAAGATGGCTGATAAATTTTTTAATGTGACGCAAGATAGGGGTGTGGCGACGATCACCTTCTCTAATTCAAGGAAAGCAAACGCATTCAATGCTGAATTTTGGCGAGAATTTCCAGTCTTGCTAAAAGATCTGGATGAAAAAGGCGATGTCAGGGTTTGTATTCTTGTGGGAGAAGGTAAACACTTCTCTTCGGGCATTGATGTCGGTTTCCTAACGCAAAGTGCTTATGCTGAAGCAGACAGTGCTAGAGCACGCGATACTCGTATCCGTCTAATCGGGGACTGGCAAGCAGTTCTCGATCTTATTGAACGAGTTCGATTTCCTGTTATCGCAGCGGTACACGGCGCATGTCTCGGCGCTGCGTTGGATTTGGCGGCGGCTTGTGATTTTAGATATGCAGCGAAGGATGCTTTCTTTTCTATAGAAGAAATAAATTTGGGCTTGATGGCCGACTTGGGATCATTGCAGCGCCTACCGTTAACAATGCCGGAAGCCGTAGTGCGAGACTTGGCTTATACGGGACGTCGGTTTACTGCAGACGAGGCACTGTCTTATGGCTTGGTCAGTGACGTATATGACAACGAGGACCTGATCGCACAAACTGTAAAAACAGCCCATTTGATAGCGTCTAAATCGCCTATAGCAATTGCGGCTTGTAAACGAGCGTTCAACTATCGACGTAATCATGGTTTGGCGAGTGCATTGGAGCATACTCAACTGCTTCAGGCCGCACTTATTGACTCACAAGATATTGCGCAGCAGTTGATCGCGAAAGCAACGGGTGAAGTATCCAAATTTGAAGATCTGTTGCCCAATTTAAATCCAGCGATTTCGACCTAGTGCAAGCTAGATTCAAGGTGGCCCCAACAAGGCAGGTATGAATCTAATCAGTGGTGAGATCTTGCGTCAAAACCAAATGATTGGTTGAACGTCGTAACATGATTGGAGAAATAAGTGAAAATTATAAAGAAGAGTGAGATAGGCGAAGTCATTGGCTATCGAGCAGAGCCCAGCGAGTGGTTAACTGTAGACCAAGAGAAAATTAATAAATTTGCCGATTGCACCCTGGACCAGCAATTCATTCATGTGGACCCCAACAAAGCCAAAAACACATCTTTTGGTGGGACCATTGCACATGGTTTTCTGAGTTTGTCCTTGCTCTCTCACTTCTCTAAAGACTTCAGTGTTGTCATTGATGGGGTTTATATGGGCGTCAATTATGGTTTCAATAAAGTGCGTTTTTTAGCACCGGTTAAAGTTGATAGTCGTATTCGTTGCATTGGTAAAATAGTCGACATCATTGAGAAAAAACCTGGGCATTTTTTGCTCACCTACGAGGTGACTGTAGAGATTGAAGGCGAAGAAAAACCTGCCTTGAAAGCCGAATGGATCAACATGCAAATGGTCGCCTAACAAGTACCTTTCACACATTACTCGAGGAAATTTAATGTCTTTAGATTTTACAGGGCGCGTTGCCATAATCACCGGAGCCGGAAACGGTCTGGGCCGCTCACATGCACTAGAACTAGCGCGCCGGGGCGCTAAGGTCGTCATCAATGATCTAGGCGGCTCACGCGATGGTAGCGGAACCTCTTCTGAAGCTGCTCAAAAAGTAGTCGCATTGATTGAAGCCGCAGGCGGTGAAGCCTTTGCCCATGGCGCCAACGTTGCGAACTATGCAGAAGTTGAAGGCATGGTTAAGCAAACCATGGCGAAGTGGGGGCGCATTGATATATTGATCAATAATGCGGGAATCCTACGTGACAAGTCATTCGCAAAAATGGACCTAGCCGACTTCAAACTGGTTATGGATGTACACTTAATGGGAAGTGTCAACTGCACGAAAGCCGTTTGGGACATCATGCGCGAGCAGCGCTACGGTCGCATAGTAATGACCACATCATCATCAGGTATGTACGGTAATTTCGGTCAAAGCAACTACGGCGCAGCCAAAATGGCAGTGCTGGGTTTCATGAACACATTGGTGCTTGAAGGGGAGAGTCGCAATATTAAGATTAATGCGCTGGCTCCAACAGCCGGTACACGCATGACTGAAGATCTTATGCCCCCAGAATTCTTCGACCTAATGACATCCGAGTCTGTAACCGCCGGCGCGCTGCTTCTTTGCGATGAAGAATCACCCAATCGCTTGATTCTTTGTGCAGGCGTGGGCGGCTATTCATCAACACGCCTAGTGGAAACAGAAGGTATTTTTCTACCGCCTGAAAGTCAATCCTCTGAAGCAGTATTGGAAAACATGAGTGCCATTCGCGACACAAGTACCGAAACTGAATTGATGCATGGTGGAAAACAATCAGAAAAGTTTCTCACCAAGGCTTTTTTACACATTGTAGCTAAAAAAGAACAAGAGGTAGAAAGCAATGGGTAATAACCCTATGAGAGAGGCGGTCATTGTTTCAGTTGCGCGCACCCCCGTTGGCAAAGCTTATAAAGGCAGTTTTAATGATTTAGAAGCCCCTAGCCTATCCTCTGTAGCAATAAAAGCGGCTGTCGAGCGCGCCGGTATTTCGGCTGACGAGATCGACGACTGTGTCTGGGGCACCGCTCTACAACAGGGTACTCAAGGCAGCAACATCGGTCGCATCGCAGCCGTAGCGGCCGGTCTCCCAGCTAGCGTCTCCGGCATGAGCATTGACCGCCAGTGCGCGTCTGGTTTGATGTCCATTGCCGCCGCGGCGAAACAAATCATTGTCGACGGTTCTGATGTTGTCCTGGCCGGGGGCTGTGAATCCATCAGCCTGGTGCAAAATCAGCACATGAATCTACACAAATTTGTTGACCCTAAAGCACAGAAACATGCACCTAATATTTACATGGGTATGTTAGACACGGCTGAGGTTGTTGCCACTCGCTACCAAATTTCCCGTGAAGAACAAGACGCTTACGCCTTGCAGTCACAGCAACGCACCGCAGCGGCGCAGGCCAGCGGAAAATTTGACGACGAGATAGTACCGGTCACTGCTATCAAGCTGGTAACAGACCGCACAAGCGGTGAAGTATCACAAGAGCAGGTCACCCTGAGCAAAGACGAAAGCAACAGACCTTCAACCGTACTGGAAAACCTTTCGAACTTAAACTCGGTTCGCGAAGGTGGCTGTATCACCGCAGGTAATGCGTCACAACTGTCCGACGGTGCCGCTGCCGTGGTAATGATGGAACGCACTCTGGCCGAAGAGCGCGGCTTGCAAGCTCTGGGTATCTACCGCGGTATGGCCGTGGCCGGCTGTGAAGCTGACGAAATGGGCATTGGCCCTGTATTGGCGGTGCCCAAACTGCTGAAACGCCACGGTTTGAGCGTTGACGATATCGGCCTGTGGGAATTGAATGAAGCCTTCGCCGTACAGGTGATTCACTGTCGTGATGTGCTGGGTATTCCTAACGACCGCCTGAACGTCAACGGTGGTGCAATCTCCATTGGCCACCCATACGGCATGAGCGGTGCTCGCATGACCATGCACGCACTGATCGAAGGTAAGCGTCGCGGCGTTAAGTACGTTATTGTCACTATGTGCGTCGGCGGCGGCATGGGTGCCGCAGGGCTCTTCGAAGTCGCCTAAAGTACCACCCGGTGGTTCGTCTTAGGAAAAAATAGTCATGGAGCCAAGCACTGACAGTGTTGAGCATATAAAGCGGAAGCTGCGCGCTTATCGTGAGCCACAGCCGGCCCGCGCCAAAAATACTGCAGCGATCATTTTGGAGAGTGCTCAGAAAATTCTGGTAAGAGAAGGCAGAAAGGGTTTATCCGCTCGCAAGCTGGCCAAAGAATGCGGTCTAAGCACGGGTTCGATTTATGGCAATTTTCCAAGTATTTCTGCCGTGCTCTACGCACTCTATCGGGACCGTATGGAAAAAGACCTAGCGCAGCATAGGAAATTCTATGGGCAAGACACAGGTGACTCTAGCGTAAGTGAGTTGATCGAAGCCTTTGCGAAAGAAGATGCCCGTATGGAGTGTGGAGGGCGCTTGGATCTTGAGTTGGCAAAAGCGATTGAAGAGGATGCCAATCTAAGGCGGCTTAGGGATCATAATATGATGCTTCAGCGTGAGATGTTGTTCAAGGCGCTAAGGAGGAGGAACGACGAGGCAAGCGATAGTCAGCTATTGGCCCAGGCTAGTTACATGCAGGGTTTGAGTCGTCTAGCGTTTGAGCTCAGGCATGTGAGTAATGTTGATGAGAAGGAATTAGTGTTGGACATCACACTTGATTTGGTTAAGCGGGTAGCCAATTTTCCTCGGTAGTTATGTTGTGGCCTATTATATTCCGAATTGGACTTTTTGAGCTCAGCTTAAAGCTACCACTGAGGTTTTTCCGCTAAATTGAATTTCATGATTACTTCCTTAGCCTTGTTTTTTCCATTCGTAACAATACCATATAGTCCCAATACGCGAGGTAATACCGAACATATGCAGAGACATGCATGATTGCTATTAATACAGGCTTGAACTGCTAACGCCAGCTAGCCCTCTGAAAATCAAGCCTCACTTCTAGGATAGCTTTTGGGTCAGCTTCCCGTGTAATCCCGCTTTAAGTCATTGATTATAAAGCAACAGACGCCTGCTGCATCATGGGTGTATGGGTGGATAGCTGGGCTTCTGTAAGGGCTTGATTACTAGGCATATTTTTGCGATTATCTAATCTAAGCTATTGATTAATAAGAAGTTTATCTGTGTCAACTTGTGTCGGGAAGTAGCAGCTTGTTTCTCCACAGCTCACATTTTGGTATAGCTTTTGGGTTAGGTAAGGGAGACCACTAAGGACTAATATGCTCACCACAACACAAATTAAAAGTATAAAGACCGGCATTCTATCAGATGTTGGGCCTCATCGTGGGCTCCGTTTGAACGCTACTTCGGCCGGTAAAAGCTGGATATTCAGGTATAAGAACTTTGAGGGCAAGATCAAACAATTGAAGCTGGGGATGTATCCCACAATCCCCTTGGCGGAGGCTCGAGAGAAGGTCGCTGATTGTAAGCGGCATTGACAACTTAACTGGCTCAAATTACTAGAATTCCGATATGGATGCATGCAAACCTCACAGATTTCCTTCAGGTGTCATTTCCTACGCAGTTTGGCTTTATTATCGTTTCAACCTCAGCTATCGAGATATTGAAGATCGTCTTGTAGTCAGTCATGAATCCATTCGGCTCTGGCGAGAGCTCAGTACTAGCATGACCTCAGGATGAGTGCGTTCACTGATAGAGTCGGGCGCTTGCTTGAAATCTAAGACTGGATTTCTCTGAGCTCCAAAACTTAACTTGCCAACATCTGATCGAGCCAAGGGGCGGAAAAAATCGGTGAACAAAAAAGTTAATTTGACGATACCGAGCACTTGCTTGAAGCTAGGTGCGGAGCTCCGTTTTTTGGAGTAATTAAGTCGCCAATACCATATGAACTACACTTAGCAGTACTAGGTGCAGGGGATTGAAAATTGACTACAGACAGGAACTTTCGTGTCGCAATCGTAAATTCGAAGGGTGGTTCTGGTAAAACCACTCTAGCGACCAACCTTGCCAGCTATTATAGTTCCCAGAAGCTAAAAACCGCATTGATCGACTACGACAGCCAGGGGTCAAGCAGCTTTTGGGTCAGCCGTCGACCTGAGGATTGTGCTGAGATACAGCTCATCGCAGCTTATAAACAAGCCATCAATGTCACGAGAGGCTGGTTTTTACGTCCTGAGCGCTTAACTCAGCGAGTGGTTGTTGACAGCCCCTCGGGGCTTGATGTGGCCCAGTTCAAGCAGGCTTTAAATGAGTGTGATGCGATATTGATTCCGGTATTGCCCTCTTCCATCGATATTCACGCGGTCGCCCACTTTATTGCAGATATTCTACTTCTGGCAAAAATCCGGCGCGAGGAGGGGCGCATTGCGGTTATCGCTAATCGAGCTCGCAAAAACACCCTCGTCTATCAAAGGCTGGAGCAGTTCTTAAAGTCATTGGACATCCCATTTATTGCGACCTTGCGTGATACTCAACAGTACGTAAAAGCCTCCGAAGTTGGGAAGGGTATTTTTGAAATGCCCAGGGTGGACGCCAAAGATATTGAAAGTTGGCAGCCCTTGTTGAGTTGGCTTAGGCAGCGTGAAGCAGACAAATTTAAACAGACCCCCGACACATCATATGCGCATGAGTGACTGGGCAGCCGTGCAAATTATTACTCGCTCGGCTTGCTGTAGCGTTCCTCAACAATCGAGTAGCGATCCCACACCGCGCCGTCATTGAGCGATCGAAGCAACTTTACATACTCTGCGTGAGTCCAGGCCAGCGGGGTCGCTGAGTTAGTGCCCTCGCCACGGGTATACTGGTATTTTCCATTTTCCCCGATACCATCCCAAACTTGTTCGGGCAACATCATTCCTTTATTCGCAAACAGTTCCATTCCTTTGACATAAGTCGCACGTAAATCGTCAATGGTATCCGCGCTATTTCCGCGGCGTGCTAATTCATAATGTCCGCGTTCGCCGGTAAAGAATGGCCACACGCGGCCTCGCTGTCCGGGTGTATGCACACCGGGTGCGGAGTATGCCAAGCCACTGATGGCATCCTCTCCATAACCATCGTTGCCATAGCGACGCCAGCCAGGAAAGACACCTTCTTCGCCAGCAAATGTGAATTCGTATTTGACTTTCAAGTCGTCGACAAGACCGGTGTCATCGTATTCTTCGAGTGTATCCAGAATATGAGGGTCATTCGCGGCACGCACACCATAGCGTGTTAGCTCCAGAAAACCACCATCCAAAATCAATTGTTCAGATAGAGAAGGGCGGCCATTATTTTCAATCAAGGTGCCGTCATCATTCGGGTTTTTATTCTGACTCAAGCGCAAATAATACTGGCCATTAGTCGTGGCGGTTTCACCACTGGCTTGAAATTCAGCCGATTGTAATTTTCCGACCCGGGTAAACATCGCCTTTTCAAGGTCAGCGGAATAACTGTCCGCCGCATTCAAGTAAAGTTCGGCTGAGACCATGTCATTTGCCATTCTTGCAATGTCGGCTGCAGTCACAAGACCGGATATTATGGCGGCAGATGTTGAAGGGGAATATCCCCGCTGCTCTTCCCAGCGCTCTTGCTGGGTTTCCAGGGGCACAATGGTGGTGTCATTCCAATCCAGCTTTACCGGGCCGCCATGTACTAGAAAATCGGCTGCCGGCTTTAGCATCGCGTGGTACCAATACTGCAAACGTTCGTCACTCAAAAGACCCGCCTGCCACAACTTCCATCCGAGCATGATCGGCATGGCCGTCTGGTCTAGCTGAACGCCAACCCACTCAATTTTTCCATCGACGTGGGTCTTTTGTAAAAACCAACCGGGCGTGCCTTTATAACCTTCGGTTTCCGCTCTGACCTGCACCTGCTCCAGGTATTCAAACGACACGAGTGGGGTTTGCGTATCTCCCAAGGCTAACAGCGCCATTGCACACTGATAAAAATCCCTTGGCCACACGGCTTTGTAGCCTGTCTGGCTCTGGGTCGCCGGTTTCGCATCACCCCAAGGATTCGACAGCGAGGCAATCAAGGCCCCCGCATGAGTTTTGTCTTCTTGAGCTTTCAGTACCATTGCGCTGGTATGCAAAAGACGACCTTGGTCGGTTGCCGTCTTGCTCAGGCGAGCAAGTTCCGGCAGGCTGCCGAGATAGTCTTCCCAGCCTATCGCATCACCACGGCCATTGTACTGCGCTAACACTTTGTCATAGCCTCGCTGCAACGAAGCCGATGCGGTGGCGCTACTTTGCTCTGCACTGCGGGCAAAACCCACGGTGAAATCCAACTCTAAAGAACCGTCCTCAGCGAGCGGCAACTGCGCCGTCATGGCGACGTTTCCCGGTGTGCTTCCTGTATTGCTATACTGCCAATCCATCTTGCCATTGGCTTGCAAATCTGCCAGGCCATCCGAAACTCCCACAAATCCGGCCGAGGCGGCGACAAAGGCTTTGGACGCCTGCAAACTCATATGCACGCCGGAATCGGAAGCCTCTAAGGCGGAAAGGTTAGCCGACGCTGAATCACCGCCGCCGGTATTGTTCATGTGTGGGTTAACACGTAAGTAGGCTCGTAGGCCTTCACTCAAGGACTTAAACTTGAGACGAACATAAAGACTGTTGTGATCAGGATCGGTGAACACATGTTTTTCTATGACATAGCGATCTTCTTTGTCTCGCGTGGTGACCTTGTATGCCAGAGACAGTGGGCGACCTTCATCATCAACATGCAGATATTCAATCGTGCTCTCAGTATCGTCTTTTTCCACATCCAGAAAATCCTTTCCGGTAACCAAGACCTGAATATCTTTGAGCTGCGCCTCGTGAATAAGACCAAACATCGTTTCGGTGATCACGCCCTGAGCAAGGGAAAACCACACCTTCGAAACCGTACCTGTTGCGGCCTTGTCGCCATAGACACGCGCGCCGCTCGCAGAATTTGTATATTGTTCGTATGAGGTGCCGATTCCCGTTTTACCGGAGTAAGCCCATGTGGATTCGGCGCCAGGAGCACCCGGTGACGACTTTGTAGTGAGCGCCAATTCTACTGTCGGAGCATCACTTTGCATGCACCCTGTGAGCGATGTACACAGTGATACAGCAGCCATGGGCAAGAAAAACTGACGGGATAGTTTCATAGGAAATTTCCAGTGTATGCGCTTGGGCGACACAAGCCCAAGCGACCATTTAAAACGCTATGTGTGCTCAGCGAAGAATGCGCCAAAAGGAGGTAGGGACAAGACATCTCCGTCAGCACTTAAATTTTCGAATCCGTGGCCGGCAAGGGACTGAAGGTTCTGGCCAGGCGGCAGTGAAACCTCGCTTGGCTCGGCGGAAAGATTAAAGTACATCCGCATAGCCTTACCTTGGTATGTTCGTGTAAAACCCAAAACATCAGGATCGCTGTCGAAAAATTCCAGTGAGCCAAATTTCAATACCGCGTGCTGCTTACGCCATTGCAAAAATGTGCGATAGGCATTTAACACAGAATTTTCACATTCCTCCTGTAGATCTACCGCCAAGGCCCGATGCTCAGCAGGAACCGGCAACCAGGGTTTGCCTTCGGTAAATCCTGCCAGCTCGCTTGTTGCAGTCCAGGGCATGGGTGTACGACATCCGTCCCGTCCCTTAAAAGAAGGCCAAAAGGTAATGCCGTAGGGGTCTTGCAACTGGCTGAATTCGAGCTCAACCTCGGGTAGTCCAAGTTCCTCACCCTGATAGCTACAAATACTGCCGCGAAGGGAGAAAATTAATGCGTTCAGCAGCTTTGCTTTAGCAGGTGCTTGATTATCGCCACCCCAGCGAGACATCACACGTACAACATCATGATTGCTGATTGACCAACAGGGCCAGCCGTTGCCAATACCCTTCTCAAGAGTATCTACTGTTTCACGAATATATTGCGCTGAGAAGTTATCGACCAACAATTCGAAACTATAAGCCATGTGTAAGCGGTCTTCGCCGTGAGTATAGTCGGCCATCGTTTCCAGGGAGTTCTCGGCGCCAATTTCGCCCAGTGACACCGCACCCGGATATTGGTCCAGCAGCGCTCTTATCTCACCTAAAAATGCGATATTCTCCGGCTGGGTTTTGTCATAAACATGGTGTTGGAAGGCGTAGGGATTGTCTTCGGTGAATCCCAATCCTTTGCGTTCACTTTCCGGCTTAGAGGGATTGTCTCGCAACTGCTGATCGTGAAAGCAAAAGTTGATGGCGTCGAGACGAAAGCCATCTACGCCACGCTTCAGCCAAAAATGGACTTCATCCAGAATTTGCTTGCGCACTTCCGGGTTATGGAAGTTCAAGTCGGGCTGACTCTCCAGAAAATTGTGCAAATAGTATTGGCCCCGACGTGGGTCCCACTGCCATGCACTTCCGCCAAAAATTGACAGCCAGTTGTTTGGCGGGGTGCCATCGGGCTTGGCGTCGGCCCACACATACCAATCTTGTTTGTCATTGTCGCAGCTACTTCGGCTTTCTTTAAACCAGGCGTGTTGATCGGAGGTATGACTCAGCACCTGATCAATAACAATCTTCAAGCCCAGCTCATGGGCTTCTGCAATCAGCTCATCGAAGTCTTCCAGCGTACCGAACAGAGGATCAACGTTACGATAATCACTAATGTCATAACCAAAATCTTTCATTGGCGATTTAAAAAATGGCGATATCCAAACGGCATCCACACCCAGGCTCTTGATATAATCAAGTTTGCTGATAATGCCTTTTAAATCGCCAATGCCATCGCCGTTACTGTCCATCAAACTTCGTGGATAGACTTGGTAAATCACGGCTCCGCGCCACCATAACTCGTTATTCATTATTCTCAACCTACTGCTGTAAAATCTAATGGGTCAGGGCTTTGAAGCGTATTGCCAAACCACCGCTTTTAGCCAATTTAAAACTCAACATTGCGCCGCGCTTCACCTTGCGTGTCTCGATCACGAGGTCATACGGGTTTTTCAGCCAGTCGGCGTTTTCTCCGTCCCGATAAATTTGAGCTTCATATACACGGTCTTCGTCCAGAAAGTCCGTAGAAAATTCGATTGCACGGGCATCTTCATCACTCAAAGCACCCACAAACCAGTCGTCGCTGTCTCGACCTTGCCTTGCAAATACCACGTAATCACCCACTTCTCCGGCCAGTGCGCGGCTGTCTTGCCAATCGGTGGGCACATCGCGAATAAACTGGAAGGCGGGTAATTTTGCTTCGTAATTTGTTGGCAAGTCTGCCGCCATCTGGATCGGGCTGTATAACACCACGTACAAGGACAGCTGTTTAGCCAAGGTCGTTTTAACGCGATTTACCGCGTCAAGGCCGTCGAATCCCAGGTCAAAAATTCCGGGAGTAAAATCCATTGGGCCAGAAAGCATGCGCGTATAGGGTAATAGCGCTGTGTGCTCGGGGGTGTTCGGCGGCGTTCCCCAGGCGTTATATTCTTGGCCACGGGCACCTTCGCGGGCAATCCAGTTGGGGTAGGTGCGTCGCAGACCTGTGTCTTTAATGGGTTCGTGGGTATTAATACTAATCTGACGCTTCGCGGCTTCCTTCACCGAGTGCAGGTATTCTCCAACCATAAATTGACCGTCGTGCCATTCGTGGTGGGACACACCCTTTTTATCGACACGTTTAATTTTTCCGCCGTCGGCAACGTAACCCGTTTTAACCTGACGAACCCCCATCTCCTGATAGAGTTCGAAGGCATCCGCTACTTGGTTTCTGTAATTAGTGACGCTACCCGAAGTCTCATGGTGCCCTATGAGCCGAACACCTTTTTGTTTGCCGTATTCGCTGACGGCGGCCAAGTCAAAATCTTTATAGGGCTGGGTAAAACTAAAGACATCACCATTGCGGTACCAGTCTCCGTCCCAACCCTCGTTCCAGCCTTCTACCAACACCCCATCAAAACCGTATTTCGCGGCGAAGTCCATATAACGTTTAGTTTCCGACGTCGTAGCGCCGTGGGTGTCGCTGGTGCCCCAGGTGTTTTCACCTAGGTGCATGCCCCACCAGATACCAAGGTACTTTCCTGGTTTAACCCAAGACACATCGCCTAGCGTATTGGGCTCGTTCAAATTTAAAATTAAATCTGAATTCAACAAACCCTTGGCATCAGGGCTCACCTGAACCGTGCGCCAAGGTGTTGAAAAGGCGCCCTCAACTTTTGCTCTGATACCGTCAGACCAAGGCGTCAAATCGGCCTTAAGTGTGCCATCACGCTGCTGGTCCAGAGTCATCGCAGCATAATCTACCAACGCTGCTTCATGAATACTTAAATGAACACCCGAGCCCGTCTTGAAGGTAAACGGCGTATGTGCCCGGTCAACTTTATTTAACGGTGTTGTGTTGTAGTTGTATTCATAGCGATTCCAACCCCTGGAGGGAATCCACCAAGCGGTGACGTTTTCAGCACCGGCAATACGGAATTCTGTGAGCTCATCAGTGACTGCGAGTTTGTTGAAGCCTTTTTGCTTTGGCACTTCATAGCGAAAACCAATGCCATCGTCAAAAACACGGAAGCGTACACTAAACTGGGTAGACGACTTGCCCGTACGCGCCCAATTCACTTTCATTTCTTTGTGATTGTCTCGGACATATTTACGTTCGCCCCAGGGCTGCGTCCAGGTTTCGTCAACAGTATTTTTCTCCGTTGAGGTCAATACAAAACCATTCGCTAGAGCCGGTGCCTTTGCAAACAATATCCCCAGAGGGGAATTTTCGATCAACACTTCTCCCCGATAACTGAGTTGGTAGGAAGGCATGCCCTGTTCATCGCTAACCTGCACTTCGATATGGCCATCCGGTGACGTAATCACCTCTGACTTGGCCTGTAATGCTGAGGTAAAACACAGGCTGACTAGCAATGCGGCAGGTGTGGAAGCGCGGAAAAAACATCTCATAAAATGATCCATTTCAGTTAAAACACAGTAACTTTATAATAAGCAGTGGAGCAGACCTCTGACAAGAATCTGCATACGTATTCAGAGAACAATTCGTCATTTTTCGGCAAGTCATAGCTGTTCACCATGGGCCGAAAAATTTAGGCCACAGCGCGCAATAAACTCATTGATTTTTTCGAGCTTGAAGCGATCCTCTTTTTCATTGGAGGGACGCAGGCGGGAAGGGTCAGGGTAGATTCCATAGCCACCAAATAAGCAGTACCAAGAAAGTGCAGAGTAGGACGTATGTATTTTCTGTCTTTCTATTTCTTGGCTTAAATCCTGTCCTTTCATCCAGCACTCGAGTAGCGTTTCTAAGCTTGGAGATATATGTGTATTTTGGCCATTGTCACGCCAATATTCAGTATCAGTCCGAGAGTTCAGAATGTAGTGAGCGACAATATAATCGCGAATAGTTTCGTAGCCCCCATTAACACGTTGATTAAATGCGTCTTGACCTTTGTCAGTAAATCCATCTTGTTCATAAGTTTGCATGAAGTCGTAGACGGTATTGCAGACAAGATTGAGTGCCGTAGCTTCCAAAGGCTCAATGAAACCCTGGGAAAGCCCTACCGCCAGACAGTTTTTGTACCAATGCTTTTCTACACGCCCAACCTTCATTTTTAGGTGGCGTGCTTCAATATCGCTCTCCAGCAAGCCCAAATGTGCACGCAGCTCAGTTTCAGCTTGGTCGGCTGAACAATACTTACCGCTGTAAACATAGCCATTGCCCACTCGATTAGTGAGAGGTATTTCCCAGGCCCAGCCATTTGACAAGGCTGTCGATACTGTTTGTGAACTAATCTGCTTACCCTGAGGTGTGGGCAGTACAACGGCAGCATCATTAAATAGATTTTCACCATATTCGATGAAAGGAACGTTCAGCGTTTGTTGTATTAGTTTCGCTGCAAAACCTGAGCAATCTATAAAAATATCGCCTTCAATAACATCGCCACTTTCACTGACAAGGCTATCAATATCGCCCTGCTCATTTTGCTTCACTTCAACAATGTTTGTAAGGCAATGTTTGACCCCGCGACCCTGTGCTTTCTCCTTAAGAAATGCGCCTAGCAAATTGGCATCAAAATGATAGCCATACTCAACCAAAAATGGGAAATGGTGCGCCGCCTTTGGGCCCAGCTTATTCTCGGCCAAATAAGCAGAGAGAAAAAATGGATCCGGATGAGCTGCTACATCAGCGCCTTGACGGCGCAGATAGCTGTTGTAGTAAAACGCGGAGCTAGTGTGCTGGTCGACTTGCGTTGGGAAAGGATGAAAATAACGCTCGAAATCTGGTTTTTCTGACCAAGCGGCAAAGCTGATGCCATTCTTGTAAGTCGCATTGCATCGGGGCATCCACTCAGATTCTTCGACACCGATAGCGTCAAAAAATATTTTCAGACGCGGTGTAGAACCTTCGCCAACACCCACGGTACCAATGGTCGCGCTCTCAACCAGAGTGATATCCACACCTTTCTCGCCCCATTCGGCGACCAAGGCATTGGCGGCGATCCAGCCTGCAGAGCCGCCACCGAGAATTACGAAACGTTTATCACGAATCGACATCAGCTCAACTGCTCACGATGTGGCTTAAAGTTCATCGCGCAGCGGCGGATAAAATCTTCAATCTGCGGCAAATTATGTTTGTTTGCCATGTCGTTACCTGGCTTCAATTGATCCGCAGTGGGGTAAATACCATATCCGGCCAATAGGCAGTGCCAGGAAATTGAGGGGTAATAATTGTCGATATCCTGTCGGTCCAACTCATCACTGAGGTTTTTTCCGGAGACCCAGGTCGTTAGAATAGCGCGTAAAGATTCTGACAGATTCTCGTTGCGCGCATTGGCCAGCCAATATTCGCTGTCGGTTCTTGAGTTCACGCGATAATGCGCAACAATGTAATCGCGCACCCGTTCAAAACGTGTCGAGACGCTATTATTAAATGACTGACGATACTTATCCGTGTAATCACCTTTTTCATAGTTTTCGATAAAGCCTTGCACGGTTTCCTGCACCAAATGCAGGGCAGTGGCCTCCAGCGGCTCAATAAAGCCCTGGGATAAACCAACCGCCAAACAATTTCTTGACCAGTGCTCCTGCACTTGCCCCACTTTCATTTTCAGGTGGCGGGCTTCAACCTCACTGTCGAGCAAACCCAGTTTCATTCGCAGTTCAGTTTCGGCTTGATCCTCAGAGCAGAATGAAGAGCTGAATACATACCCGTTGCCCACTCGAGACGTCAGCGGAATAGACCACGCCCAACCGTGTTTCAGGGCAGTGGAGATTGTCTGCGAATCCAGTGCGTCAGTGCAGGGAGTAGGCATAACCACGGCAGAGTCATTAAATAGATTCTCTGCGAAAGATTTAAACGGTGTTTTTAAGGTTTGCTGAATAAGCAGAGCCCTAAAGCCTGTGCAGTCCAGGAAGAAATCAGCGGCAATCGATTCGCCGCTGTCAGTGAGCACACTGTCAATATCACCAGACGCGTTCTGTCTAACGTCTGTAACGGTTGCGGTAATGTGTTTGACTCCACGCTCTGCGGCTTTTTCCGCAAGGAATTTGCCTAGCAGTGAGGAGTCAAAATGGTAGCCATAATTAATTTCGAAGGGAAAACTGTCCTGCGCAATCGGCGCCAGCTTATTTTTTGCCAAATGGGTAGTCAGGAAAAATTTATCCGGATGTCCCTCAACATCCACGCCTTGTCGACGCACGTAACTGTTGTGGAAAAATGCCGGGGCAGTGTAGTCGTCTGGCTGGGCGGGGAAGGGGTGAAAATAGCTTTCATACCCTGGCTTAGTTGACCATCCCGCAAACGTAATACCTGCTTTATAGGTAGCATTGCACCTTGGCATCCACTCGGCTTCTTCAATGCCGAGGGAGTCCATAAAGCCTTTTAGTTGGGGTGTAGAGCCTTCACCCACGCCAATGATGCCGATATCCGCCGACTCCATCAGGGTGATCTCAATCAACTGCTCTGCCCAGCGGGCCGCCATTAAGTTGGCTGCCATCCACGCTGCAGTACCACCGCCAACAATCAGTATTTTTTTCGTTTTCTCTGTCATCACTATCCAAGCCTCTCAATCAACGTAAAAAACCGCCCGCTAAATTATTCACGGGCGGCTTGGGTCGATATCAGATCAAGTCTTAATAGCTGTAAGAGAAACCGAGAAAGAACTGACGTCCAAACTCGGAGTATTCCGCTACTGCGATACTAGAGCCATAGTTGGCGGAGTTAGCTTCATCGGTCACATTGTTAATTTGCGCGAGAAGGTTAAATCCGTTGTCGAAGGCGTAACTTGCCTGCATATCCACTACGGTGTATTCATCTGCCATTGTCAGAGATGAACCGCCAGGGGTCGCGCCCTCATGAACGAATTCATCACGATAACGCACATTCATATTAGTACTGAAGTTGCCGATGTCCCAGAATATGGTTGTGCTCCATACGTTTTCAGACAATCCCGGTAGGGATAAGACCAAGTTGGGGAAATTAGAACCCCCGCTCACAGCGGTTTCGCTCTCTGTGTAGGAATAGTTAGCAGACAGCCCCAATCCAGAGAACACGCCCGGCAATTGGCTGAAAGTCGTCGTATAAGCAAATTCAAGACCGCGAATGTAGCCACCCATGTCGTTGTTACGAACGGTCTGATATTGACCTTCAACGGTTCCGGCAGGCGCTTCGATGCCGATTTCCGACCAGGGAATGTCGCCTTCCTGATAAGTGATCGTTTCAATCAAAGATTCGATATCTTTGTAGAAGAACGCAACCGTTGCCGCGCCGCCATCATCAAAGTAGTGCTCGTAAGAGATGTCCAGCTGTGTTGCACGGAAAGGATCTAGATTTGGGTTACCTTTTGACCATACATTGTAACGAGGACTCACACCATCATTGGCAGTATCGATCCATGAACCAGCGCCACCGCGCAGTTGATAAACGGGTGGGCGGCCCATCACTTTAGCCGCCGCGAATCGAATTTGATCGTTATCGCTCAGCTCAAAGTTCAAGTTCAAAGAAGGCAGGGTGTCGGTATACTCAGGACCGTAGCTGATGTTGGCGTAGTCGTCACGCTCAACGCCATTGTCATCGGCAATGATGTCACCTTCACCTGCACGAACTTGCTGAATACCAATTGACTTGGTGTCAGTTTCAACAACACGCACACCGACATTACCGCTTACTGGCAATCCAAACATTTCAGTATCAATGTTCGCCATGAAATAGTAAGCCGTGATTTCTTCTTTCACGCTACCACTTTCAATCATCGTCCAGCTGTGATCCCAACTCTTATTGGCGTCGTAGTTACCTGAGCCGAATACGGCATCAGCTATGCCAGTTAGATCTGTCTCTAAGTAGTCAGCGTAGCCCGAAAGTGAGCCGCCAAATGATTCAACCGTGACAAAGCCGGAGAGGTCCTGCGGCGTACACGCTACACCACTGGTATTAAACTCACAGTTGCCGCCTGTGCTCTGACCTTCACGTTGTCCCCAACGGAACGTCCCGCGCTTATCGCCAAACTCACGCTCGGAATAACGCACACCGGCTTCAAGAGAAGAGAATACTTTGTTTTCGATATCAAATTTGAAATCAACTTTTACGCTGTCTAGATCATCCGTATACAGGTGGGGGAACTGCTCCCAGTCAGATAAACGCATGTAAGAAAGATCGGTGTAATCCGTGTTAAAGGCAACACTTGGCACGCCACCGGCGTTGTTTTGATAGGTAACAGACTGGCCACTTAACTCTTGGAAAGTACCGCCGGCACCATACTCATAGGCGTGCAAGCTGGCGATGCGGTCGAGACGAGTTTTCTCACCCGTGCTGCGTGATACATCGAGCTTCATATTAAGTGCATCGGTGATCTGGTAATCCAACTTCAGGCCATAACTTTCAGTGTCAGACTCGGTGCTCTGGTCTTCACTACGCACTTCTATCCAAGGACCCGTTATGTCAGTCAGCGAAACAGTACCGCCGACAATATAACCGTCTTCAACAACGGGGTTCGTCAGATCGTACAGTGATTCATTTCTCTGGAACCCTTCAACGTTAAAACCGCTGCGCTTGTCTTCAGATTCGAAATCGGATTTGAAGTAATCAAACTGCAAAGACAAATCTGTGGCAGGCTCCCACACAACAGTGGCGAGGTAGCCGTTGCGCTTGTCTGTACCAGATTCCGCTCGCAGCTGAAAACCTTCAACCACAGCCTCCATAACGCCGTCGCCATTAACATCGCGCTCGCCGTTCATATCGTGGTAAGAAACATGCTCGGAGTTGTTTGGTTGATCCAGGCCGGCATAACCGAGGCTCAGACCCAGAGTATCGTTGAGGAATTTGCCCTGATAAGAAAAGCTAACACGGCTACCCGCTTCGTCAGCATTCACATTTTCGGCGGCATCGTTAAAGGAATAACGCATGTTTGCATTAAAGTTATGCTGGTTTTCTGCATCGAGAGGATTGGCAGTTTTCAGTTCAACCGTAGCGGCAACACCACCCTCAATCAGAGACGCTTTCGGCGACTTGTAAACTGCAGCCTGAGTAATCAGCTCGGCGGGGTACTGGTCAAAGGCGATCCAGCGGCTACCAGCAGTATAGGCACTAGTGCTCGACTGTTCACGACCGTTCATACTGGTCTGAACGAAGTCGCCATTCATACCGCGAATGTTCAGCTGAGAGGATTGGCCACTGCTTCGCACAGTTGTCACACCGGGGATACGACCCAGCGCGTCTGCAATTGATACGTCTGGCAGTGACGCCATATCACCGGCATCGATAATATCTGCTATGGTGTCTGCCATGCGCTTGGCTTCAATAGATCCCAGAATACTGCTTCGTATGCCCGTTACTTCAATTTCTTCAATTGCCATCGCTTTTGCAATTTCTGCTGCAGTCGCATTGTCTGTCTGTTGCGCATGGGCATGAAAGGACATTGTGGTGGCTGCAGCAACAGCCAGAGATAGTGCTCTGGGCTTAAAGCTGGTTCGGCTACCAAAAGCTCTTCCAATTATGTTTAGCGATCTACTCATCGTCGTCTCTCCGCTGTTTTTGTTTTGGTGTAGTCAGGACTGTATAAATAGTAGGGCCTGAGGTCGGATTGAAACAATAGACTGCATACGTATTCATAAGTCCCAAATCGCCTAAGCGGTTCTCAGCCTCGAAATGCATACGTATTCATACTATTCAGGCTTCACCAAGGCATTGGGGCTGTGATATTCACATAACCCGCCGATGACTTAAAAATGCTGCAAGGACCTAAAAACTTGTTGTCCTTCGGAAAATACTGCATAAATAAGCCTAGCACGCCGCAGTTAAAGCGGTGCGAGAGACCGCGAATCGGTAATGTTAACTTGGACTACGCACACGATTTGATAGATCGGAATGACCTGAAAACAATACAATGATAATAGAGAGAGAGAGCAAGCTTACATGATCACAAAACCCCGTTTACACTTTACGACGATCTGGAATATGTGTTTTGGCTTTCTCGGGATACAGTTTGGCTTTGCCCTGCAAAATGGCAATGTCAGCCGTATCTTTCAAACCTTGGGCGCCGACATTTCTGATATCCCCATATTGTGGATTGCTGCACCGGTCACAGGGCTCTTAGTACAGCCTATCATCGGCTACTTCAGCGATCGCACCTGGAACCGCTTGGGCAGACGACGCCCCTATTTTTTTTGGGGCGCACTGCTCGCAACATTGGCCTTGCTGGTTATGCCAAACTCTCCCGCCCTCTGGATAGCAGCCATCACTCTGTGGGTCATGGACGCAGCGTTCAACATCTCAATGGAGCCGTTTCGCGCGTTTGTGGGCGATATGTTGCCTGAAGACCAACGCACCACAGGATTTGCCATGCAGAGTTTCTTTATCGGCATTGGCGCCGTAGTGGCCTCGGCACTGCCCTGGGTAATGACAAATTGGCTGGATATCAGCAATACCGCCCCTGCGGGAATAATCCCCGATTCGGTACTCTATTCTTTCTATGCAGGAGGCCTTGTTCTACTAGTCTCTGTGCTGTGGACCGTTTTCAGTACTAAAGAATACTCCCCTGAAGAGTTGCGGGCATTTAGCAGCGAATCAGAACGTGAAGACATGGACAAGGCCACCACCTTAAGCGGGCCGCAACAGATCTGGTCAGATTTCTTAAACATGCCAAAAACCATGAAACAGCTGGCGCTGGTGCAGTTTTTTTCATGGCTCGCACTATTTTCTATGTGGATTTACAGTACACCGGCCGTAACAGTCTTTCACTTTGGCAGCGACGATCCCACTTCCTCCCTCTATAACCAAGGTGCCGACTGGGTTGGCATACTGTTTGCGACCTACAATGGCTTTGCAGCGCTTGCCGCAATCGCTATTCCCCTGGTCGCCAGACTCACCAGCCGCCGCATCGCCCATATGATCAACCTTTGTCTTGGTGGCATTGGCTTAATATCGTTTGTGTTTATCAAAGACCCCACACTGCTGCTCATCAGCATGATCGGTGTGGGCATCGCCTGGGCATCGATTTTAGCTATGCCTTATGCGATTTTATCGGGCTCTCTGCCCGCCCATAAGATGGGTGTATATATGGGAATATTCAATTTTTTCATCGTGATTCCGCAGATATTAGCCGCTGCCATTTTGGGGCTGGTGGTGAAAAGTGTGTTTAACGGAGAGGCGATTTACGCCTTGGTGTTTGGTGGTGCATGCATGATCATTGCCGGCTTCGCAACACTATTGGTCAGCGATAATGCAGCGGAAGATGTGAGCTAACTTGATTCAGGTTCCTTGCCTGTGCACTCACCGCAGGACGCTCGAACCACTAATTTGGCAGGCAGGAGCATCGACTCGATGCTCTCACCCTCAATCAGTTTAAGTAGATTTTCAACTAACAATTCTCCGGCAATGGTAGTGTTTTGCTGGACGGTTGTTAGAGAGGGGTTGGTGTAAGACGCGGCGGGAATATCGTCAAAACCGATAACCGCAACGTCTTTCGGCACACGCCGACCAATATTTTCCAAGGCTTTGATGGCGCCCATGGCAATCAGGTCACTCGCCCCAAATACAGCGTCATATTTCAAACCCTGAGACTCCAGGTAGCCAATTGCGCGATAACCCTCATCATCGGCGGTTTCCGCTTCCACCTGCAAGGCAGGATCAACCTCCAGGCCGGCTTCGTCCATCGCCTTTTTATACCCTAAATAACGCTGGTGAAATTCCGGCCAATGCTCTGATGAAACACTCCCCAGAAACGCCACACGTTGATAACCCAGTTTGATGAGATGTTTACCGGCAGCATAACCGCCACTGAAATTATCACAGCCAATGGAATAGCCGGGCTGGCCATCAACCACGGGGCCCCAAGTGATAAAATGGGCATTTTCAGCAACCAGCTTTTCAGCCTTGATCGAATAGGTATGGTAATCACCATAACCCAGGAAAATAATGCCGTCGGCGCGATTTGCATCCTCATAGTCCGCGTGCCAGTCGCTGCTCAACTGCTGGAATGAGATCAGCACATCATAGCCGCGCTTGGCCGCCGCTCGAGTAATGCTGCCCAGCATCGACAGGAAAAAAGGGTTAATCAGCGAGTCGCCCGTGCCTGGGTCCTCACAGAGTAACAATGCCAAGGTGCGGGTTTTTTGTGAACGCAGGTTCCGCGCGTTTTTATCAACTTTATAGTTGAGTTCAAGCGCCACGGCTTTGACTTTATCCCGAGTTTCTTTGCTCACCAGCGGGCTGTCGCGCAGAGCGCGCGATACGGTGGCCTGGGACACCCCAGCCCGGTAGGCAATATCGAATGATGTCGGTTTATCTTCTTTCATAGCGCTCGACGTTGGCCCTGGGGTTTAGTTCTTTTCCCAACAAACACTCTTGATGGTGTTGTTTTAGTTATTAGGAGGGGAGTGTAACAATCAATCTCGGTTGCCGCAGCTTTTAAGGCAAAACAGGCAAGATTTAGGAGAAGTCGAGAGATGCAAGTACGATCGAGGCTGTCATTCAACGATAATCACACAATGACAAAATCAACAAAAGATACCGATTCTCAGCAGAAACCATACAATATGCAGTATGGTTTGTATTTTAGATTCAATCTCAGTCATTGCGATATCAGTGTGAGAAAGAATGAAATATTGGATAACTATTTTGAGACAGGTAATTGATGAGTGGCACTGATTTTGTAAAAACAGCTGCCGGTAAAACTGTGTCGGTACGAATAGCACGGTCTTTTTTACAGCTGGCCGATGATCTTGGGGTTGACCGTAATCAGCTTATCGCGCAAGCAGACATAGACCCAATTTGGTTAGAGAACCCAGATGTCTCTATCCCCGTTGAAACCCTCTACAGTTTGACTAAACAGTTAGCAAAGTTGTCAGGAAACGAGGATATTGGTTTGTGGGCTGGTCGAGCCGGCTTTCTCAATCAAGCTAAGCTGTTAAAGTATCTCTCCGCTGTCTGCAGCCATTTTCGCCAGTGGCTGAATATGATGCCCAGTTCTTTAGAAGCAATGGGCGAAAGCGTTGTGATTAAGGAAGGGGATATGCTTCGCACCGAGTGGCGTCCCAAGGTTCCGATGGAGGCAAGTGGCCGTTATATCACAGATATGATGTTGAGTATGAGTCAATGTCTGCTTAACTCGGTGTGTTATAACCCGGTACCGGTTTCCAAGGTTTATTTTAGTTATCCAGAGCCCGAAGATACCACTGTCCACCGCCAGATCTTTGGTGGGCAATTGGAGTTTGACCAAGCATTCAGTGGCCTGTTTTATCCGGCGGCAGCACTGGAGTGGCCGATTATAACGGTGTGGGATGAGAAATCCCCAATAGCGAAATACAACCTGCTCAGCATTATCGAGAAGGGCAGTAGCGATGGCTTTATGCGACGGGTTAGGCGTTGTATTGTCAGGGCGCTGCCATCCGGTGAGATGACCATTGACACCATTGCAAACGAGCTGGCGATATCGCGCCGGACGCTGCAGCGCCGATTATCAGAGCGCAATGAGCTGTTTGCCAATATCGTACAGGAATTGCGTTCGGCAATGGCTGTTCGCTTATTGGTCGACCAGCAAATTCCAATCACTGAAATCGCATTCATGCTTGGTTACGCCGATACTTCCTCCTTCTCTACCGCTTTTAAGGGCTGGCACGGTTGTTCACCTCGAGATTTTGTTGAGAAGGCTTGATTACCCAAATAACATACCTTCGTCCTCTAACCACTTTAGTCTTTGGCATCATAAATATTGGCTAGGCCTATTCTGGCATCAAATGAAAAGTATTTGACACCAATTCTAAAGCGCTCTCATTCACGGCTGAATATCATCTTAGGCACTATAAAGATAAGCAATAGAGGCTAAAGATGAATACCGACCCTGATACCTTGACAGCGTTCCGACAGGAAGTCAGTGCCTGGCTAGTAGATAATATTCCTGAAAACCCCGGTTTCCTGCTGCCATTAACGTTTATGGAGGTGGGTACCGATGAGCAACTGGCGTTTCTAGTTGCCTGGCAGCGTAAAGTATACGAAGCCGGTTATTTGGGTATGTCCTGGCCGCAAGAATATGGTGGGGGCGGTAAGCCTCCGGCTTATCAGAATATCGTTGATAAGGAACTGGCCAGGCATAAAGCGCCGATTATTTTCAATAGTATTGGCTTAGGTTGGGCTGGACCTCTTATTTTGGAAATGGGTACCGAGGCCGAGAAGCAGAGGTATATTAAAGGCATTCTTACCGCCGAGGATATCTGGTGTCAGGGTTTCTCTGAACCGGACAACGGCTCCGATCTCGGCAACGCCCAGACTCGTGCCGTGCGCGATGGTGATGAGTATGTGATTAACGGCAGTAAGATCTGGACCACCCATGGCCCCTATAGCAAATACATGATTCTATTGGCGCGCACTAACCCTGAGACCAAGAGCAAATACGCCGGACTGTCATTTTTTCTCTCTCCCATGCAGGCGCCCGGAATTTCCACTTCGCCTATTCAGAAAATCACCGGTGAATACGGTTTTGCGCAAACCTTCTTTGATGATGCCCGTATTTCGGTGGGCTGTTTAATGGGCGAGGAAGGAGATGGCTGGAAGCTTGCCATGCGGACCTTGGAGTATGAGCGCAGTGTGGAGGGCGGTCAGGCGACTAACTATAAGATTACCGCTATCACTAGCGACGACCTTATCGAAACCTGCCGCTCGACTCAGCGTGATGGTAAACCTTTGTTGGACGACCCTGTCGTTCAAGATCAGTTGGTGCAATTTATTATGGAGGAAAGAAATCTCTTATTGAACCAAAAGCGTGGTGATCTACCAGACCTTTGTACGGATTATCCTTTGTCACTGATGTTGTCTGGCAAGCTGGAGGCCACAGAACTTTTTCGGCGTATGCGCCAGTATGCGGTGAGTTTACAGGGCGCTAAAGGCGGCCTTTATATTCATGATGCAGATGCCTTGAATGGTGGTATTTGGCAGCACGCTTACTTTAATAACTTCTCGGCAACTATTGGTGGTGGTACTAGCCAAGTTCAAAATAATATCATTGCAGAGCATGCGCTCGGCTTGCCCAAGTAAGCAGAGACAAGAGTAAAGGATAATCAAAATGAGTTTAGGACAGGTAGTAAAAAATCTTAACGCCGATAGCATGCGCTTCAGTGAAGAACAGAAGATGATTCTGGAAAGCTCGCGAAGCTTTTGCCGGGATACATCGTCCATCGAGCAGGTTAGACAGTTATTGGAATCTCCTCAGGGTTATGACGAGAATGTCTGGCAACAGTTAGTAGCGCTGGGCTGGACCGGGATCGCGATACCCGAGTCTTTTGGTGGTTCCGAGCTGGGCATCGAAGCGGTGGTGCCCATTGTAGAAAGTATGGGGCGCAGTCTTTCGGCCACACCTTTTATCCCCTGCACCTTAGCCGCGCAGGTGATCTTGCACGCGGCTAGCCCTGAGCAGCAACTGCGCTGGCTACCGAAAATGGTAGAAGGTCAGGTCGCCACCCTTGCCTTATTGGATAACGAGGACTGGGGTGCCACCACTACGACTCACCAACTCTCTGATGAGTTAGTGTTGCAGGGTGAAAAATGGTTTGTAGACGATGCCGTGACAGCGGAACTGTTTATTGTTCTCAGCCAATATCAGGGCAGTGCTCGCTTTGTGGTGGTAGAGCGTAATCAGTTGCCAGAGGGGGCAATACAGGCCCACGCCTTAATCGATGAAACCAAGCGCTCTGCAAAAATTGATTTTACCGCTGTTGCTGTTTCTGCGGATGCCGTTCTTGCGGAGGAAAATACCCAAGAGATACTTGATGATATTAAGTTGATCGGTGCACTGCTGACTGCTGCGGAAGCCGTTGGTACAACATCTTCCTGCCTAAACCTTATTGTTGAGTACCTCAAAACTCGCAAGCAATTTGGCAAGTTGATTGGTTCCTATCAGGCCTTAAAACACCCCAGTGTTGATATTCTCAATAAATTGGAAGGTGCGCGTTCACAGGTTTATCACGCGGCTACCTTGTTTGAAGAGGGTAAAGGCAAGATTGAGCGTGACCTAGAAGTCGCCTGCCGTATGGCAAAGGCTTCAGCCAACGATGCCCTGTTGTATGCAGGGGATCGCGCGGTGCAGTTTCATGGCGGTATGGGTTTTACCTATGAGTGTGATGCGCAGTTGTATATTCGGCGCGCACAGTGGAGTCAGCAGCAGTTTGGTGATTCAGCCCACCACCGTAAGCGCTTGGCGCCGTTATTATTGGGCTAGCGACCCTTGAAAGCCGGCGCACGCCTCTCAACTCTCGCACTGATGCCTTCCATGAAATCTTCAGATTTCAACAAGGCATTCAGGGCTTCATTTTCCAGATCCAGAGCCTGAGTGAGCGCTTCGATTTGCTGCTGATGGGTAATACGTTTCATGGTGCGAATGGCCAGACCTGCACCATTGGGCGGGATTACTTGCAGAGCTTTTGCGCGCGCGAAGTCTAGCAGCTCTTCGTGAGGAACAACGGCATTCGCCAAGCCTAATGCTACTGCTTGCTTGGCCTCTATTCTTTCCCCGTAGAACATAATCTCCTTGGCTTTTTGCAAACCTAACAGCCGAGGTAATAGAAAGGTGGAGCCGAGTTCTGCCGAAATTCCCAGCTTGGCAAAGGGCAGTTGAATCCAGGCGTGTTCGGACAGATAAACCTGGTCAGCCCCAGCCAGTACCATGGTAAAACCGCCACCAATCGCCAAGCCATTAATGGCGGCAATAATGGGTTTATCACACAGGAAAAGTTTTAACGTAGCCTTTTTCTGGGCGATATCTGTTAGATCAATTTGCTGCATCAGTTCATCAGGGACACCTTCGAAGGCGTCCGGACTAAAATAACCGCCACTGCTAAAAGCTTCCCGTGTCGGGTCCTCCGAACCCGGAGTTTTGGCCCCGGTTATGATTAAGGCATGGGCGGTCTCATCTTTTTCAAACTGGTCAATGGCCCAGTAAATTTCCAAAAAGGATACTGGGCTAAGGGCATTTTTACGCGCAGGGGTGTTTAGGGTGAGGGTAACCACACCGGTGTCGGCTTTTAGGTAGACCAAGTCTTTAAAATCTTTCGTATTCATTGTGAATCCTTTTTACATTTTCTCTTTAATCGGCTGTGCTGGTCGCTTCTGCCGAGGGTGAACTAGAGCTGGACTGAGTATCATCCGCGTCGATAAACAGGCCCTCGTATTGTTTGCGCAGCTCAGGTTTTTTCACCTTGCCGGTACCGGTGAGTGGCAGGGCGCCTACAAATACCACGGCCTTGGGTACTTCAAATTTACCCAGTTTATTTTTGCAGTGGGCAATGATGTCCGTTTCGCTGAGTTGTGCATCGGGCATTAGCTGAACCACCGCGCAGATGCCTTCAGACCAGTGTGGGTGGGGCAGGCCGATGACGGCGCTCAGGGCAACGCCGTCGATGGCGCTGACAATGCCCTCGACTTTACAGCTGGAGACGTTTTCGCCGCCAGTCTTGACGATGTCTTTTTTGCGGTCGACAAACATGAGCTGACCTTTCTTGTCGATAAAACCCAGATCGCCACTGTGGTGCCAGCCGTGGCTTTGTACCTCGTTGGTGGCTTCTGGGTTTTTCAGGTAGCCATTCATGGACTGGGGACCGCGCCAACATATTTCGCCCATCTCGCCCTGCGCGCACTCGCTGCCGTCATCATTCAGTACCGCTTGTTCGGTCATGGAGGTAGGAACCCCCCAGTAGTTGCCCTCGCTAAATTCTGTGTCGCTGTGGTCATAGAATACGCAGGGCATGGGGGTGAATTCGGTTTGCCCGCTGCCTAGGTGAAAATCACAGCCGAAGGTGGCGCGCAGCTTACTCAGCAACTCACTGCCCATGGGTGCCATGCCATAGAGCGCGGCCGTGAGGGCACTGTAATCCCGCGCGGCCATGCCGGGTACCGCTAAACACGCATTCCACATCATCGGCAGCATAACCACGAAGCTAATTTTTTCCCGCTCTAGGGTTTCGACAACCTGTGAGGGATCAAAACCTGTGTGAATGACGTAAGCACCAGACATCTGCATACAGCCCAGCAGGCCGACCAGGGCGGTGATGTGAAACAGTGGCAGCACGTTGAGCGCCGGGCTGCCGCGCTTTAAATCAAGGTTGAGTGGGGTGGTCATGCTCGACAACACCAGTGCCAGGTGAGAGGACTCAACCCCCTTGGGCCGCGATGTGGTGCCGCTGGTATAGAGTATTTGTGCCACGTCTCGGTCGTTAATGAATGTGTCCAATATCTCGTCCGTGCTCTGGCTGTCACACAGTTGCTGCAAGCTAGTGTCGGCGGCGCCGAGCTCATTGCCCATGGATATTTTGTACTTAACTTCCGCGAGCCCCTCGCTGCATTGGCAACACAGGGTTTCCAGTTCGGGCTGATAGACCAGCGCCTTTACTTCGCTGTGTTCAAGGTTGTAGCGCAGGTCGTCGGGGTTTTGTAGAAAGTTGATGGGCACGCAGACAATGCCGGTTTTGTAGCAGGCGAATAAAGTCATCACAAAGTCAATGCTATTGCCGCTGACCAAGGCCAATCGGTCGCCCTGTTGTAAACCCATATTGCGCAGACCACGGCCCAGCTGATTAACTCGGCTATTGGCCTCGCGATAGCTCAGGCTCACCCGCTGGCCGTTAATAAACTCGACCAGGGCTTCTTTGTCTCCGGCCTCGCGGGCGCGGCGACGTAGCAGGTCGCCCATGGCGACGCGGCTGATAATATTGTTATTTAGATCTTCAGACTGCTTCACTTTGTTTACTCTCTCTAGTTATTATCGATGAGATCGAGGGCGGCTCTTATTTAATGACGCTAGCGCCCTTTTTTGGGAGCCAAAGGTAAAAATTTCTGTGACGATTTCTTTAAATGTCAGTCAAGGTATTTTAGGACGCGACACTTTGATTTATTAACACGCCCTAAAGCGCATTAACAAATACAGGCCATTCAGCTACACCGCTGCCGCCATATAACACGCTTGGTTAATCGCCTGCTTGGCATCGAGCTCGGCGGCTTCAAAAGCCCCACCTATTAATGAGACCTCAATATCATCGCCCTCTAGTTCATAGTGCAGGGTACGCAGGGGTAACTGTCCAGCGCAAACAATTACCGTATCAACCGCTAGTAACTCCGGTTTGCCATCGATTAAAAGGTGTAATCCTTCGTCATCGATTTTTTGATAGTCGACGCCGTTAATCATTTTTACATCGCGCCGCCGCAGAGAAATTTTATGGGCCCACCCCGTGGTCTTACCCAAACCGCTCCCTATCCGAGTCGCCTTGCGTTGCAATAGATACACTTGCCGATCATTTTTTGCCACTTCGGGCACGACACCGCTGACGCCTCCTCGGGGATGATTATCGAAATCGACACCCCATTCACGAGCGAAGACATTCAAATCCGTGGCGGCAGAAACACCTTTATGTAAAATCAGTTCAGCTACATCAAAACCGATACCGCCGGCACCGATGATGGCGACTTTTTTACCTACCGGCTTGCTACCCTTAATCGCATCAATATAACTGATCACTTTTTCGTGAGCGATACCTTCGATATCCGGGGTGCGCGGTACAATGCCAGAGGCGATGACAACTTCATCGAAGTTAGACTGCTTCAGCGTGTCCGCGCTCACCCGGGTATTGAGCTGTAAGTCGATATCATAAAGCTCAATCATACGGCCGAAAAAGCGAATCGTTTCTTCAAACTCTTCCTTACCCGGTACGCGTTTGGCTAGGTTAAACTGGCCGCCGATTTCGCTCGCAGAGTCAAATAATGTGACCTTATGACCGCGCATAGCGGCAACGTGAGCGTAACTCAGCCCCGCAGGGCCCGCACCCACCACGGCAATGCGTTTAGCGGCCGTGGTTGGTTCATAGTTCAGTACAGTTTCATGGCAGGCCCGAGGGTTTACCAAGCAACTGACTTCTTTGCCGGTAAAAGTATGATCCAAGCACGCTTGGTTGCAGGCGATACAGGTATTAATTTCATCTTCACGTCCCTCCAAAGCTTTTAACACCAGCTCCGGGTCCGCCAACATTGGTCGCGCCATAGACACCAAGTCTGCATGACCATCCCCCAGAACCTGCTCTGCTACAGCGGGCATATTGATACGGTTACTGGTAATGGTGGGAATGTTTAATTCTTTGCGCAGGCGCCCGGTCACACCGGTAAACGCCGCCCGTGGCACCCGGGTTGATATGGTAGGGACCGAAGCTTCATGCCAAGTAAAGTGGGTGCTAATAATATTCGCACCCGCGGCTTCAATATTCTGTGCTAATTCAACAACCTCATCCCAGGACATGCCGCCGTCGAGCATATCCATGGCCGCAATGCGGAAGATAACTATAAATTTATCCCCCACTGCGGCGCGAATACGCTTAATGACTTCAATTGGGAAACGCATTCTGTTCTGGTAGCTACCACCCCACTGATCAGTGCGCTGATTGGTTTTGTCCACCAAGAAAGTACTGAGTAGATAACCGGCCGAACCGATAATTTCGACGCCGTCATAACCTGCCTCTTGGGCTTTAATGGCGCAGTTGGTAAAGTCGTTAAGCTGCTGATCAATTCCTTGTTCATCTAATTCGATAGGCGTAATAGGTGATAGACGAGATTTAATCGCCGAGGGACCCACACATTTTTCCGAGTACGCGATGGGGCCGGAGTGCAAAATCTGCATGCATATTTTTACTTCGGGGTCGGCACAGTGCACCGCCTCAGTCACCAATCGGTGCTGTGCAGCCTCCTTTGAAGTGGACAGTTTAGAACCCGCGCCACCCTCGATGTTGGGGGAGATACCACCGGTGATAATCATGCCAACACCGCCCCGCGCACGCTCCGAAAAATAGGCCGCCATGCGCTCAAAGCCACCTTCAGATTCCTCCAGACCCGTATGCATCGAGCCCATAATGGCGCGGTTTTTAATCTGGGTAAAACCGAGATCTAAAGGCGAGAATAAGTTGGGATAACGTTTATGACCAATCATAAGTAGACCTAAAATTTATATTATTAAACCGTGTCGGAGTAATGAACAGTGTAGAGAAGTGGTTGCTCGGCGCCCTTTTTTGGGTGCCATTCGTATGGGAATTGGTGCCAATGGTGTTTTGGCGTTAAAACTGAGGGTTATGGGGGGGCAGAAGGCAGCTTAGCGGGCCATATCCGGTAATCAGGCTCTGATCCACAGTACAGAGCAGTATAAGAGTAGTCGGACAGAGCAATCGCATGAATCAACAAGGGCAAGGGGGCGAGTGATGCGATGATTCAAATCGGCTAGGCAGGCTCAGCGATTCGCATCAACGCACGCAGCTGTTCATAACTCATTCTAACTGGGCAGGGTTTGATTGATATTTAAGTTAACCTGCATTGACCAAATAGGTCTCGTGGTGCGGCCCAACAATCAGCTCAGCACGAGCTGTAACCAGCGTGATATCTCGGCAATTTCTTCTGGGCATACCGAGTGATCCATAGGGTATTCACTGTAGTCCACTGCATAGCCCATCTCTGTTAATCGTTGGCTTGCCAATTTCCCCTGTTCTACAGAAACCATTGGGTCCGTGGTGCCGTGACATATTTTTATCGGTATCTGCTTGTTGGCACTGTTAGGTGTAATGCTGTCTTTGGTCGCGAAGTAAGTTGACAGGCACATTAGTCCGGCCAGAGGTTGAATATAGGTCAGAGCCGTTTGGTAACAGACTGCACCGCCCTGTGAGAAGCCCGCTAATACGATACGATCACTGGGAATGCCTCGGTCGTTTTCCCGGTCGACCAGCAGGCGAATTTTCTCCGCAGACTCAATCAGTTGGCTCATGTCCACTTTTCGCTCAATATCCATTGCGGTAATGTCATACCAGGCAGGCATTACGTGGCCACCGTTGATGGTGATGGGGATTGAGGGTGCATTAGGGAATACAAAACGCACAGCCATCGTAGCGGGCAGCTTCAGTTCTGGAATGATAGGCGCAAAATCACTGCCATCAGCGCCTAGGCCATGCAGCCATATTACGCTTGCAGTAGCGGCTGTTTTGGGTTCTTTTACGATGCACGGTAGTAAGGACATATCAACTGGACTCGATGGCAATATTAAGGTTGCCGCAGTATATACAAATCGCAGGCAGGTTGATATTGAGGCACACAATAAGACCTTTTTATATTCGCTTTTGCTGACGGAATTTGATCTACTTCCAAGGCGGCACAACTGTCGCGATGTTAACGCAAATAAATAATAAAAAGGGGTGTACGTATGTGGAAATGGATTGTTGGAATATTGGCCGTGATTGTCGCGGGGCTGGGATTTACCTATCTCAGTGCAGACAAGGATACACGAAATTTAATGGCCAACTTGCCGACTGATCGCAATGTGCTGTTTTGGACAATACCTCAGCGCGATGCAGGGTTTCGCGCGCTCGACTCAATTCCAGTTTTGGCCAAGTCTAATGTGATCGCCTCGGGCGATACGGTCTTACCTTTGCCCTTGGGTGAAGCTCTCTCTATTAACACTTCTGTCGACACCTACATGGCGGAGCAGCGCACAGCGGGCTTGGTCATTATTCAAGATGGTAAGGTCCGGCTGGAAAAATACGGGCTTGAATTTGATGCTCAAGGACGATGGACAAGTTTCTCAGTCGCCAAATCGTTTACATCCACCCTGGTCGGCGCAGCGATCAAGGACGGCTTTATCAA
>ENA-OSET01000157-OSET01000157.1-sediment-metagenome-genome-assembly--contig:-NODE-157-length-77046-cov-10.274591_pt1 | contig 77046 bp, 66 predicted proteins | sample MGYA00237882_ERZ534229 | MGnify/ENA primary metagenome ERZ534229 (study PRJEB26408, sample SAMN06266212) | sediment metagenome | isolation source: Hudson Canyon methane seep mesocosm | place... | reverse complement strand
TTAACCGTTATCAACTGCACGGCCTTTCAGAGCGAATAAACCCCGAGGACGTTTTTGGATGAATAAAATAATGAAAACTAAAACTAAGATTTTCGCTAATACGGCTCCAGCAACTGGTTCCATAAACTTATTAGCAATCCCTAACGACATAGCCCCTACTAAGGTGCCCCATAAGTTGCCCACACCACCAAATACAACCACCATAAAGGAGTCGATAATATACGCTTGGCCAAGGTTAGGACCTACGTTGGTTAACTGACTTAAAGCAACACCCGCGATACCTGCAATACCAGAACCTAAACCAAAAGTAAGTGCATCTACCCAACCGGTTTTTATGCCCATAGAGCTAGCCATTGGACGATTCATGGTTACTGCACGCATCTGCAAACCAAATAATGTGCGTTTTAAAACCAGCGCTAATACGGCTAAGACCACCAAACTGAAAATGATTATGTATAAACGGTTATAGGTAAGGGATAAACCAGGGTTCACCATAAAGGTACCCGCTAGCCAATCAGGGGTAATTACTTCACGGTTTAGCGGCCCGAATATAGAACGTACCGCTTGCTGTAAAATTAAACTAATACCAAAGGTGGCTAATAAAGTTTCCAATGGACGGCCATAGAGATGACGGATAACAGAGCGTTCAATTAAGATTCCGACAAAACCACTGACTAAGAAAGCGGCAGGTATAGAAACTAATAACGAGGTGCCAATAGATTCTGGCATTAACATCTGAATTACATACGTTGTATAAGCCCCTAACATGATCATTTCACCATGGGCCATGTTAATCACGCCCATCACACCAAAGGTAATGGCAAGACCAATTGCGGCTAATAATAAAACGGCACCGAGTGCTAGGCCAAAATAGAGGTTTTCTGCATAACCGTTGTAACTCATTAGGGTTTCAATATCGGTTAAAGTTTTTTCTGCTAGCTGATATTCATCGGCGCGAGTCTTTTGTGTTTCGCTATCAAAGCTCGAAATAAACTTATTTAATTCAATGCGTACTTCTGGGTATAAAGAACCCTCCAGCTCCGATAATGCCAATAGGCGAATCGTCGCTTGATCGGACTGAAGCAACATTAATGCGCGTACCGTTTCTAATACATCAATGACCCTGGCTGACTCTTCTGTTTTTAAGGCTTGTTCAATAAAGGACAAATCAATAGCCGAGCTATCTTTTAATAAATTCTGTGCGGCAGCAAAGCGAACTTTTGAATCTTTGTGGGCTATTTGAATACGCGATAAGTGAGAGCGAATATTACGGCGCAATGCATTATTGACCCCAATTTTTTTGACCTTACGTTTTGATAAGCCAGTGATTTCTTCGCCGCTAAAAGCATCTCGTATGGCATTTTCTTGCTTTTTCTTTAATAGCGACAAGTCAACGATCAAAATACGTTTCTGATTCTCATCACCAATATTGTTTTCTGGATTCTTTTTTTGACTCTTTTTTTCATAATAGAGCTGATTATCTAACATGGATTGCAAGATAACTATTTTCTTATCGTCTTCAATAGCGGCAATGCTATCGATGATACCGGCTTTCTCTTTATAGCTAGCCTTTGTCAGTGTCTGCACCGTTGCAGACAACGTATTATGCTTGGCTTGATCTGTAGTGCTAATCTCGTTATTGCTTAAAGCGGCATTACTCAATACAGCAAGCAGGGAGAAGCAACTCAGCCATACAATACGTTTTACGTATTCACGCATGATGATGTCCTAATAAAAAATGGTTGGAGAATATTTATTGCAGATTTAAAAATGGGAGTGCGAGTGCACTCCCATGTTGTATTAGCAATTACTCGTAGTAATTACTCTTCACTTGCTAGCGCTGGGCCACCACAAGTTTTAGTCACCGTATTGAAGTTGCCGCAGTTAACTGGCGCAGTCCAATCAGAAATAAGAACCTTACTTTCTGGTAGGAAATCAGTCCAAGCATCACCCTTCACTTCTCCTTCAGTCTGCCAAACGATATCAAACTGACCATCTTCTTGGATCTCACCAATTAATACTGGCTTAGATAAGTGATGGTTAGTATTCATTACCGCAGTACCGCCGGCTAGGTTAGGAGCCGTAATGCCGTACATAGCTGAACGTACTTTATCAACATCTTCACTACCGGCTTTTGTCACCGCTTGTGCCCACATGTTGAAACCAATGTAAGTTGCTTCCATTGGATCATTAGTTACACGATCTTCGTCTTTTGTATAAGCGTGCCACTGATCAATGAACTTCTCATTTTCTTCGCTTTCAGCGCTCATGAAGTAATTCCACGCTGCAAGGTGACCAACAAGAGGTTTAGTATCGAAACCTGAAAGCTCTTCTTCACCTACCGAGAAAGCAACCACAGGGATATCTTCAGAGCTAATACCTTGGTTGGCTAGTTCTTTATAGAAAGGAACGTTAGCGTCACCGTTTACGGTAGAAACAACGGCAGTTTTCTTACCAGCACTACCGAATTTTTTAACATCAGAAACGATGGTCTGCCAATCACTATGACCAAATGGTGTGTAGTTCACCATAATGTCTGCATCAGCAATACCTTTAGACTTTAGATAGCTCACAAGAATTTTGTTAGTCGTACGTGGATAAACATAGTCCGTACCGGCTAGAACAAAACGCTTAGCACCCACTTCTTCTAATAAATAATCAACCGCTGGAATAGCTTGCTGGTTTGGCGCAGCGCCGGTATAGAAAACGTTCTTCGAAGATTCTTCACCTTCATATTGAACAGGGTAGAACATTAAACCGTTTAGTTCTTCGATTACAGGAAGGACAGATTTACGTGATACTGAAGTCCAGCAACCGAAGATTACATCGACTTCTTCTTTAGAAAGTAACTCACGAGTTTTTTCTGCAAACAAAGGCCAGTTAGAAGCAGGGTCTACAACAACAGGTTCAAGTTGCTTACCTAATAAGCCACCCTTTTTATTCTGTTCTTCAATCATCATAAGAACAGTATCTTTTAGTGTTGTTTCAGAAATTGCCATGGTTCCAGATAGAGAGTGCAATACACCTACCTTAATCGTATCAGCAGCGTTAGCCATGCTGATGCCAGCAGCTAAAGTCGCTACTGCTAAAACCTTGGAAACTTTCCCTAGTTTATTGGTTGTATTTTTAAAAATTGTTTTCATTACTTCAGTCCTTCCTTCATGCCTAAATTTTATTCATCCTCTGATTTATAATTCGAGCTATACATTCGTTTTATAAAATTCTGTGATGATTTATTTTTTTGTGTTGCTATGAGGACTAGAGCAAGGGTTATACCAGTTTTATTTTTTCTCTGCGTTTTCAACCATTTAGTCGAGTTTTAGTGGCTCGATAAATAAATATTATTATCTGTTCTAATTTTTACTAATGAATTTGTTTTAAGTTGCACCAATTCACAACAGCATTTAAAGCAATACGCCTTCAATTGGTGCAATAGCTGATATTTCAATTAATTAAGACTTAGCGACAAATTACAAAGTGGACAAAGCTAGGAGGAATAAAAAGTTGAACAGGCGATCATGATTCGCCTGCCCATTTTTAGCGCAAGAAATGATTAAATTAAGCCGTTTCTTCTTTCATTAGATCTGAATCACGTAACATGCCCTGCTCTATAATGAAGCGTACGATTTCTTGCACACCTTGACCGCTCTTCAAATTTGAGAAAACAAACGGACGTTCGCCACGCATTTTAGTCGCATCACGATCCATTACTTCTAATGAAGCACCAACGATAGGAGCAAGATCGACTTTATTAATAATTAATAAATCCGACTTCGTAATACCTGGACCGCCTTTACGAGGAATTTTATCCCCCGCAGATACGTCGATTACATATAAGGTTAAATCAGAAAGCTCTGGGCTAAAGGTTGCGGATAAATTATCACCACCGGATTCAACCAATACCATTTCTAAACCTTCGTGACGGTCAGAAAGCTCTTTCACTGCAGCAAGATTCATTGAAGCATCTTCACGAATTGCCGTATGTGGGCAACCACCGGTTTCAACCCCGATAATACGATCAGCATCTAATGCTTCGTTGCGGGTTAAAAACTGGGCATCTTCTTTGGTATAGATGTCGTTGGTTACTACGGCAATGTTGTAGGTATCTTTCATTACCTTACACAGGGTTGTTAATAGTGCTGTTTTACCAGATCCAACTGGACCGCCAACGCCGACGCGTAATGTTTGTTGTGTTGTCATTCTATATTTTCCTATTCTATTAACCGGATTCATTAAAATTAAATACTATTGGTTTCAATACTTTGAACTCCAACCGCTCCTTATAGAAATTTTTTAACTAACCAATAATTCCATTGGCAAAGTATTAGGTACTTCGTTTAAGCCCATCGATGGCATGGAGCGTTAGCGCCGTGAATACCTGCAACGGCTAGCCATCGTTGAGCCTACAGGGAGCGCTAGCGCTGTGAATACTTGGAACAGCTGGTATTTACGGCGCGGCGCAGAAGGAAGTATCTAATGCTTAGCGACTTCAAATGTTGAATCTGATTGATTAAACATGGGGCTATAAACCCTATCTTATAAACAAGAGTCACGACCGAAACAATCGTGAATACTGGTGCTCGTGCAATGCCGATGACATAGATAAACCTACTAGACCTGAACCAATGTCGTCATCTTCTAATGCCATGGCACTGTCTATGACCGCTTCGATTTCTGGAATTAGATGGCGAATAATATTCTGTCCATCGGTTTGCCCCATCGGCATGGCTTTGCTCGCGGCGGTGATTTGGTTTTCTAACCAAGCCCAAACAAAACCAATTAAACATTCTTCAACCGTTAAGCCTTTGACCACACCATTTAAGGCGTACATACTGGCAACAGTTGGTTTATCGATTAATTCTAATTTTGCTACGTGTTCAGCAGACTGGCTTTTATGCCATTGCTTAAACGCATCACCGACTTGAATATCTTCAAGGTATAACTCTTTCGTTTCACGAAAGGCTAGGAGCATGGCATTCCAATACTGCAGTCTCTCTTTATCATTCTCTGACCACGCTTGATGCAAGCGTTTTAGAATGGGCAAATCCACCCCACCCAAACCTTGAGTCATCACACTTTTAATCCACTGCTCGACATCATTCGCATTTTTGCACCAACCTGCTTCCAAGGTATATTCCAAACCTTGTGAATAAGCGAAAGCACCAATCGGTAATGCAGGGCTAGAGATGTGCAGTAGATTTAGTAAGCTGCTGGTTTGCATTTTAGTGCTCATGGTCGTGTGAGTGATCATGTGAATGACTGTGCCCATGAGAGTGGCTATGAGAATGTTCATTCACATCAGGATGAACATAATCATCATCGCCATGAGAGTGCCCGCCATGGTCACCATAAGCACCATTTTCTGGTTCAAACGGCGCCGGCTCATGTATGACCTTTAAGCCCAACTGAATCAGCATGTCGTCGAGTACATAATCATTTTGATAGCGCAGCCAACCATCACCAACCTGCAGTGATACGTGACGGTTACCAAGGTGATAACAACCACGAGCAAACAAGGTGGCATCATCGGTTGTTGCTGTTGTTACGACTTCATCCGCGGCAATAATTTCATACACATCACCCGCGTCACAACGCATCAAGGTTCCGCCACGCATAACATCACCACGATCAATCATGATGCCAACTTCTTGGCCAGTAATGGTTTGGGTTTTAAAACGCCCACGTTTGCGCTGATCATAAGGCAAGCAAATACTGTCTTTAATTTTTTCTTCACCTGTTGGAGTGAGGATTTTTTCTATAATTTTAATCAATTTAACTTCTGCCAGATTTTATAACGCCGTCATTTTAAATTGTTGCAAGTGAACTATTGGTTGTCTCATCTTCGGGACGCTGTGAATACGCCACTCGTACCTCGCTCTCCCTGTAAGCTCGGAAATTACATCCATGCAATTTAACGCCACTTCAGCTGAGACAACCAATACTTCACCCATAAAGTTTTTCTAACTTGCGACTCTCAGTTTATTAACGAAATACGACGGCTTTTGATTAATAAATTACGCTTTTAAAATAAATAGTAGCGCTGCGCCATAGGTAACTCTTCCGCTGGCTCACAAGTCAATTCAACCCCATCTGCTTTCACCACATACGTTTGTGGATCAACTTCAACTACCGGCTGATAATCGTTTAATACCATGTCGGCTTTACGCACCGAGCGACAGTTTTTAACCGCTACCAATTCTTTTTCCAAACCTAAGTGCTCTAACGTATTTTGTTCAAGAGACGCTTTTGAAACAAAAGTTAAACTGGTTTTAGAAACTGCCTTCCCCATAGCACCAAACATCATGCGATAGTGAACGGGCTGAGGTGTTGGAATAGAAGCATTCGGATCCCCCATAGGCGCCGCTGCAATCATTCCGCCTTTTAAAATCAATGAAGGCTTAGTACCAAAGAACATCGGTTTCCATAAAACCAAATCAGCGTACTTGCCTACTTCAACCGTACCCACTTGATCAGAAATACCGTGGGTAATCGCAGGGTTAATTGTGTATTTAGCAATGTAACGACGAGCACGGAAGTTATCGCAGCCTTCTATTTCAGAGTTTGCATCTTCCGCTAATGGCCCACGCTGCACTTTCATTTTATGTGCGGTTTGCCAAGTACGAGTAATCACTTCACCTACTCGGCCCATGGCCTGAGAATCGGAAGAAATCATTGAGAAGGCGCCCAAGTCATGCAGAATATCTTCAGCCGCAATGGTTTCACGACGAATACGTGAATCGGCAAACGCCACGTCTTCTGGAATATTCGGATCTAAGTGATGGCAAACCATCAACATATCCAAATGCTCATCCACAGTATTCACTGTATAAGGACGCGTTGGATTAGTCGACGAAGGTAAAACATTTGACTCACCACAGGCTTTAATAATATCCGGTGCGTGGCCACCGCCCGCCCCTTCGGTATGGTAGGTGTGAATCACTCGGCCTTTTAATGCACCTAACGTATCTTCAACAAAACCGGATTCGTTTAACGTATCGGTATGAATCGCAACTTGCACGTCGTGCTTTTCCGCAACGGTTAAACAGTTATCAATCGACGCGGGTGTTGTACCCCAATCTTCATGAAGTTTTAAGCCAACAGCGCCAGCTAAACATTGTTCATCTAACGCTTCCGGTAATGACGCATTACCTTTACCGAGGAAACCAAAGTTCATCGGTAATTCATCAACCGCTTGCATCATCTTGCCCAAGTGCCACGGTCCTGGGGTACAAGTAGTTGCGTTCGTTCCAGTTGCTGGCCCAGTACCACCACCGATCATAGTCGTGGTACCCGCCATCAAGGCTTCTTCTACTTGCTGTGGGCAAATAAAGTGAATGTGCGCATCAATTGCACCGGCAGTTAGAATCTGACCTTCGCCAGCAATCACTTCAGTACCCGGCCCCACTTCAATGGTCACACCCGCTTGAGTATCTGGGTTGCCCGCTTTACCAATAGCTTGAATATAGCCACCGTTTAACGCGACATCGGCTTTAATAATGCCGGTTGCATCTAAAATTAAGGCGTTGGTAATCACTGTATCGGGCACTTTATCGGAAGTGGCTTGGCTCTGACCCATGCCATCACGAATTACTTTACCACCGCCAAATTTTACTTCGTCACCGTATACAGTGAAGTCTTTTTCTGGGGAGATAAATAATTCCGTATCCCCTAATCGAACTTTGTCGCCCACGGTTGGGCCGTACATATCAACGTAGGTTCTGCGATCTATTTTAGCCATATCATTCCTTTACCTTCACTGTGCTCTATTCATTGCTCTATGATCTTTATTTACAACAAACAACAGTGAATCTAAATAACTGTGAGGAGCTATTAATGTATTCACATAAGGCCATCGATTTGAGGGACCAAATCGTTGAGCATACAGGGCCGTACTTGCTGCGTGCCGCCTTGTGAATATATTAATAGCACCGCTTTTAAAACAAATTTCACGGATAGCTTTTAAAGCTTACCCATCACATCACCGCGGAAACCATAAATAGTTTTCGTGCCGGCATATTCTACTAATTCCACTTCACGAACTTGCCCAGGTTCAAAACGAACCGCTGTACCTGCGGCAATGTTTAATCGAAAACCCTTGGTCGCTTCGCGATCAAATTGCAATGCCAAGTTCGCTTCATAAAAATGATAATGCGAACCTAACTGAATCGGGCGATCACCTGAATTCGAAACCTTAACGGAAATAGTTTTCTGGCCAACATTCAATTCAATATCACTGTCGGGGCCAGAAGCTGGAATTATTTCACCTGGAATCATGTTCTGCTCCTTTTATAAAAGCCATTAATATAAAAGCGATTAAGCAATCGGATTATGCACCGTTACTAATTTAGTACCATCAGGAAACGTCGCTTCTACCTGTACGTCGTGAATCATGGATTCAATACCGTCCATCACTTCATCACGAGAAATCACTTCACGACCTGCGTTCATTAAATCAGCAACCGTACGACCATCACGAGCACCTTCCATAATGAAAGAAGAGATGATCGCAATGCATTCTGGGTAGTTCAACTTTACACCACGGGCACGACGCTTCTCGGCTAGCTCACCCGCCATATAAATTAATAATTTATCTTTTTCTCTTGGCGATAATTCCATGATTCACACCTTTCAAATATTTTTATCTATTTAATTTAGATTGATTTAATTTTAAATGTTAAGTATTCCAAATACGCGGCGCACAAGCCTCACGACCATTGACAAAAGGTCGCATCCACTGCCAATACTTAATAAATACTTTCTTCGCATTATCGGCACAAGGGCCAAGATAACGCACGATCACTAAACCTGGCTTATGGGTCACGGCAACAAGACCTTTATCTTGCCCACTAATATGATCGGATGTCGCGGTCAATGCCGCCAACGCCTCCAAGGCTTCTCTTTGTTCTTCATCAAGCTCAGGTATTTTGTCATCAGCATTGGTTAAAATAAAACTGCCAAATACCGCTTGTTTCGCCAAACCCGCTTTATCTTGCATGATGTCGCTATCAGCAGAAATCGTATTGCGCTCAATAAATAAGGGCAGGCCGTTTCTCTTAACCGATAAGACTTGCCTAATACTGCCACGCTCAAACCAGTCTTCACTACTCGGGCGCCCCAAGCAAACAATATCCCAGCCCATGAACTCAGCTTGATCACTTAACTCAACCTCAGTAATCAACTCTCCTTCAGCACCATCAAATACCAGTGTTTCTTGCGGCATCCATTCAAGTACTGCTTTTTCTTCAACGATTAAAGAGACTTTTTGAAACTGCTTACGCTCAGTAATGTTGTTATAAATTTTTCCCGCGGAAGGAGTAGTCATCAGTGCTTGGGCATAGGGGTGCAAATGTAAACCTATGGTTAAATAATCCCCAGCCACCAGCCCACCGGGAGGGTGTAATAAATACAGATGAGCACACTGATTGCCTTCAGGATAAAACGGACGCTGAACCCGTAAAGGGCCAAAGTGCGTCGTTTTACCTAAGCGAGTTTTATCATCGATAAATCCAAGCTCAGCTTGGTAATTCGCTAGCCAATGTAAGTTCGGATCCAGTTCTTGCTGTTGCAAAAAATACTACCTTAATAATTATTCGATAATAGCCAATCGTTCTAGAACTGAAGTATAAGAGCAAAGGGCTTGCCAAAAACAACAAACTTGACCAAATGCGTAGTTTTTATCACTTTTATCGATTGTCAGCTTTGTCTTGGTTAATATTAGATCGATAAACAGCCAACCGTTAAAATAATCTTGCTCCATAATGGTGCCAAACTTACTTCAATGGCATTTAATGCACCAAAGTCACGCAGCAGTAATAAACGTGGTGAATTCCATTTAATCCATATTATTCAGTTAATGAATGACTTATTTTTCCCTACACTGACTGTAATCCATCAATCGCCTATCGATATGAGAGCACAGCAATGAGTGTAGAAAACCTATTCAATCTAAAAGATAAAGTTGCATTAGTTACAGGGGCCAGCCGAGGTATCGGCGAAGGTATTGCTAAACTGTTGGCTAGCGCTGGCGCTCATGTCATCGTTTCGAGCCGCAAGATAGACGGCTGCCAAGTGATTGCCGATGACATTATCGCCGCTGGCGGTAGTGCAGAAGCTTTAGCTTGCCACATTGGCGAAATGGACCAGATCGAAAACTGCTTTAAACAAATAGAAGAGAAGCACGGCAAGCTGGATATTCTAGTGAATAATGCCGCCGCGAATCCTTATTTCGGCCACGTTCTAGATACCGATTTAAACGCCTTCCAAAAAACCTGTGATGTAAACATCCGTGGTTATTTCTTTATGTCGGCGACTGCGGGTAAATTAATGAAGAAAAATGGTGGTGGCAATATCATCAATGTTGCTTCAGTAAACGGCGTGATTCCTGGTGACTTCCAAGGCATTTATTCAATTACTAAGTCGGCGGTTATCGCCATGACCAAAACCTTCGCCAAAGAATGTGCCTCTGTCGGCATTCGGGTTAATGCTCTCTTACCGGGCTTAACCGATACCAAGTTTGCCAGCGCACTAACGACAAACGATGCCATTTTAAAACAAGCCATGCTGCATATCCCAATGAAACGCGCGGCCATGCCTGAAGAAATGGCGGGTACCGTACTGTATTTAGCATCAGACGCCTCTAGCTATACCACGGGTACTTGCATCAATGTTGATGGCGGCTATTTACTGGTATAATCACCAGAAATACGCACTCTTGGTAATTAATTATGTTTAATCCTGCACAACTAAAAGGCCTTGCTGATCAATGGATGCAAGGTCTGAATGAAAAAGGCTTACCGGGCCAAGCACTCAGCGAAGAAATGAAAATGATGGCGAAAGCACACTTTCAACAATGGTTAGTGCAGGCGAACTTAGTGACGCGAGAAGAGTTTGATGTTCAAGCTGAGCTGTTAAATCGCACGCAACAACGACTAGAAAATTTAGAACAGCAGCTGTCAGAAATACAAAGTGACTTAGCTAAAGACTAAGCACCCATTGATTGGAGGCAAGGATGCCCAAAGTTTTCATTTTCTTTCTGTGCTCGTTTTTAGCATTCTTTAACAGCACTCAAGCAAATATTCATTCCCCCAAAAGTAGTAATAGCCATTATAAAACCGGCCTAATTACTAGAGAAGCAAGCCCTATTTCCATTTCAACAGGCCTCGCATTTAGAGAATGGGATTCTCAAGTTTCTCACTTAGAAGATAATGGGAAAAGTCTATCGGGGCTCAGTTTAAAGCTAGATTATGAGCTATCAAACTATATTTCGGTTTTTACCAAGGCAACTCAATTTCATCATGATACCAACTCAAATGCCCCATATTCCGTATCAAAAAGACCCACTGAAATTAGTCGTAAAGATTTAGTTACAGCCATCACTTTAGCTCCTTGGAAGAAACGCTTTACCCCTTATATTTATACAGGCATAAGTTACTTCAAATATTCTTCAAAAGAATATGCCAGTGTAGAACAACCCGACGTACTGATAAATAAAGAAAATAAACAGGGTTTATTAGCGGTTGCTGGACTAGGCATTAGATTGATGACCAAATATCTTTTTTGGGAACTTGAACTTACAACCGATAATTCAACCCATCTTGGATTCAGAGAATTAAAGACCGATATCAGTATTGGTATAGCGATCTGATATTTAATAATAGTATTGCCTTAACTTTCTACCGATTAGCTTATTGTGATCGGCATAACGTTTTCTCTCTGACTAAACTTGCTAATGAACCTTAATTCTACGGAAAGAATTCATGTCATTAGCCATTGTTCGTACCCGCGCCCAAGTGGGTATACAAGCCCCACTTGTTACTGTTGAAGTTCACCTCTCTAATGGATTGCCAACCATGAATATTGTTGGTTTACCCGAAGCCGCAGTGAAAGAAAGTAAAGACCGTGTCCGTAGCGCAATTCTTAATAGTGAATTCGAATTTCCTGCAAAAAAGATAACGGTTAATCTCGCTCCTGCTGATCTACCAAAAGAAGGCGGTCGCTATGATCTTGCCATCGCCATTGGCATATTGGCCGCAGACGGAAAAATTCCAGAAACGTTATTAAACCAACATGAGTTTATTGGTGAGCTGGCCCTCAGCGGAGAACTAAGGCCTATTCGCGGAGTATTAAGCGCTGCCATTCAAACTCAATACGCAGAGCGTACTTTAATATTACCCGCCAAAAATGCCGAAGAAGCCAGCCTTTGCCAAGGTGCCGTACAGAAAAATGCTCGCAGTTTATTAGAAGTCTGCGCCTATCTTTGCGGCCAAACGAGTCTAGATGAAGTTGAAAATTTAGAACCGACTGAGTTTATTGCGAATCATGCCGACCTCAATGAAGTGCGAGGCCAAGCGCAAGCGAAACGCGCCTTAGAAATCACCGCCGCCGGAAAACATAATTTATTATTCATTGGCCCACCAGGAACCGGTAAAACCATGCTTGCCAGCCGTTTGCCCGGCATTCTACCCCCAATGACAGAATACGAAGCATTAGAAAGTGCCGCCATTCAATCCGTTAGCCACCAGCATCAAAATGATTGGTTAAAAAGTTGGAAGCAAAGACCTTTTCGCTCTCCTCACCATACGGCCTCAGGCGTATCACTCGTTGGTGGAGGTAGCAAACCCAAACCCGGCGAAATATCCTTAGCCCATGGAGGTATTTTATTTCTCGACGAATTACCTGAGTTTAGTCGTAAAGTTTTGGATGTTTTACGGGAGCCGTTAGAAAGTGGGGAAATAAGTATCTCCCGTGCCAGTCGACAGGTGACTTACCCTGCTCGCTTTCAACTCGTTGCAGCGATGAATCCTTGTCCGTGTGGTTATTATGGCGATGCATCGGCTAAATGTACCTGCACGGAAGACCAGGTTAAACGCTATCAAGGGCAAACGTCTGGACCCTTATTAGATCGAATAGACCTGCAAGTCGAGGTTCCCCCGATTTCAATAAGTGAATTGCAAAAACCGAATCATAATCAACTAGAAGCCAGTTCCGTGGTTCAAATGCGAGTTTTAAAAGCATGGAAAGTTCAGACTTTGCGCCAGCAATGCTCTAATAGCCAACTATCAAATGCCCAAGTAGAAGCCTATTGCCAGCTAACGGAAGAAGATGAAAATTTACTCAGACTGGCGATCGAAAAACTAGATTTGAGTGCGCGGGCTTATCATCGAGTATTAAAAATATCCCGCACCATAGCCGATCTCGATGAAAGTTTAAAAATTAATACGGGGCATATTATGGAAGCATTAAGTTATCGGAAACTAGAGCGCTATCGGCAAAGTTAATCGCCACGTATTACTCATAAGTTCCTGTACTTTTAGGGAAGAAACCTTCGTCAGCTCGCATTAACACATCTTCTAATGCGAGAGGTCGCGAGAAATAATATCCCTGCACACGATCACAGCCAAGCTGTTTAATTTTATCCATACAACGAGAGTCTTCAACACCTTCCGCCGTCGTTTCTAGCTTCAACTGCTTCGCCAGAGATATCATCGCCGCCGCAATATGCGCTTGCGCACCTTCATCGGCTAATGGCGATACGAAAGCACGATCGAGCTTAATACCTGTGATCGGTAAATCACTTAAATGGGATAAGGAAGAGAAGCCCGTACCAAAATCATCCAGCGAGATTTTAATGCCCGCGTTAAGTAGCTGAGTTAAATTGTTCATGGTGATCTGTTCATCTTTTATCACCGTTGTTTCAGTTAGCTCTAATTCTAAATACTCATGAGGCATGTCATTATCAGCTAAAGCCTGTAATACCTCATCGGCAAAATTCGCATCTGCGACTTGTGGGAAAGAAACATTCACCGCCATGCAAATCGTTCGGCCTGTATCGATCTTAATGGTTTTCCAAGCGCGCATCGCTTCGTGCAGCGCCCAGCGGCCCAATACCTGAATTAAACCGGTTGATTCCGCTTCTTTAATGAAGGCACTTGGCGGTAATAAACCAAAGCTCGGGTGCTGCCAGCGAATTAATGCCTCTGCCCCTATCCACTCACCACTTTCAACATGGAGCTGAGGTTGATAGTGCAAGATGAATTCATTGCGCTGTAATGCCAGATGCATACTACTCATCAAACCAATATTAGCTTGCTGATATGATTGCCATTCAAATTTCGCTTCTTGCACGAGTTTATCGCGCGCAATCTCTTGAACCGCTTGCTGCATGGCCAATGCTAAATTTTCAGCATTAGAAACTTGAGTCGCCGTACTGACATAAACCATCAACTTAATGTCACTAAATTCCTGCTGGCAAAGCTGATAGAAGTTATCTAAATCTTTATTATCCATAGGCTGATCGTTAATCGATAACAATCCTGTTTGCTCATCCATTAACCGCCCTAACAAGGTACCTTGACTCACATATTGTGCTAAAAATCGTTCGAAACGAATGCGTAATAATTCACTATCTTGCCAACTTAAATCAGCACTCTTGGTTTTTAACCAGCGGCACTGAACCAGCTGAAAGTATTGCACTCGCTGGCTCGATTCACTTGCCGATAATAAAGAGTTGGCTTGCTGGAAAAACTGCTGACGGTCTAACACAGCTTCTCCTCTGGATACTTCTCGTTCATCTCCTAGGTCACAGGCGGCATGACTAATACGATACTTTAATACCGCGATATCAATGGCACGGTTGAGGAAGTCGACATCTAGGGTTTGTTCGCTAAGCCATTCGAAATCAATCGCCGTATTTTCAAGTTGCTGAAACGCTTCAATTTGAGTCTTATTAGCAATAATCACGACTGGCCACTGACTCGCGATGGCGAGGTATTGGCTAATTAATTCTGGCGCTAATTGAGAGAGGTGAATAACCACACAAAACCAATTGGCATTCGTTTGTAAACTTTCTCCCGCTTTCCAAGCGCAGATATCAGCACCCGCCTGAGCATGCTGCAAGAGCTTCAAACTAGCAGAATGACGTGTGCTGCCCGTGGTCATGAATAACAGGCGCTTGGTATTATTCAGCACGACTTTTTTATTCCTGCTCAATTCTTGTGCAGCCTTTAATACCAATTTAGGTTTAAACAAAGATCACTTCCTACAATAGACAACATAAGTACATTAAACCCATGTACATAAAACGTGCTGCATTCCAAACAGCTACCTTATTTATAGGTTACGATTCAGATTCTGTCTGCCTGATGAGACTGATCTCTATCAAATTTTCTCATCGTTGTTAGAATAGCGGGCTGAATTAGAGAGGAACGTTCGTGGTCGACTTAAGTCATCTAAACCCAAGGCAAAAAGAAGCCGCCAAATACATCGATGGGCCGTTATTGGTACTCGCCGGTGCTGGCTCGGGTAAAACCAGTGTGATCACCCGTAAAATCGCCTATCTGATCGAAAGCTGTGGTATCAAGGCCCATCACATCGCGGCGGTAACCTTTACCAATAAAGCCTCCCGTGAGATGAAAGAGCGTGTCGGCCAGCTGTTACAAGGTGGTGCAGGGCGCGGTCTAACGGTTTCGACCTTCCACAACTTGGGCTTAAACATTATTCGCTCAGAATATAAAACCGCAGGGTATCGAACCGGCTTTTCTATTCTCGACCAAGATGATGCCAAGAACATCCTAAAAGACATCATGATGCGTGATCATGACCAAGATGATGACGCGCTGGATATGGTGCAAAGCGCGATATCCAATCATAAAAACGACATGCTCGATCCTGATCAAACCATCGCCAAAGCTGAAAATGCCCAAGAGATGATGATTGCTCAGTGCTACTCGGTCTATCAGCGCACACTTAAAGCCTATAACGCGGTGGATTTCGATGATTTGATTTGGATTCCGACCATGTTGTTCAAAAATCATCCCGAAGTATTACAGCGCTGGCAGAGTAAAATCCGCTACCTACTGGTGGATGAGTATCAAGATACCAATACCAGTCAGTACGAACTGGTTAAGATGTTACTGGGTAACCGCAGCGGTTTAACCGTGGTAGGAGACGATGACCAATCGATTTATTCTTGGCGTGGTGCAAGACCTGAAAACCTGAATTTATTGAAAATCGATTATCCGCATTTGAAACTGGTTAAGTTGGAGCAAAACTATCGCTCGACGGGTCTAATTCTAAATGCTGCCAACAAGGTAATTGATAACAACCCTCACGAATTGATCAAAAAACTGTGGTCGGATAAAGGCTACGGCGACCCGATTAAAATCATGAAGTGTAAGAATGATGAAATCGAAGCGGAACGCGTGGTTACCGGTATTGTTGAACGTCGCATGCGCTATGGTGGTAAGTTTTCAGACTTCGCTGTGCTATATCGTGGCAACCATCAATCACGTATTTTAGAAATGAAGCTGCAAGCACATCAGGTGCCTTATAAATTGAGCGGTGGTCAATCCTTCTTTGGTCGCAGTGAAATTAAAGACATCATGGGTTATTTACGCTTATTGATTAACCCGACTGATGATTCGGCCTTCTTGCGAATTATTAATACCCCTCGTCGTGAAATTGGTCCAAGCACCATTGAAAAGCTCAGTGAATACAGTATTCGCCGTGGTATTTCCATGATGGCGGCGACGACGGAACTCGGCTTAGAGCAACTATTAACGCCGAAAGCATTAGATAAGTTAAAACGCTTTGGTCACTGGCTCAATAACATCACTCGCATGGCCTATGCAGACGATGCCGTTGCTGCCGTGAAAGAGATGATTGAGGATCTCGATTATGAAGCGCACCTTAACCTGACCAGTGGCACGCCACATCAGGCAGAGCGACGCATGAGCAACGTATGGTACTTAGTCGACTCAATCGCAAAGATGATCGAAAAAGCCGACGAAGTGGGTGATGAAGTGACCATTGAAGATGCGGTGAGTAAGCTAATTCTTCGTGACATGCTAGAACGCCAAGCCGATGAGGATGAAGAAGATCAGGTGCAATTGATGACGCTGCACGCTTCGAAAGGTCTAGAGTTTCCTCACGTGTATATGGTGGGCCTCGAAGAAGAGTTGATGCCGCACAGAAACAGTATTGAAGCTGATACCATCGATGAAGAACGCCGCTTGATGTATGTGGGCATTACCCGTGCTCAGCGTACACTCACCATCACCTACGCAGGCAAGCGTAAGCAGTTTGGCGAGATTCTGGATACGACCCATAGCCGCTTCTTGGATGAATTACCGCAAGATGATATTGAGTGGGAAGGTAAAACCGAAGTTTCGGCTGAAGAGCAGAAAGCCCGCGGGCAGGAGACAATGAAAAGCTTGAAGAATCTGATGGCGGATTTCTGATCCGCTATCGACTTCTCTTCAATCGAGTCAAATCGTAGATATAAAAAAGAGCCTGAAGCGAAAGCTTGAGGCTCTAATTGTCACACTATGTACCGTATTTATTCAGGACAAAGATATTTAAAATCTTCTGTAACATTGAAGTAAACGGTATGAGTATCACTATAGCTCGAGCCCCACTTATCCGTACCTAATATGACTAGACCATGCTTAGGGTGGCTCTTAATTTTCTTAGCTCTTAGCTCCCTAAAGCACTGAGACAATCGAACCGATTCCCCTACTTTGATATTAGAATCGTTATAACGAGTTAAATAGTAGTCATCTACATTCCTATGCTGAGCAAGCGTAATATAACCATCACCATTAGGATCTGCCACAACCTGAACATATTTCTGAGAACCATCTATTTTGCTATCTGCACTACCATCAGCTTTAAAGGTAGAAGTAACCGCTGCGTAATAATTATTATAACCAACAACAATATCTCCTGCTTTTGTTTCAGCTATGCTGGTTAAAGATGAATCTTTGATACCACCAGCAGTTTGGGTAGACATAATACTGCCATCCGTTTTACTCAGCTTTAATAACACGGCACCGCTGGCACTGGTAGATGGAGTGAAGTCGTCAGCCGATGAATCTTGAGAAGAATCATTGGCGGCTGTATATCGTCCCGCAGCATATAAACCTGACTCCGTTAGTAATAATTGTGAAAACAACTCATATCTACCTGATACTGGCTGAGCTATCAGGTGATCAGTTATTACAGGAGCACCTCCTGTTCGATCAATTAATTTCACCTTGTTTTCTATATTTTCATTAGGGCAAGTAGAAGGGCGATAGCCCCAGTCATTAATAGGGCCTGTGTAGATACAATTTAACGTACGCTGAAGCGCTACAAATTTACTTGGAGAAACTTCAATTATATTTTCAAGTCGCTGCTGAGTATAAATACCATGATCGCCGGCCGTTAAATCTTCTGAACTATTATAACTGGCTAACCATGATTGATTACCTAAATCATCTAACTCGATTACTTTGCCATCTTTCCAACTCGTACCGCTGCCAGGCAATACGTAGCCATTAGACGTTTTTGCGATCGATTTAGGATTGTTCATCTGCGGCTTATAGGTTTTTCCCCAGGAGACTTCTCCTTGTAGGTTTACTTTAGAAACATAAAAATCATCACCACTACCATCACTCTCATTCGACTGCCTTGCAGCAATAACTAAACTCTCATCCTCAATTACAAAATCAACAGGCGCGTCTTCGTTACTCCAGCCACCATAAGTATGCATATCGATTTTCGTAGAAAACATCCCCACTTCAACAGTACTCACTTCACTCCACTGACTAATATAGCCAAATTCATTGGTAGTTCGCACACGAGCATAATAAATACCCGCAACTAATGAGGCTGAATATGAAGTCGTAGCAAGATCTTTATCTTCTAATATCGAAGTGAAATTTATATCCGTTGCAATTTGCAGCTTATAACTAGCAGCAAGCACCCCAGTCCAATTAAATGAAACTTGCCAATCATTCTCACCATCAACAGGGTCGGAGTTATAAATACTCGGTGCTGATGGGATCGTTAGAGATATGCGGCGCTCATCGCTCCATTGACCTTCATGTCCTTGGCCATCAATCGCGCGCACTGATATTGAATAATTACCAATGGCTGGTAAATCAATACTCGCCGTCGTTTGATCAGTATTAAATATCTCACCATTAATTTGAACATCATAGCTTGCGGCACCATCACGAGCATTCCATGAGATATCCGTTGAATTCACATTTTGTAAGACTTGGCCATCAGAAGGGCTAGTCACTTCAGGTGCCGATAGGATCGCTAAAGATATGCGGCTTTCATCACTCCACTTGCCTTTATAGCCTTGGCTATCAATCGCGCGCACCGACATTGAATAATGTCCAATCGTTGGTAAATCAATACTCGCCGTCGTTTGCTCAGTATTAAAAGTCACGCCATTAATTTGAACATCATAGCTTTCGGCACCTGCTCGAGCAGTCCATGAGATGTCCGTAGAGTTTACATTTTGTAAAATTTGGCCATCATAAGGACTGGTCACTTTAACGAGGTTGTGAACATTATCACCTATTTCTACAGTCCGTACTTCAGAACGTAGCAAGTTACCGCCAGCAGTAATAGCACGAATTATAAACGTCGCTTTCGCATTATTTGACCAATAATAAGGATCCCACTGGAATTCGTAAGGAGCTTCCTCATCTACCGAAACCTCTATACCATCAACGATTAATGCCATCGACTTATAATCAACAGAGTCATCAATTATGAGTCTGATTGCACCTGAGTTATTAACAGTATCATTTTCGGCAGGGTAAGCGATAAAAGGGGCACTTGCGATTTTCTCTAGATTTTCACCCGCTTGCTCTAGTTTTTCTTTCTCTTCTTCGGTTATCTGACAACCTGCCAATAAACCGGCAAATAAGGTAAGCGATAAGGTCTTTTTTAAGAATTCCATTCCTGAGGTTCCATGTTCAATATTTTTAGCACATTGTACGGACTAATTACTTATATGTCAGTTAGTTTCTAGGCCCTGAAGTATCGTCTTTGCCACTCCTAAAAGTAATGATCTTGTTCTCAAAAAAACCTCCAAATTTACTGTTTCCTCTAACTGGTTAGAAAGCACTAGTTTCTGTTCAACTGATAATAAGTCTTTATTGCGATGAGTTAGATATTCCGACAACCTCTCATAATCTAAGCTCCCTAGAGGTAAGCCTGTCTTTGATTCAGGCTTAAAGAATTCTCCTCCAACAAGTAAACCTAATATTGAAGTAAAAGCACCTTCATCACTGAGCTGACCTAATGCTAACTGAGTTTTTAACTCCAAAAACATAGCCAATAATGATTTGTCGATTAATACATTCCACTTGCCCCCTTTATCAATTATTTGAAAGGGTAAAGCAAAGTTGCCAAGGACAGGGTTAATATTCAATACCTCACAACCTATGAGCTTATTGATACATGCTTGATACTCTATTGACCGCTGCAGCCCCTCGACCAGCCCTTTCTGTGATTTTTTTTCGACAGCAATGGCCAATGATAATGAAGTGGCTAACGAGTTATAACGATCCTTTTGTTGGTAAGTAGATATCACTCGATAGGCCTCATCGATATCTCCAAGCCAAAATAAAGCATACGCTTGATAAACCGGCATCTGCCGATAGTTAGCAAAAACTCGATCGGCTTTCCTCGTAATATCTAACAGCTGATTTGCATCCCTTCGATCGAAAGCCTCTTTTGCCGCCGCATCTAATATATAAACATCATCGTATTCATCGGCCAGCTGGATTAGCTCAATATATCGGTCTTGATTCGTCAAGGCATGCGCATATTGATGCTGACCATACAGAAAAGGGGCGAGGTAGCTGACTATTAGTACTATCGTCAGAGACACAGCGATATAAGTCGCCCTAGTGAAAAAGTTATTGGCTGCCTGTTTCAGTACACAGGCCTGAGCGTATTGCTTTAATAATATGCAAATCATGATCACCAATAAACTGTAAGCGATTATACGAGTGGAAATCATCCTGGGGGCTACTGAAAATAGTCCATGAATATGGTAAGCAAGTAAGCCACAAACTAATCCAGCCATTAAAATTTTAGCAGCATCTTTTTGCTGGCTATTGGTAATATATTTAATACCCAACCCCAAAGGGATTCCCCAAAAGATAAGGTATGTCGCGATACCAAATAAGCCACCTTCTTGCAAAATTTGCAGTAACTCATTATGTACGTGATTATAGCTTCGATTACCCGCAAATAAGCGGCTATCAGGATCAACATATTCAAAGAATAATTCGTAGCTCGCCCCGATGCCATGTCCAAAGAAAGGAGCTGCTAAAAATGAACTCCATGCCGCTTGCCAAGGGATCGTTCTTGGCCACCAAGTTTCTTTCTTTATTAACAAACTAAATCGCTCGGACTCTGAAGGCAGTAATAATAATCCCAGCCATATCAATAAAACGACCGAGAGAGCTCCAAGCTTTAACAGTATCCTTCTAGGTATAATTCCGATTTTTCTGAGTAATATTAAAAATAAGCCCATACTTATCAGCGCAGCAAAAATAGCTGATCGTGTTTGAGTTAAAAATAGAGCAGTTATTATAAATAGAACCGATATACCTGCATATGTTTGAATTAGTAGACGGTTATTATCTTTAGTCACTTGCTGATACTGAGTGATTAGAAATAGCGCTGAGCTAACGGGCAATAATTGAATTAAGAAACTGGCAAAATAATTAATATTGCCAAAGGTCGACTCAACACGCCCCTTAATGCCATCATACTGCCAAGGAGAATGGAGAGACCAAGCCTCAAAAGGATTAAGAGGTATATTAATTAATGGGGATAATCCTAATTTCTCTAAAAATGAGACAATACAAACAAAATAGATTGTCGGAATAAAAATCCAAATAACCTGCCAATAATCAGTATTACTCCTTTCATTCAAAATTAAAAAAAGCATAAAAGCCCAAAGCACACACAAGCTCTGGCTCGCTATTTCAAAGCCCATCCCATAACTAAATTGGAGGTTAGACAGCAATGCACCAGGCAGCACCGCCAGAATGGGCAAGGTCAGTAAGCTTAAGACTCGGACATTAATAATTTTTATAGAGGATAGGACAAAAAGACTGATAGGGATGAGGCAGCCAAGGACCAATACTAACTTAAGGTTATTAACCTTGTTAAAGACATGGTCACCCGAAATATTAATTATGAATAATGCGGCTGCCATCAAAACTAATAGGCTTACCTTCGATAGCCTAAACCTATCAATTAAATTAAACACAATCAACCTCCCTATTATCATTTGCATCCAGCACAGCGAACTAAACCTCTAACCTTAAAATGTTGATTAGATTTAAGGCATAAAAAAAGAGCCTGAAGCGTAAGCTTGAGGCTCTTTTTTAGTAAGAATAAGCGAGTTGCTTATTACTTAGACATGAACTTGATAGCTGCACTTAGCTCGTCATCAGAACAATCCATGCACAAACCCTTAGCAGGCATAGCATTCAAGCCGCTGATAGCGTTAGCCAAAGTCTTGTCGAAGCCTTTTGCCAGACGCTTATCCCATGCCGCCACATCACCTTTCTTAGGTGCGCCAGCAACACCAATTGCGTGACAACCCGCACAAGCAGCTGCATAAACCGCGTCGCCCGTACGTGGGCCAGTTGAAGCTGCAACCACTGGGCCACCGCAATCATCACCCTGAACACAAACTTCAGCCACAGGCTTAATACGCTCACGGATCTTTTCCGCTTGTGCATCAGTGCTTGCATTAGCTTGAGCCATTACTAAAGTGGCTACCAATAACATCATTGCTTGTAACATTTTCACAGAAAAGTCCTCTCAGCTATCACGGTTAATCCGTGTATTTTAAATTTCTGGCGCGGATTATAGCGGCATTTTGTAAGGGATTAAAATTTTTCCACACATTCTGTATCAGAATATGGCGAAAAATTGATTTTACCGATAATAAAAGCTGAGTTTAGATTAATAATTGAGTAAACACGTCATTCCTAATCATGAGATTCAGGCTTAACCAATTTACTTCCCTAATGCTTCGCTCTAATCTAGCCGCCGGTATTAATCCCCATTATCAAACAAGGAACGTCATGATAATTACTAAGGCACCATTCCAAGCCAGTATTCTAGCCACTGCAATTTTATTAACCGCTTGCGGCGGTGATTCTAAGAGCTCAAATAACGAAGTCATCAGCCAGGTTGGTTTTTCTAGTCAAACAGAAGGCAATGCTACGATTTCTGCGATAGGTGGCAACTCTGCCTCTCGAGAAGGCGGTAATGGCGGTGATATTGAAATCACACAAAGCAATAGCCCTGCTGCGCTGAATATTCAGACAGCTGGCATTGCAGATACAAGTTATCAATTGCCCGAGACTAATGTAAACCTAGGTTCGTTAGCGGTTACTATCACTGAAGATACTGAGGTAGAGACTGTTGATCGCATTACTAGCAATACCCCTTCCGGTACGATCTACATGGCTGAAGGTAAAAACCGTCTTTACCAATATGACGGTGAAAGTGATTTTGAAGCTCGGAATAATGAAATTACAGGTTTGGTTATCGAAGCTGGTATAACTCTAACTCTTGAAGCTGAAAGTGATTATAACATTGAGTTATTATTTGCTAATGACTTAGTAAATAACGGCACCATTTCAACTTACGTCTCTAATACTGAATGGAACGCACGTAATAAGCGTACCTCTATTAGCCTTTATCCAGCGGCTTATTCTGGCAGTGGCGATATCATCACAGACGGCGAGCATGCAGGTCAGGGCGCTGGGGACATTAGTATTTCCGCATACACTCTAAATAATTCTGGCAAGTTATCCGCTATTGGTGCTGATGGAGAAGATAGTGGTGATGTAAATGGAGGCCAAGGTGGTTCTATTTCCTTATTTACCAGTACCTTCCTAGAAAATACAGGCAATATTAATACCTCAGGTGGTGAAGCACTTAGCGGTTTAGCAGGTCTTGCGGGATCAGTAAGCCTACGAGCGGATGAAGTTTATAATTCAGGCCTAATCACTGCCATCGCGAATGAAGGCGATAATAATAGCGACCAAGATTCAACTCAAAAAATCGAGATTATTGCAGAAGAAGTCTTGATCAATATTGCTAATCTCAGTGTAAATGGCGCAGATGCCCTTGAAGATGGATATGCAACGGATGCAGGTAATATTCACTTATCCCTAATTTCAGGTAGTGCAACTAAGAGTAATAATCGTCGCTTAATCAATACCGGTAACCTTACTGCTAATGGCGGTAATACCGCGACCACCGAAACTTCCCAAGAAGCAGGCCAAGGTGGTGATATTATTATTTATGCAACCGGTAATGATGACTCGAATGTCGCTAGTGAATCTTTAGTTATCATATCTGGTAACTTGTCTGCCAACGGTGGTGATTCAAGCCAAAACTACGTAGAAGACGAACAAGATCAAAGCATTACTCAAGGTAGTGATGCGGGTGATGCGGGTAATATATACATAACTCATCAATCTCATTCGGCCCATGCTTTACCTACTTACCTAGCAGGCTATAAAAACTTGATCGTTGATGGTGGCAATGGCCTTCAAGCGGGTAATGCGGGTGATGTTAGTATCAATAACTATACCGGCAGCCTAATCGAGAAACCATTAGCTGGCCCAATGGTGGTTGAAACCGATATAAGTGCCAATGCAGGAACGTCTATCCCATCGGCTTCTGAAAGTGCTGCTCGTGGCGGAAATGGTGGAGGTGTTGAACTCATCATCACCCATGCTCAACCATTTCTCCAGCCAGGTGCTCTTAAAATACAGCTAGCGGGCAACATCAGCGCTAATGCTGGTGATGTTAACAATGGTATACCAGGCTCTACTAGCAAAGTCCTTGTGAAAGCGGCCCATGGTGTAACGATTAGTGGTGACATTAGTATCAACGGCGGTAGCGATACTGAGCAAGAAGATGAAGATGACTTATATAATCAAGGTAAAGATGCCGGTTCTGTCGGCTTTTCTAGTCTAGAAGGCAGTGTGAACTATTCCGGTGCAATTTCCGCAAATGGCGGTGATGGAATTGAGCGTGCGGGTCACGCCGGTAGCTTCTATAGCCTTGCTTCTATGGAGAACTCAGTTGCTGGTAGTATTAGCCTAAACGGCGGGGACGCTACTCCCGATGAAATTACTACTTTTGATACTCAAGGTGGTGATGCGGGTGTTGCTCTAGTGCAAAGCGATGATTTTATAGCATCTTTTTCAGCTAGCTTATCGGTTGTACCTGGAGCGGGGGATGAACCTGGCCGCGAGGGCGGTGTTCGGGTAAATGCCGACTGCCAGCAAGGCACGTGTAATGATAAAGATGAAAACCTTGTTTATTAATTAAGGCTTTTATTAGACCAGTTGGGCAGAGTATCTCTGCCCAACTTCTCAAAAGAAATATTATGAAAACAGTTATACTCTCCTTTGCCCTTTTTATTTTCGGCTTTCAATCTTGCTTAGCCAATAACGCTTCTGCCATCCGATTTGATGCCTTAGAGCAGAAATACCATCTCTCCGATGAAAAAATTACAGCCCATCAGTTGCTTTCGTTTTTTGGTTTAACGTCTGGCTTAGAAGTTCGATTCGCGCCAAGCTTAGCGCAACAAACCTATGAGCTTCCGCAGAAACTCACGGAAACTGAATTGCTACGATGGTTAGCGAATACTTTTTCCAGTATTCAAACATACAATCAGCAACAGCAGTTAATATCCCTAACAGTTTTACCCAAAGGTCAGGTGCAATCCGAGTCACTCATTTTAGCGAATGATCCCGTCAACGAAGGGAAAGCCCACAAGCTTAAGCAAACCAATAAGACCGCAAAAGAGCGATTCCAATTGCGCTTAAAAGAATTCGATCAACAGCTACAAGCCCAGATCAAGCAGCAAATCGAACGCAGCATTCATCGTGAAGAGAAATTACAATATCAAAAAGAACAGCAAGCTCTACGGAATGCACAAGAACAATCCGTACTGACTGATAAATTAAGAAGATTAAAGGTTCACGACCCTGAGCTCTATACTCGCCTACTTGAGATTAACCAAGGCCGTTATCCCGATTTAGAGTCTGAAATTCTCTCTAGCAAGGATTAATACTTCTGACTATTATCAGATAAAACAACGACCTATAAAGGATTTGTGGCCTAACACTAGACTCAGCCAACAGAACCGCATACCATTGCCTAATTCTCTATGACCACCCTTAGCTCAGCTGGATAGAGTGCGCCCCTCCGGAGGGCGAAGTCACAGGTTCGAATCCTGTAGGGTGGGCCATTTCCAGTTCAAGCCGCTATTACCAATCGATCTTCCAACCTTTTTCCATGTAGCCTTTACTAAGCATCTTTAGATTCTCTACACAGCGGTAATATGCGATTTTCGTATATACCCTGAGGCTTTGAAGCCAAAGATTACTGCTAAGCTCAATTTACTAAGTAAAAAATGTACGATTTTCAGCCGAATAACTAGTTTCTAGAACATCAAATGGATGCTTAAGCCCACGTTATAAGGACAAACTCAGAAATTATTTAATTCGCCGGCTAAGCAACAGGGCAGTTAAATGCAGCAAGAGATTACATTCTCAAGTAAATTCAAAACGGCTTTTGGTCTCGTAATAGTGGCCAAAATCGCTTTGTTATTGCTGTTTTCATCAGGCTATCAAGAAACACTCTTCTTCCCATTCGTCACCTCTTATTTAGAGCATGGTGGAAACCCTTGGGAATATCGCCATACAGTACACGAAGCCTTCCCTTATCCACCTCTGATGCTTTATATACTGTCCATCGCTTTGTCTCCCATTCAGTTCATCGATCCAACATCGCCTATCTACTCGCTGCTATTATCATTATTGTACGGTTTACCCTTACTGCTTTCTGATCTAGCAATCACCGCGGTTTTGATCCGCATGTATCTTTGGCATAAGACAGAGATATTTTTCTTTTACATCTGCTCCCCCATCATCATGTACTCAACCTACATGCATGGCCAATTAGACATCATTCCAACCGCATTATTGTTTGTCAGTATCTTTCTCTTATCACGCTACCAATATTTCTATGCTGCAATCCTTGTGGGATGTGCTATTTCAACAAAATTTCATACGATTGCCGCATTACCTATCTTAATCATTTATCTTTTTCATCAAGGAAAATATAAAGAAACCGTCTGGATGCTGTTAATTCCTATCTCGATGTTTTTCCTACTGTCTCTTCCCTATCTAATAGAAAGCTCAAGCTATTGGGACAAGGTCGTTCAGAATCAAAAGCAGAGCATGATATTTTCTTCTTCGTTTTCGATCGGCAGTGTCGAAGTCTATTTACCGTTACTGGTTTCTGCTGTCATCTATTTGAGATTTAGTAGTTATCAAAAGATTAATCAAGACTTATTAAATGCAACTTTAGGCGTTCTTTTTTCCACCTTTCTATTACTGATCGAAGCATCTCCCGGTTGGTATATCTGGATGATGCCCTTTATCACAATTTTTTATATTCGTTATTTTGATGGCTATCAACACTACTTTTTATACAGCATTTTAGTGTTATTTTATCTCATTTATTATGTGCTATTTTTCCAATACGATTATTCAAAACTGATTCTCTTGGGTGAAGAAATCACTTTCAGTTTGGCTAACTCATCCCTTCCCCTCAATAACATTGTCTTTACGCTATTACAGGCCATTTTATTAGCGACCATCTACCAGTTTTATAGAGCCGGCATCCAAAGTAATAATACTTATGAACGCCAGCAATCATTTATTATTGGCATCGGTGGGGATAGTGGCTCAGGTAAAAGCACCTTGATCCACCAACTTAAATCTTTATTTAATAAACAATTATTAGAGCTTGAAGGAGACAGTGATCACAAGTGGGAACGAGATAATGAACACTGGCAGGAGTACACCCATCTAGATCCAAAGGCTAACGCGTTACACAAGCAAGCGGATCAGGTGCAACTGCTAAAGAACCGAAAATCGATTAGGCGCTCGGATTACAACCATGGTACCGGTAAATTTACTGAGCTCGATACCATAAGATCGAGAAACTTCGTTGTACTGGCTGGATTACACCCTTTCTATCTTCCTAAAATGAGGAAGATTATCGACTTCAAAATTTTCTTAGATCTTGACGAACGCTTAAGATCGAGCTGGAAAATTAAAAGAGATTGTCATGAAAGGGGTTATACACCTGAGCAGGTCATTGCCTCTCTTGATAAAAGACAATCGGATTCCTCCCGCTACATCCACCCACAGAAAAAATTCTGTGATCTTATTGTTTCAATTTTTCCCGCAGAACCCGATCTATTCCAGGACCATCAATACAACGGAAGACTGGGTTTAGCCATCGAAATGAATGCGAGTATTCCTTTAGATCGTTTAATACAGGCCTTTCAAAATAATGGCTGTGATCTTAGCTGGGATTATTCTGAAGACCTAAGTCATCAACTATTGAGGTTTAACCAAGAACCTAAAAATCTAGATATGAATTGGTTCGTCAGCACCTACATCACCAATGCTTCTGAACTCATTGACAAACCCAGTTGGCAAGCAGGCTACGCAGGCATTATTCAATTCCTCATTATTTATGCAATCAGCGAGATAATGAAAGATAGGAGCAGCAAGAATGTTTAAAGGTATCTTATTAGATATTGATAATACGCTATATCCCTATCAAGCACTGCATGAGTTAGCTGCCGATAAACAACTTTCCTATTTGTCAGAAATATCTGATCGCACTACCGCCGAGATAAAACAAGCTGTCGCCAGTGCTAAATTGATCGTTAAAAATACATTATCGGGAACTGCTGCTTCTCATAGTCGCTTATTGTATGCCCAACGCACCTGTGAATTACTGTCGGTGGATGCATTAACTCATAGCCTCATATTAGAAAAGGTCTATTGGGACCATTTTCTACAAGCGTTAGTTCTGCCTCAAGACTCGAAAGATTTTCTTAATCGTTATAAGCATCTCCCCATATGCCTTGTTACGGACTTGACCGCTGAAATACAACATAAAAAAGCAGCTTGCTTAGAGCTAATGAATTGGGCCAATTTTATCGTCACAAGCGAAGAGGCCGGATGTGAAAAACCCCACCCCTTCATCTTTGAACTAGCGTTGCGCAAGCTAAATCTTCAGTCGGATCAGGTTTGCATGATTGGTGATAACTACCAAAAGGATATTATCGGAGCAAGGCAGTTAGGCATACACGCCTATTGGTTAACGGAAAGTGCTGAGCAAGAAGACGGGGTCACTACGATCAATAGCTTAGGAGATATTCAATGGTAACAGCGGAGAAAAAATTATCTTCAGAAAAGCGACTTGAGCTTATATCAGCGTATGCAGGCAATCGCTTTGATCTTGTTCAAGCGGGTGGTGGCAACTCTTCAGTCAAGCTTGACCAAACTAACATGCTGATTAAAGCATCAGGTATTAGCTTATCTGAAGTTTCTAGTGAGTCAGGGTATGTGAGTGTTGATTATTCGTCTATTCGCTCGAACCTAGCTTCTGAAGAGTACAGCCAGCTAGATAAAAAACAGCGTGAGAAAAGTGCAGAACAACTCATGAAAGAAAGTCTCTGCTCTTCATCAGGCAAGCCCTCCATCGAGACGTTCTTACATGCATTACTCAATACCTATACCCTTCATACCCATCCTATTGCGATCAACATAATAACCGCCTCCCAAGACTGGCAAGTAATCCTGAACGAGCTTTGGCCAGAATCGGTATGTGTTCCCTACCAGACACCGGGTATAGATTTAGCGTTAGCATTAGTGCAACAGCTCGACCTCTATCAAGCAAAATATACACAAAGTCCTAGTATTATTTTCTTACAGAATCATGGCTTGATTGTATCGGCATCAACTCACGAAGAAGTCATTGAACTAACAGAAACTGTAACAATAAAATTTGAACAGTATCTAGGAATAAACCTAACTCGCTATCGCCGTACCACACAATTACAGCAACTGTTTAATGAGCTTGGCCAAAGCCATATTAAATGTCTATGCAATGATGACCAAGTCATCTCGTGTGCATTAAGTAAAGAGGATCAAGCAGTTACCATCTGGCCTTTTTGTCCAGACACCTTGATCTATTGCGGTGTGCATCCTGTCTTTATGACATCTATTGAGGATAAAGCAGCGTTAGAAAACTATCAAAAACGCTTTCACGATGTGCCCAAAATACTCGTAGTTGATCACACTGTATATTTCTGTGCGGCGAGTCTAAAAAAAGCCAAAGATACACAGGACCTATTCAAGTTTCATTTATTGGTAAGACAACATTCAAACGACAATATTCAAAGGCTAACCATGGATGAAGTTGCCTACTTATCAAATTGGGATGCTGAAAAATATCGTCAAGGGGTTTGATATGCATATAATTATTCCCATGTCGGGAGTCGGCCAACGTTTTATTGATGCCGGTTATCAAGATCCAAAACCATTAATCGAGATTGATGGTAAAACAATCATTCAGCACGTGATTGAACTTTTCCCAGGGGAAACCAAATTTACGTTCATCTGCAACCAAACACATTTAGCCAATACCCAGATGCGTTCTCTACTAACTCAATTAATGCCCAGTGGGAATATTGTCAGTATTCCCAATCACAAGAAAGGGCCAGTATTTGCAGTATCACAAATATTAGAGCTTATCCAAGATGATGAAGAAGTGATCGTTAATTATTGTGACTTTGGCACTTACTGGAATTACCAAGATTTTCTTCAACATACACGTAACCGTCAGGCCGATGGCGCAATTGTCGCTTATAAAGATTTTCACCCACATATGTTAGGCACAACAAACTATGCCTTCTTACGTGATCAAGATCAGTGGATGTTAGAAATCAAAGAAAAGGAACCCTTTACCAATAATCGAATGAATGAGTATGCATCTAATGGCACTTATTATTTTCGTAAAGGCAGTCTCATCAAGAAGTATTTCCCATTACTTCAAAAACAAAATATTGATCTGAATGGCGAATTCTACGTCAGTTTAATCTACAACTTATTGGTTGCCGATAAACTAACGGTATCCATTTATAATATTCAGCATATGCTGCAGTGGGGAACCCCACAAGACGTCGAAGAATATACTAGCTGGTCGCAGTATTTCCGCAAGTTAATTGAGCCCATTAAGCCTTGGCTAGCTGAAGCAAACAGTACCACCTTAATTCCTTTGGCTGGCCACGGTAGTCGGTTTCGTGATAAGGGCTATCAACTTCCCAAACCATTATTGCCCGTCAGTGGTAAAGCCATGATTCTACAAGCGAATAATCAACTGCCCTGCAGTGAGTTAAATCGCTATGTCTGCTTAGATAATCATGTCAAAACCTACCATATCGACGAAATAATACAGTCTGAACAAGTTGACGCTAAGATCATCACAATTGAAAAAGTCAGCGAAGGGCAAGCGATCACCTGTCATAGAGGCTTAGAAGATGCAGAAGAATCTTCTCCATTGCTCATTGCCGCTTGCGATAATGGCATGTTATGGGATCACGTTGAGTACTCGAAACTTATTAACAACCCAAATGTCGATGCCATCGTTTGGACCTTCAGAGGACATCCTTCTGCCCGCAATAATCCGCAAATGTATGGCTGGATAAATACCAAGCTCGTCAATGGTATAACCATGGCAACTGGGGTCAGTGTAAAAAAGGCCATTTCAGACAAGCCAGATAATGATCATGCCATTGTCGGAACCTTTTACTTTCGAAGAACCGCGTTATTTAACCAGGCATTAGCCTTGTTACAAGAAAGAAATATCCGAATAAATAATGAATTCTATGTCGATAGCCTCATTGGCATTCTCGTCGAACTAGATTATCGCATTGCCGTATTTGAAGTGGATAATTATATCGGTTGGGGAACCCCAGATGATTACGAAACCTTTATCTATTGGCAGAGTTATTTTCATAAAGATACTAATCATCCCTACCGTATTGAAAAAGACACCACGGCTGATACAAAAAACATTGAAGATTTGATAGCACAGACTTCAGCCTTCTCTCAGGAGTATCGGTAAGCCTATGACAGACCTAAACTCGACGAAGAAAGAAATCCCAAAATTCTTAGTCACTGGGATCTTAGCGGTATTCACAGATTATTGCAGTTATCTTTTACTCAGTCATTTCATAACAATAGATATAGCAAAAGGGATAAGTTTTACACTGGGAGCGAGTGTCGCCTTTATACTCAATAAGTTTTGGACATTCGAGTATGAAAAGAAAGCAATCAGCGCAATCCTTCCTTTTATTAGTCTTTATGCCAGTACTCTCATTGTAAATGTGACGCTGAATCACTTTTCTCTTATTTATATATCAGAATTAAAAACCGTTGCATTCCTCATTGCCACATCCGCGAGTACGGTGCTCAATTTTATCGGCATGAAATTCTGGGTTTTTAACCCTACAACTGCGCGGGGTGGCAAATAACATGTTGGCAAAATATTTCACCGATAACTGGGGGTTGCTATCATTTATTTTATCCTTAATATTTATGGGATTATTTTATCAAGTGGCATGGCAATATCCGGTAATCGATAGCTTTCCACTTATTGAACGATTGCTTGACCCGAACTATCTAGCCAAAGATTTCTTCACAAATACCTTCAGCGAGTTTTCCCCCAGATTGGTCTCGGCTAATATCATTATAGGGCTAAGCAAGCTATTCAATATTGACTATCCGTATATTGTTGCTTTTGCCAATATCGTTCGAATTTGGCTTTATGGAATAGGCTTATACTTATTTTTCTTAAATCTAGCAGGGAGATCCATTGCAATAATTGCCTTTACCCTATCGGCTCTTTCCTTTTTATCCATACCTTTCCTACCAGCTTGGTGGCCAATCACATATGACTTGACCAGTTCAAATATTGCGCTCACGTTCGCGATGTTTTCATGGGCCACAGTACTAAAAAATAACATCCATATTTCATTAACGTTTTTAGCCCTTTCCGTATTTATCCACCCAGTAGTCGGTATTCATGCCTTTATCATCAGCATCATATTATTTATATCAAGCAATTCTTTTTCAGAATTTATAAAGTTATTTAAAACGTTATCTATCTATCCTTTTGCGCTTTTATTTTCGGTAGCATTTTTCTATAACTACCTTTCCTATCAACAAATACTACCTGACCAAGAGTTTATTGATATTAATGCTCTATTCCGTCATGGTCACCATTTCATTTTCAGCCATATGGAGATAGAAAAATGGATATCAACCTTACTCATGCTTATCATCACCATCGCAATTGCTGAGTATTTAGATCGAGGTAAGTCAACGATAATAAAAAAAATCACTTATGTGATCATCCTATATTCAATAATGATGATGGTTATGAATTATCTATTCGTTGAGTTAGTCCCTGTCCGCTTTATGGTGTCTTTTATTCCAATGCGAAGTTTTCCGATTATTGTTCCTATCATCATATTGGCCGTTGCACGATTAGCGCATTACCATTGGAAAAAGGAGAATTTTTGCATTTTCTTTTTATTATTTATTCCATTCCTGCCCTATAACCATGTTGGTCTTACTTGGTATTTACTACCTAATCACCATGAGCTGGTATTACCAATCGCACTAATACTATTAGTAGCTTCAATCATATTAATGGAGCATTTTAATAAAATTTCTTTCCGCCTAATTGATAAAAATTTAAAGAAATTATTTCATTCAGGCTCAATCGCAGTTTATATGTTACCGATTACCGTATTAGCGGTAATTCTCGCCATCTTTCGTTTCAACATTAATATTCCTACCTTTGAAAATAGTCCTAATATATACCAATGGCTAAGCCAAAATACACATACTGAAGATATAATCGTTACAGAACTGAACGCAGCCAATAATCAGAAGGTTCGCTTATTGGCTCGACGAGCCATCGTTATTAGCAAAGATTTCCCGTTTAATGAATTATTCTATCGTCAATGGTATCAGCGCTATACCGACCTCTACGGGCATAGAGATACCGCGCGAGGTCATATCGATAGCTTGTCAGAATCGACATCAAACCTATTGCTCGATAAGTACCAAGCTCAAATCTTAATAAGAACACAGGCTTTTATTGATCCCACGTATTTTACCTTAATTGGAGAAAGCCAAGGGGAAAAATCAACTGCCTACATCTACCGTAATAATGAGGTGCCCACACATGAATAAGCCTGATTTATCCATTGTTGTGCCGTGCTATAACGAAGCAGAAAATATTCCAGAGTTAATCACTCGATTTGCTCGTGTTATTGATGATCAACCGATCGAACTAGTCATCGTCAATAATGGTTCCAATGACCTCAGTGCAGAAATATTAGCTAAATACCAGCAGCAATACCTATTCATTACAGTAGTCGATATTAAAATAAATCAGGGTTACGGCTATGGAATTATGGCAGGACTAAGACAAGCAAAAGCGGACTGTTTGGGCTGGACACATGCTGATTTACAGACTGACCCTAGCGACGTCATCAAGGCTTTTCATCTATTGCAGGAACAGAAAGAAACTAATCGCTGTTATATCAAAGGGGATCGTAAAGGCAGACCGTTATTTGATCAAATTTTTACAATGGGCATGAGCCTATTTGAAACACTGTATCTGGCGACTCGTTTATGGGACATCAATGCTCAACCGAATATTTTCCATCGTTCTTTTTTTGATAAATGGAAATCTAAGGCACCAGATGACTTTTCATTGGACCTATTTGTCCTCTATCAAGCAAATTTGGAAAAGCTCAATATCATACGCTTTGAAGTTTATTTTCCTGACCGAATTCATGGTCAATCTAGCTGGAATACTAGCCTACTCGGTAAATGGAAATTCATTAAAAGAACGATACTCTTCTCTACAAACCTAAAAAGAGGGCTAATAAAATGACTCATTTCATTGCTCATCGAATTAATACCCTCAACGAATTAAAGCAGTTACCCCACGAATATGGAGTAGAGCTCGATTTAAGAGATTCAGGTAATGAGCTGATCTTACAACATGACCCTTTCACCGAGGGTGAGCTTTTTTCAGAGTATTTGAAGTGCTACCAACATGGCACGATGATTTTGAATATTAAAAGCGAGCGTATTGAGCATAGAGTTCTTGAGCTATTGGAAGAACATAAAATTGAAGATTACTTTTTTCTTGATAGCTCTATACCTATGATCTACTTACTCAGTAAGCTAGGAGAAAAAAGGTCGGCTGTTCGCTTTTCAGAAATAGAAAGTATTGAAACCGTTTTACTAATGGCTGATAAAGTCGATTGGGTTTGGGTCGATTGCTTTAATCAACTTCCAATCAATACAACTTCTTATCATTTATTAAAAGAAGCCGGTCTTAAACTGTGTTTAGTATCACCCGAGTTACAGGGCCGACAGGAAGATATTGAACGCTACAAATGTTATCTAGCTGACCAACAAATACAATTCGATGCCATCTGCACTAAATATCATAATATGGAAGCATGGAAATAATATGCAAAACTTAAAGTATTGCTTATTAACAGTATTGCTCTACTTGAACTTAAGTGCCTGCATCATGAGCGATTCTTCTCATGATGCTGAACAAGTTAACTCTCAAATCATTCTTGGTCCTAGCGGGCAAGCGGGTGAACACACGGCGGTTTATCAAGATACGGAAGGTAATGTATATGGCTATTATGAATATTTACCCAATGAGTTCACCGAAAATAGCGATGAAATAGCGCTGATATTCTATTGGAATGGCTCTAATGCGATCACTGGCAATGGCCAAGAAGAGCTAAAAAAGCTATTAACCCAAGGCTTACCGCAATTAATAAATCAGGGTCAAGACTTTAGCACGATTATCATTTCCGCCATGATGACAGACTGGAAAACTGCAGATGTAAGCCCCTTTGTTGATTATATATTTAGGCGCTATCGAGGGCACTATGATCCTGATCGAGTTTATATGACTGGGTTCAGTGCCGGCGGTGGTTTAACAATTCGCTATGCAACAGTTCATTCCGATAATCTAGCCGCTATCGTGCCGATAGCACCTGCGATTAGGTCCCCCAAATTATGGCAACCCAATCATTCAATGGCTTCGTTGCCTAGTTGGTTTTTTCACAATAGGGCAGACGAGGTCGTAGAGGTATGGCGTAGCGAAGTTTGGCACCAAGCGTTAGTAGAAAAAGGAGGAGAGCACAAAATCACTCTCTATGAGAAAGAAGGTCATTACGCGTGGCAAGAAACTTATAAAAATCCTGAACTATGGCATTGGTTATTATCAAAAAGTAAATCACGCGATAAAGCAAAGCCTCACAATGAGGAGTCATAATATGCAGCGTTTCCACTTCCTAGATGCTATGCGAAGTATACTCATGATGTTGGGAGTCGTGCTGCATACGGCGGTTGTTTATAGTACAAATTCTTGGCTACAGCCAGACGAAGGCTCTGTTTTCTACAATCATCTGGTTCACGTCATTCATCTTTTTAGAATGCCGGCTTTTTTCATTATCTCAGGATTTTTCTGTCACCTCATGTTAAGCCGTGTTAGTAGTTCTGTTTTTATAAAGCAGAAAGCTAGCCGAATATTACTGCCACTCATAATAACGGCGATCACACTCAATACACTACAAAATATTATACTAAATGATTATCGTACAATAGAGATGGAAATACTCAGTCTAGAATACTGGCTTGAGGGAAACTGGGTATCTCACTTATGGTTTCTTATAGCATTAATTTATTTCTTATTATTGAGCACGGTTGTTAAAATTCTGTTTCCTAAAGTATCAGATAGACTTCTAACGTTCAGTTCACAGTGTTTACTATCTTCCAAGCACTTTTCTATTATTCTATTACCTTTAATTTCTTTAGTCTTAATCAAAGCCAGCCATATATTCAGTTTACACATTATGAACTTAGAATTTGATTGGCAAATCTCTGAGAGCATTAAGTACTCAATCTACTTCTACTTCGGAATCTTGACAGCTCGACATCCTAAGCTGTTATCGAACTTTACTCACATTAGCTTTCCTACACTCGGGATCTCTTGCTTCGTCATTGGAATGCTTGTAAGTCTTAATCCATTAGGGGTAATCACTGAGAACCACTGGCTAGCAAGAATACAGTTAGTCGTCGACTCTTTCTCAACCTGGTTACTTTGCTATCTATGCTTCATCCTGTTTCATCAGTTAACCAATTCACCCTTAAAACTCTTTCAATATTTATCAGATGCATCCTATACCATTTACCTTTTCCATCATGTTCTCGTTATTGCTTTTTCAATCTTAGTCATCCCCTTAGCTATACCTATATTTATCAAGTTTATACTCGTCATCATAATGACTTTTGCTAGCACAATCGTCATACATAATGGATTGATTTGTAAACTCCCATTCATGTCAATACTCTTCAATGGAAAAGTCCAAAAACGATAAATTGAAAGTGCTTTATTCACCCTAAAAATATTCTTGAAATAAATGAATATTAAAACCTAAATTATAGGGTATACAAGTTATAAAAACTAAAGACCTAGCCCCTAGTAATTCATTGCCTATGTGCTTGACTTAATAGTAGATAAATATCTTTTAACGCCCATTACCTATGGGATACGAGCAGGTTGAGTATGAAGTACCTTTATCACCATAGAACTCTAGGGATAAACGTTGAAGGGGTTCATATACATAGTATTTGCAATGCTTTAGTTGACCTTGGGCATCAAGTAAAACTCGTTTCAATAAATAGCATTCACGACAGCTCGTCTAATAGACACTTTTCAAATCACAATAGCGATAATCCGAGCAACCTAAATACTAGGCCTAGTGTCTTGAAAAGTATGGTAAGAAACATACCGGAACCCTTCTTTGAATTACTTGAATTTTTCTATAACTTCTATTCATTTTTCCGCTTATGGTATGTCATTCATCACTATAAACCTGATCGCATCTATGAACGTTATTCACTTTACTTATTTTCGACACTGCTACTTGCGCGTCTATATTCGATTCCGATTGTCTACGAGATTAACGATTCAGCCCAACTTGAACGTTTAAGGCCTTTATTTTTTCAAAAAATTTCGAGCCAAATAGAGCGTATAATTTTCCGCTATGCCAATGGCTTAGTTTTTGTTTCAAAACGTCTACAGTCAATCATAACAAGCGCGTATCCCAGCATGACGACGTTATCAATCGTCAGTCATAATGCGTCAAATAAATCCATCTTTTCATCAGATCACAGATTGAAAATGGAACATAAGAATCGTTTAAAATTAGATTCTAAAATCGTCTGTGGCTTCATTGGCTGCTTTGCCCCCTGGCATGGTATCGATACCTTTATGTCTGTTATCGCTCCTCAACTTAAGCACTATCCCGATCTAACTTTGCTACTAGTGGGTGATGGTAAAACATTGAAGAGTATTCGACAGATACAAGACAATTACCAACTCGGCAACCAGGTTATCATTACTGGTAACATACCCCATGAAGAAATAATTAATTATATTCATGCCATGGATTTCTCTGTATTACCCAGCTCAAATGAGTATGGCTCACCCATGAAAATGTTTGAACTAATGGGCGCAGGCATTCCTTTACTCGCAGCTAACTATCCACCCATCGCAGAAATCATTGAAGATAATAAGGATGGCTGGCTATTTCCTATTAATGATATTGATACCTGTATTGAAAAGCTCTTCTCCCTCTATCAACAACCAGAGCAAGTCAATAGTGCAGCTCTTCTAGCTGAAAATAAAATTCATAATCATTATCAGTGGGCAAATAATGCTGAAGATTTAGAGCAGCTTTATCAAAGCTGTGCGAGTCAAATTCATCATCAGAATACGCTAGGTTAACAATGAAGATTAGAATTTTACATGTGGTTCAGTCGTTGAATACCGGAGGTTTAGAAAATGGCATCGTTAATTTAATCAACTATTCAAATAAGGAAGACTTTATTATCGATGTCTTATGTCTTCGTAGCGGAGGGGCTTTAATACAGCGTATTGGCAATGAGAATAGCCATATATATTATGATGATCATTCTAACCAGGGTAAGTTGGCAGCTATAAAAAAAGTATATGCCCTATGTAAAAAAAATGAATACGACATAATCCACAGTCATGGCTTTGCTACCATGCTTGCAGCCTATTTTGGCGGCAGATTGGCTAAATGCCCCTGTATTATTAATGGTGAACATGGAACTTTATACTATTCCAATTTAAAACAACGGCTCATACAACGGTATTTATTCAATAAAGTGAAATTGAATCTTACTGTCAGCGCTACGTTGAAAACAAAAATATGCCAGATTTATTCAACCCCACCAGAGCAATTTAAAACCATACTCAATGGGGTCGATAGCAACCTTTTTTATCCCAATAAGCGTCAAGAAAAACTCAGACACTCCTTAGTTCTATCTGAAGATAATGTGGTCATAGGGAGCGTTGGTCGATTGGTAGAAGTTAAAAATTATCCCAGCTTAATTCGAGCAATGAAATCTGTAAGCGCTAAGTTTCCAGAAGCCATTTTACTCTTTGTCGGTGATGGCCCTGAGTATGAATCGTTACAGAAAAAAGTAGATCAGGCAGGCATCAATAGCCAGGTCAAATTTTTAGGGCGTCGTGATGACATACCCAATCTTTTGAGCCTGTTTGATGTCTTTGTATTACCCAGTTTCTGCGAAGGTCTGTCCAATACCATTCTAGAGTCCATGGCCTGTGGTACTCCTGTTGTCGCATCTCGAGTCGGTGGTAATGTTGAAATAATAGACGACGGGGAAACAGGCCATTTATACACTTCAGACGATTCAGAAGAACTGGCCGAGGTCTTGCTAAAATTAGTCGCAGATTCTCATAAAAGAAAACTATTAGGGCAGCAAGCTAGACGGCACATAGAAAAACAATTTTCACTGAGCTCCATGGTAAAAAATTATGAGCAAACGTATTACCAACTTGTTGACAATAAGGCCAGCTATCAATGATCATAGCAATGGTCTATTACCTCTCCAGTTTCCTGATAAGCTTAATTAATCCATTCTGGGGATTAGTGGGATTTGTTTGCAGCTTAATATTACGCTTTCAAGATCACTATCCCGCCTTAACAACCTACAAACCCTTCTCGTTTCTATTTTTTGGCATGATCCTCGGATGTTATTTAAATAGGTCCGCTTTAGCAAAGGGATTATGGCTGCAAGATAAGTTAATCTTCTCGTTGTTTATCATTTCTGTGCTGGGTCTATCAGTTTTGGCGCCCACTCGTTTGATCGCTGAAAGTTATCATTTTATTTGTTCCATTTCTCTTTACTTCTTTGCTAGTCGAATTCTACAAACCCCTAATCAATTCCTTATATTGTTTACCTGTATGGCCGCCAGTATAACCTTCTTAGGTTTTCAGGCAGTTCAAGATGTCATGCTATTTGCAGATGAAAGTGAATATTTAGACCCACGAAGCGGACGTTGGCAAGGGCTAGGATATTATGCAAATTCAAATGAGTTTGCCCAGTTAATGATCTCGACGATTCCTTTTCTCTTCGTCCTATTGGTCATTAAGGTGAACTCTCTTTTGAAACTACTCGCACTCGCGATGATGAGCTTAATGCTCTTCGTTATGGTTCAGTGTGCCTCCCGTACTGTCATGGTCACGCTAGCATTAATAATGATTACTCTATTTATGTTACGAGGCCAAGGCAACATTATGAAGAAGGTCGTAATCGGCGCTACTATTTCAGTATTCTTACTCATCTTGCTCACCTTCATGCCTGAATCCCTACAAGAACGAATGGGAACAGTATTAAATGCGAGTGAAGACGAATCATTTCAAGGGCGAACGCGATCTTGGGGTTATGGTTTTGATATGCTTTCCTGGTACCCATTCACTGGGGTCGGGAAAGGCCAATGGATGGAATACCATGGTTTAATGCCTCATAATTCATATGTTCAAATCATGGCTGAATTAGGCATCTTTGGTATATTTGTTTTTTTATGGATCCTCAAACTTTGTTATCAGCAATTTTCTATTTTATTTAAGTCTCGACAAAATAATCTTGTCGAGACTCCCCTTGTATTTTCTCCCAATACTGATTTTTTCACTATTAATACTATAACGGCTTCTCACGCTACGGATTCCGGTACTGCCGTAGAGCCGAAAATAAAGTCTAATAACTCGCTCAAAAGGGCCGTTTCATTAGCAGTATTCACGACATTCTCTGCATGGTTATTCTATATATTTTTAGGTAATCAAGGGTATTCGGTCTGGACCTATTTTTATATTGGTCTCTGTACGGCTTTATCCAACTTTTCACCTAAAATAGTTAACAAAGAAGAAATTCATTTCAAGTCTAACTTAGACGAGGTTCGTTAATGGCCCTTTTCTTTTTCATTGCAATAGGACTGTTCGTTTCTTTAAGCGTATCGATTTATGTTAAAAAGAAACGTATTAATCGCTGGTTATGGTCTTACTTCAAAGGCTTAATTTCTCCCTTAGGTAAGGTAAATCAACCGATTGATATCATGTTCATATTCGTTGACCATTTTGAGCTCAATGGCCATGCTGATCGCTTAGAAAGCTGGGTTCACGGTTATCCCAAAATTGCGGCCAAACATCTAGACAGTGATGGCCGACATCCGGTTCATAGTTTCTTTTATGCACTCGACCTCATGCATGAGCATGAACTAGAAGCGATGCAGCCCGTTATCGAAAAGGGCTTTGGTGAAATGGAACTTCATTGGCACCATCAACATGAAACCGAATCGAGCTTTATCAAGAAGTTAGATGATGCGATGGCATTATTTCATCACTATGGATATATGCGCCCTTATAAAGATAATCAGCCTGCATGCTTTGCATTCATTCATGGTAACTGGTCCTTAGCTAATGCCCGAGGCGCTGAATTTTGTGGGCTAGATAACGAAATTCAAATTTTAAAAGATAGAGGATGTTATGCCGACTTCACTTATCCGGCGTTATTCAGTGAGGCTCAGCCACCAATAATTAATTCTATTCATTACTGTAATCAATTAACTGAAAATTCTTGTTACTTTAATGGCAGGCTAAGTGAGTCTGGGCGAAAAGAAGCAGAAGATGAGTTCATGATCTTCCAAGGCCCAATGACCATTAACTGGAAGGACTGGCGGCATAAGTGGCATCCAACCATCGAAGATGGTGATATCAATTATACAAAAACACATAGCGACCCTAAGCGTATTGATGCCTGGGTCCGTCAAGGAATTCATGTTAAAGGTAAGCCCGAATGGCAGTTCGTAAAAGTTTTTTGTCATGGGGCGCAAGATCATGAGTCCGTCGTCAGTTCCATAACCGATGATTTATTTAGCTACTTAGAAACTACCTACAACGATGGTAACCAATATCGCTTACATTATATCAGTACTCGTGAAGCATATAACATTGTCAAAGCGGCTGAATCAGGAAAAACAGGCAACCCCAACTTATACAGAGACTACCTCATACCTCATCCTATGAAACGAAATGAGAAGGTGAAATAATGTGTGGTATAGCAGGTATCTATCGCTACAAAACTGGCCAATTCGTTGAGCAGTCTGAAATCGAAGATATGATCCGTGTTATCAACTATCGAGGGCCTGATGGAGAAGGAATCTATACTCAGAAAAATATCGGATTTGGCCATAAGCGCCTATCAATCATAGATGCCTCTGAGCGTTCCAACCAGCCTATGAGCAGCCCAGATAAATTCTCTACATTATGCTACAACGGGGAAGTATATAATTACTTAGAGTTAGCAGAACCTTTAACTCAGCAAGGGATTGAACGAATCACACAATCAGATACCGAAGTTGTTCTCCAACTGTTAATGAACGAAGGCATTGAAGTATTGCAGAAGTTCAATGGCATGTTTGCATTTTCTTATTGGGACTCCAAAAAACAACAAATTTTTTTAGCAAGAGATCGGGTTGGAATTAAGCCTTTATTCTATAAGGAAACAAGAGAGGGTATTATCTTCGCATCGGAGATAAAATCAATTTTAGCCGTGGATCCTAGCCCTTGTGAAGTTAACAAAACCATGATAGATAGCTACATGAGCCTAGGATACTGCCCTACCGACGAAACCCTATTTAAAGATATAAAAAAGTTACCTCCTGGTCATTATCTCACGATACTCGATAATGAGATTGTTATTAAAAAATATTGGGATATGACGATAGAGCGTGAAAAAGATCGAGGAGAGTCTTATTACATTCAACAAACTCAGTCGCTATTCAAGGATGCAGTAAAGTTACAGCTTAGAAGTGATGTGCCGTTAGGTGTTTTTTTAAGTGGTGGTGTGGATTCCTCTGCTGTTGTCGCCATGATGAGTGAACTCGGTATTCAAGATATCAAAACCTTTTCTGTCGCTTGGGATTACGGTAAGGATTTTGATGAAACTCAATATGCACGCCAAATTTCAAAACAGTACCGTACCGACCATACCGAATACTTCATGACCGCTGAGGACTTCATTAACTTTATGCCCGAGTTCATTCGGCATATGGACGAGCCCGTCGCGGAATCAGCTGCCATATCGTTATATTACCTAGCGCTTAAAACTAAAGAGCAAGTCACGGTTGTTTTATCGGGAGAGGGAGCAGATGAAGTCTTCTCAGGCTACCCCATATACAAATATATGGAGATAGTTTCAAAATATAAAAAACTACCTAATGCTGTCAAAAAGATATTAACTCCAGTACTTATATTACTTAGTAAGAAATTCAAGAAATATATCAAACTCAGTCAATTACCTTTAGAACATGCTTATGCAGGTGTTTCTTTCTATGACGAAGCATTAAAAGAACAACTTTATAGTACCCCACAACTCAATACTTCAAAAAGCCATTCGAGTTTCAGCAAGCTTAAACAATACTACCAACGAGTATCACAGGTTGATGATCAAGGTAAAATGCAATATCTGGATATTAAAACTTGGTTAGTTGACGATTTATTAGTAAAAGCAGATCGCATGAGCATGGCGGCCTCGTTAGAATTACGAGTGCCTTTCTTAGACCATCGTTTTTTAGAGTTCGCTGGTAAGCTTCCTATTAAGTATCGTAATAAAGGGTTTGAAAGTAAGTATTTATTAAAAAAAGCCCTGGAACCTTGGCTTGATAACAAGATTCTTTACCGTAAGAAACAAGGTTTTCCTACTCCACTGGCCATTATGTTTAAAACAAGTCTTAAAGAATATCTAACTCAAACCTTAGATTCAGAGATTGCCCGTTCTCGTGGTTATTTTAATCCGGATACCATTCGAAAATTACTTGATGAACATAGTAATAACCATAGGGATCACCATAAGGTTCTATGGCAACTACTGGTTCTTGAATTATGGCACCGAGAATATATAGATTAAGCGATCAACCATTTTAATCTAGTAGGCAAGTAGTCTTTTATTAGACCTTTCTCTTGAATGGTTAAAGACTGATTTTTTCTAATAAGAGAAATATAAATAGTACTGTAAATAATTGCCATCACTAACAAGTTTACCCATATATTAATATCAGCATCTAATAAAAATATTACCGGTAAAGATGCAATGACTGAGGCTAATAAGCTGTGTGCAAGTGCTTGCCAAGGAATCACCTGCAACATTTTGACCTTCAAATAATACGTAATACCTATTAAATAGGCATATCTCATCATGGCTGTAGTGACCACTGTCGCAATAGGGGCACCAAGCAGTCCCCATAACTCCATAAGCGTTATCGTTAAATAGATATTCAGCAAGATAGAGAAAAGGCTGATCCAAAGAATAATTTTTGTTTTTCCTATCGCTCTCATTATGACATTGAATGTTGAAATTCTGGTTAACAGGCCTAAGGTATAAATCTGAAATATGATGATGCTGCCAATATATTTATCTGAAAATAATGCCGGTATTAATAAACTGGCAGAAGTAATTAGAAACAGGCAACAAGGATAAATAAAAACGGCCATTAACCGTATCATGCTATGCCAACTATGCAGTATTTCATCTGTTCGTTTGTTCTTATAAGATTCAACAAACTTAGGCATCATTAAATTATCTAATGTATTCGCGAGAATACTCACTACAGGAATCTCCATCGCACCACGGGTGTACACAGCAAAATCTTCGGGGTTTGTTTGATTACTAACAATAATACGATCGGTATAGCGTGAGAGCTCCATAACTCCCATAGACAGACCAATAGGTAGAGAGTAATCGAGTTGCTGCTTAAAACTATAAGCCTCTCCTACTTGATCTTTGATGTATGAGAGCGCTATTTTGCTGGCGTAATAGATCAATACGGCATTACGCAGACTATATAATACGGCCGTCAGCATTAGAATTTCACTAACATCAGCATTAAATAGAACAGCCGCAGAAATCAACGCAAATAACCCTAGATTAAAAAATATCTCAACCTGTGAAAATTCCTTAATTTTACCAACGGTAATCATTAAGGGTTCAAATAATGATAAGGGAATTTGAAATAGCACCATTAACCCAATGATATAAGCTAGATCGATTAACGCCGGATTAGATAGCAGAGAAGATAATGACGAAGCATTATAAAAAACGAGTAGGCTGGTGCTTAACGAGATAATGACGATCACAGATAAAGTCATGAAAATAAACTTCTTTTGCTCTGCTACTCTCGGCAAAAAATAATAAACACTATGAGGTAAGCCGAGCAAAAATGCCCAAGTCGCAAAATTAACAATTAATTGAACGTGCAAATAAGTCCCATAGTCATCTTTGGTAAAATACCGAGATAGAATAATACTTAAGGCAAATATGCTAATTGAATGGGTTGTTTTACTGATGGTCGTAATTAGAAGTTGAGTTGAAATATTCACGTTAATATTTCTTTGAACACATGACTTATCGATTCGGCATTCTTATCCCAACCATACCAATTGAAATCAATTGATTTCTCCGTTTTAATTTTCAATATATTAGGAATTTGTTGGGCTAGTTGATCAGCAGATTGAGGAGAGACTATAATCCCATGAGCATCGTCAGTTATGATTTCTGGAACAGCTCCTACGCGAGAGGCTAATACTGGCGTGCCACAACTTAACGATTCCAGCACAATATTAGGACAGCCTTCACGAATGCTGGGTAAACACAGTGCATTGACTGCATTTATATATTTCGGTATCAGGTTGTGAGGTATGCGACCATAGAAGTGGACCACTGACTCTAATAGAGATGCTTTCACCAAATTTTTAATCGATGACTCTAACGGGCCGCCACCGATTATGATGAGTTCACATTCACAAGGATTCAGCATGCTCATAGCATCTATGAGATACTGCAAGCCTTTCTCTTGCTGAAGATTACCAACAAAAAGGAGGTAATTTTTCTCAGCTTCCAAGCCGAGTTCAAGTCGAACTGATTGCATATTTTGCTGATAGAAAACCTCTCTATCCACTCCATTATGTATCACTCTTAAGTTATTCTCATTCGCGCCTAGCTGCATGGTCTTTTTGGCTAAATCTTGGCTTTTTACAACAACCAAATTACTATCTTTCAGTGCTTTCGATATCTGTATTCTTCTCATCAGATATTTACTGTATTCGTTGATATCACAGCCTAAGGCATGAACAACAATAGGTAATCCCATATTTTTTGCGGCCTTAACAGCACCAACACCATCTGGATATATCCAATGAGCCGAGACTAGATCAATCTGTTTATTATGATGTAATTTTTTAATTGCCGGTAATAAAGCCTGGTACATCAACCAGCCATAACTCGCTCTTAATAGCTTCGGTATCACGATATGCCTTGGGTAAAAAACATCAATACCATTGATTGTGTCGGACGCAGGTATTCTATCTTTATCAACCACAAGAAAGTTTGGCCGCCAAGGAATAGGGCAGATAACCGTAATGTCGAACTCGGCAGTAAGCCTTTCAACAAGCTGCCGTATAAAAACACCTCGATTTTTATCATGTAGATTAGGGTAGAGATTTGTCACGATGACCACATGTTTTTTCATCGAATCTGCCTAACTATGTATTTTGGAAAGCGTGAATAGAAACTTCCCGGATGGGCTTGGTGCAATGTCCGTTAAAAAACTGACATCTATATCGACGTCGTCTTCCATTATTTTCCGTATTTTATCTTTAATATTTTTTAAAGCTTGATTGATACTGTCATTTTCAATAGCCACTAATTTCAATTCAAGCGTATCAAGACTATGCTGTATGAGCTGGAATTTCTTTATCTCTTGCAAGCCATAAAATAAATGCGTGAAATATTCACCATGGATTAATTTACCAGACTTATTGAGTATGAAGTCGCTACTCCTTCCTTCAATGCGCTCTAATAGAGGTAAATTAATAGCGCATCTACAAGACTCTACTGCTAGCGCCCCCCTATCCCCTAACTGATAACGAATCAAGGGCATCCCTTTATTGCTAAAGTCTGTCACCACAATATTGCCTGTCTTGCCTCTTTCAATACTGTGATTACCCTCTACAATTTCCAACAATATATTATCCGCATTGATATGTAGTCCTTGGTGTTGCTTACATTCACTGGCAATTAAACCGACCTCTCTAGATCCATAGCGGTTGTACACTGAGCATGAAAATGCTTTTTCTATACTCGCTCTGTTTTCTGGCGTTAAGGTTTCAGCGGATGAAATAATACCTTTCAACTTGATCGTATGTTCAGGGTAATTTTTCAGGACATAGCGAGAGAACTGGCCTAAGGCATTTGCATAGCCAAGAATCATTACTGGCTTTACTCTTTCAAGTATGGAGACAAATTCCGACATTTTTTTCTCGGTCAATTCAAACGCATCCAATTCCCAAATACGCGCAATGTACCTTGTAATAATAAACTCTCGCCACGATTGAAATGATTTCAGATCTCGATTTGCTCCCCATATCAGTGCACTGCGTTTGCCGATATTCCAACCACTCCAACGATCATGTCGTAATTGATCAGCCCGACGCAAATTATGCCGAGCATAGTCTTTATAAAATACGGTCGGTTCTCCCGTCGAGCCGCCCGAAGCATCTTGAATAAGCTCAGATTCTTCATATTGGTCCGATCGCAATTCTTCACTATGTTGTTGAATAATACTTTTCGTTAAAATAGGAAGCTTCTCTATATCCGACAAACACCTGATGTCTTCAGGCTTCAACCCTCGCTCATCCATAATACGACGATAGTAAGCCGTATGTAGGTAGGCATAACGGATAATGTATTGTAATTTTTCCAGCTGTAGTTTGGCCAATAACTCGGGGGATAAGTACTGTTGTTCTTCTAACTCTTGCAATCTCTTAAGGCGCTTATCACCATTTTTCCAGAAATAAATTGGAAATATTATATGTCGATTAATGAATTCAAGAGGATCAAACATTGCCGATTCCAGAATTGAAGGTTGCTATTTCAGAATAGCACAAATCAATTTTCGGGCGTCTCTCAGGCACTATTTATCGATGATAAGCTCTCGGATTTGATAACCACGATCTTTATTAAAACTCTCATAATAGATCGATATAGTTTTTATATTGTTTGATTCTAAAACAACATCAAATTGATTTAATGGCACACTTATAGAATTCCAGCCAGATACCATTAACCTCCTCGTTATCACATTGTAGCGCCCATCCAGAGCCACAATTTTTATATCAAGATCCAGCGTAATTCTCGGGCTAAAGAAATCAAAATTTAAGGTACTAGCTGACTCTAATTTAACGGGTAACGACCAATCATAACTCACTCCCGTCCATGGGTAATGTAATGCCCCTCCCTGTAAAGCCAGATCTAACGCTTCACTTTCATCAATGCTCTCGAGCGCTTTCAATTCAACTGCAGGATGTTTAGAGTCATCGATATTGCGCCAACCGAATAGGGACTTATTCGAAGTAAAATCCCCTATCGTATGAATACTTATTAGCGAATTAACATGAGGCCATAAGGAGTGAATACTGGTTAATAGATAAATGCTGAAAACTACTAGGGCCAACCAAAGCCAATAACGAATGCTACTCAGTGAATACCAAACGAAAATACCTGCCCAGCCCCATAGGGCATCGAGCGGGTCCATAGAGCGCCCTAAGTAGAACTGTAATGCCTCTGCAAAAGGCACTAACAGCAATAGCAATATCATGCTCATTTTTCTATTAATGAGAGCTGATAATAAAAAACCGAGCACGATGAAAACAGGAAAATGGGCTAGATCAAAAAGCGTGCGGATAAGTGGGGCTGATAACCAAGGAGAAGAGGGAATAAACAAGCTGGCGATCAATACCAGAATTAGGCTAGTCTTGATCGCCACCTGCCAATGTTTATTCCACACTACTCATTCCACACTATTTATTCTATCGTTAGCGTCGGTGGTAATGGGGCTGACAGTACTGTGGGTTTACCCGTCACCGCATAGGCGTAATCACTTTCGTCCCCCCCTTCACGGACTGAAGTCACCGCTAATTGCACAGCCTCTCCATTAACCAGATCTGGCAAGGTGTATTCATGAATATTGCTCGCAATACTGGCTAATAATGAAGATTCCCCATCTTCAATCTGATATACGTTATAACCACTAATCACATCTTGATAGATCGGAGCCGATTGACTCCACATGAGTTTTAATCGCTTATCCCCCTGCACCACTGACACATTAAAAGGAGGTGTCGGGCTGCCTAAATAAGACCAAACATAGTTAGTCACCGTTTGGTTCGCTACCGCAAATCCTCTAGCGCCTTGAATCCCCTCTGTTCCGCCTTCTCTATCGGTACCGCTATGGGTAAAACTGGCAAAATGTTCATGGGCTAATTGCTGATTAGGAAACGGCCACATAGGGATATCTGTTTCGCTATCGTAGCCGGGATCTCCATAGAAAACACCCGACTGCCCTGACATGGTCAATAGTTCAGCGCCGATACGACCTTCATTTTCGCCACTGCTACGTAAAGCGGAATCCCTCGGTAGCATAGTCAGATAACGAAGCTCAGGCTGAATAGACATAGTATTGGTTTCTATTGGGCCTCCGGAACCAGAACTATCAGTCAGCTCTCCAACAAAGTCGACCAAGTTATTATCACTAAAGTAAAAACTGCCGCCACTGCCGCGCCGAATCAAAGCCCCCTGATCAACCGTATCGGTGCCATTCCAGCCAACACGAAATAAGAGTGAGTTTTTAACCGTAGAATCGAGTTCTCTAGAATACATAAAATAACTGCCTTCAGAATTGACCTCTCCTAACGTCATACGATCAGTGATAGTTGCACCAACCCCAGATAGCATAGGAACAACAGCACCATTGCCCCCACTATGACGTGCAGGTTTTAAATCCCAACCAACAATGTCTTGCCATAAGCTAGGATTCGAGTTGTCGCGAGCATCGGTATTCATTAATCCCATGTGGGCGTTCAATGCTAGCCCCTTGTTAAATTCATTGAATTCAGGGTAGTCATAACAATTCGTCGCTGGCACACCAAACGCATTAATGATCTCATTATGACTGCCCCAATAATGAGAGTGATCAGAATCAATTAGAATATTATTTTGGAACAAAATATTACGAGAACAGTAAGTAATATAACCACCAATAGGTTCACCGCCGATATAGTCATCAATTCGTACAATGCTTCTTCGAACAATGCCCTCCGAAGAATTTTTAAATTGAATTTTATATCGGCCATGTCCCCAAACATACATACCTTCAATCAATACATATTGTGAGCGATAGACGTAAACATTGGCGTAAGCACCACTGTCTCTTGATGATGGCCCAATACCTAGATCAATCAGTTTAATGTACTTACTATTATTAACTCGAACCGCTTCCGCATCCGAATTGATCAGCACTAAGCCTTTAATCGCTAAATAGTCGGTATCCGTTGTAGAACCATTATTGCTTAACGGCCAATCAGGGTGCTTTTCACTTCCCCACAGACTAATGAGCTGCTCTTCATCGTTACCATCAATGATAACGCCCCCAGGATCTTCAGCCATTAAAGTGGTAAATGCAGTGGGAGTCCCGGCGGGTAAGGTTTGTGTTTTTTTCTGATTTCCAGGAATGGTATTATCCTGATCTGCATGACCCCAAGTACCATTGCGCATGACTAGAGTATCCCCAGATTCAATCGCTGACATACCCTCTTTTAGCGTTGTGATTAACTCATTAGGTCCGATATACAGAACGTCTCCGCTGCCCACAGTAACAATCCATGCCTCCTCGATGGCCCCCTCATTATTACTGGCTTTTACGCCTAAGTGATAGCTTTCTCCGATGGCATCATTGGCTAAAATCCAAGTCACTTTTCCTGTGATAGGATGTACCGATACGTCATCAGGCCCAAAAACTTTTGTCCAATAGACATTCTCTCCCGCGGCAAGACTCGGCTGATAGACGTAAGTTTCACCCGCTTCAGTCCTTTGGTCAGCAATGGTATCAATACTCGGCACGGCTGAATAAACCTGAGTACTGCAAGTCAGTAAAAATATAACTGTAAGATTTATTGTATTAAGCCGCATTAGGAATCCCTGTAATATTTTCATCTAATTCACCTGTTTATGAACAATATTAGAAGGCTCACTCGATGTTCCGTAAATGGTATTAACGGCAATAGCAAAATAATAATCGCCACTTTCAGTTACCGTAAATACATAGCTTTCAATATCAGCCGAAGGAATCTCAATTTCTTCCAATAAGCTTCCCTGAGAGCGACCCCAAAAAAGGGTATAGGACTCGATTTCAATCAGTTGAAAACTACTACCGTCCTCTAATATAAAATTGGGACTCCAGTTCAAACTAATGTCTTGCGGTTCGATAGGAAGAACGTCGGGATCACTGGATTTTTTTGAGGCTTCTGGAAGGCAGCCCGAAAGAACAGAAAAGCTTATAAATAGAAAAATACTAACAACAATTTTCATGAGTTAATCCTTGAGTGATGCTAATTTTCAATCAACGTTTATCGCTAGACACTAACAAGCACCACACTCTTTTTATAATAGATCAGCTACCTTAAATTTGGTGCTGTATTCTCATTCAATTAAACATTCAAGCTGAACTTTGTATTATCTTAACGATCTATTTCCAAGCGCCCTCGCGGTGAGAAAAGAAATAATACAAGAAGGCTAAAAAACAAAACCAATTCATTAAAATAAAGGATTCAATCAGCTTCAATAACTTAAAGCTTCTAACTTCTGGGTAGATATAAGCTAAAGGTATTATAAATAACCCAGTCGCTAATAAAGAGAGATAGCTTATCGCAATAAGCGGGTAATTAGTCATTAGCATGAATGCTAATAGAATAGAAAGGAGGATTATAAAAGGAACGAGTAAGCGCGCTATTTTATGGCTAAAAAACTGCCAAGCGATAGGATGAAAAAAAGGAACAACCCAATAAGGAAAACGCATCAATAATTGATAATTTCCCCCTAGGGTTCTGATCTTACGCCTCTGTTCTTTTTCAATAGAAGTAGCAGGCTCATCCCATGCAATAGCTCTATCATCATAACCAATACGATAGCCTTGACTCGCAGAGACCATAGGGATCTGAACATCATCAAGTAAGGTATTGATAGCAATCGGTTTAAACGTACTTGCTCTTAGCATATACAGCGCCCCAGTTACTCCAGGCACACTGGCATATCGCGCTTCCGCCTTTCTAATATACTTTTCATAGCGCCAATAGCCATCGACAGCTCCTGAGAAATCGGTATTAGAAGCCGGTTTAAACATAAGCTCCCCACTGATCGCACCAACGGCCGGATCCTCCGCAAACCAAGAGGAAAGATGCTCGATAACAGATAACCCTAGTTGCTGACGACAATCAACAAAGGCCACGAGCTCCGTTGAAGCGGCCTCCATCGCTAGGTTAATACCGTTCGCTTTTCCTAAACGTTGATCTGATCGAATGAGCTGGCAAGCAAAATTAGATGATTGTATTAAATCCACGGTATTATCATCACTGCAGTCATCCACAATAATGAACGTTAATCCGCCTTTGCTATATTCCAACTCTTTTAGGTTGTCTATCTTATTCATAATATTGTCTGCTTCATTACAGACAACCATCACAATAGAAATATCTCCTTCATATTCTGTCTCTGGGTATCGTTTCTGAATATTTCTAGTGAGAAACCAAAGTATTGATGGATACCCCAAATAGACATAGACGATAAATACGAGACATAGGATAAAGGATATTAGTATCATATTTTTACTCCTAGCAGATACCAGCGAATCTTTTCGTAAAGCTGGTTTCCCAAAATCAACTTCATTAACTTAAGAAACTGATATCGAGCTCTCAACTTAAGCAGTGAGCTATTACATCGATGCGTCATCCTTAAAAGCTCATCAATATCCGAATCTTTTTTTATCGCAATTCGAGGCATGATCGCATTAGAGCGGTTAATAACGACCCCTGGTGCAGAGTTTAAAATAGACTGATATCCCATCTCTTTAGCGAAGAATAAACAGCGCTTATCATAGCGACCACCCGGAGGGGATAAATACCTAACCTGACTATGAATATGCTGCTCTATCATAGTTTTACTTTTGGATAATTGATTTTTTAAATCCGCATCACTTAAATCAGAAAGATATTTATGATCGAGCCCATGTGATTGAATACCCATACCCAGTCGAGATAATTCACAGACTTGGGGCCAGGTCATATAGTTCTCTTTGCCTATATGTTCGGGATTAATAAAAAAGTCTGCACTGCCATAACCATGTTCATAGATATATTTCCCAGCCCAATAGTTACTCAAATGACCATCATCAAACGTCAGAACATAAGGAGATTGAGCTTCACCGTTTATAGCACTGCCTAAACTAGACACACGACCTGACTTGTATAGAAAATACTTGAACAGGTCTTTGCTTAAGCAATACTCAGGGTCAGCCCAGTCATTGCCAACGACCTCCCCTATTGCATGAAACATATAGACAGTAATGCTGCTCATTTTTTACCTGCAATAAGTGCAATATTCTCATTTAGGTTTTCTATTGCAACTGCCAGTCGCTCTAACAAAACGCCATACCTGATAGCCCCGGTCTTAACAACATTCTGCGGTTGCGGTTTATTACTCTCCGTTGCGATCATCAGATCTACCAATATCGATTCTAGATCCTTAGGGTCTAAAATATATCGATCATCTGCATACGCACAGATAAGCAAACCATCACATATTTTATTGATCAGCCTTGGAATACCATTAGAGTGCCTGAATATTTCAGATATTAACGGACCGTTAAATAATTTTTCGCCTTCATAACCAGATTTTTCCATTCTAAATTCGATGTATTTCTCTAAATCTTCAATACTCAAGCCTTTCAAATGGTAGTGGAGCTTGACCCTTTGTTTAAATTGTTCGGTGGACTGGATGGTATTGATCAACTCAGGCTGCCCTAACAAGATGATCCGCAAAAGAGGCCCATCAGTCCCTTCCAATGCCGCTAACATTCTAATATCTTCTAATTGGTCAGCCGTTAGATTTTGTGCTTCATCGATGACTAATAAACAAGGTCGCCCATTACGAGAGCTCTTTTTTAGGTATTCATGCAATGCATAGACTAGTGATATTTTGTCTTGCTCTTTATAACTAACACCTACCTGTTTCAATAAATAGATGAAAAAGTCATTGCCTGTTAGGTTGGTAAATTCAACATGAAAACATTGGTTCTTGTTTTTAGATTTACTTAACAACCATTTTACTAGCGTTGTCTTACCAGAGCCTATTTCACCGGTAATTACTACGAATCCTCCAGCATTCCAAGTCGCATAATCCATATAAACCATCGCCTTGGTATGCTGTTTACTAAGAAACAGACAATCAATATCGGGCGTTAATTCGAATGGTGCGTGCTTCATGCCAAAGAAATCGAAATACATACACAATTACCTATCTGACAAAACCGTGGCTGATCCACTATATGAAATTAGATAATTAATACTCCATAATGTGTCTTGATCAGTTCTTTCTGTTTTCCTGAATGAAATTTCACTGGTTATGTTCTTATTATTTCTTTTATTAAACCCCACCGATGAAATATTTTGCTCTAGTGCTAAATTGAACCTTGAATATTCATGAGACAGCGCTAAACGACAAGCTGTACAAGCCCAAGAGCTCAGTCTAAAATCATAGAATATTGAAGCATCTTCCTTTATTTCTTTATTTATACGATTATCTGAATTAACCCTACGGCCATTGATTTCTATTCGAGTTCTACCACGTTCATATAAAAAATTAGCAATACGGCCAAGCTTAACAGAAGAATAATTATTATTTTCTAAATCATCTTTGATACCAATCCTATCGACTAAACGATAAGCACTAAAGGTCATAATGCTGGTCGAGTTTAGGTTAAAATAGCTACTCGCCGAATAGATATCCGTTAATACATCATTATCTTTTGAATACCCATAGTCAAAAGCGTAGCCAAAATCCTTTTTACCAGTCTCAAAACCAAGACTTAATTCATCTCGACAAAAGTCGTCAACCAAGGGATTTTCATTGGTCGAGCATATATTTCTAATAGATAATGATAATTGAGTAATATGCCCAACAGATTTCGTAATATCTAAAGAAAGTAACGATTCGTCGGTAAAATACTCCTGAGCATAGGCTCTTGAAATTTTCGCAGCCATAAGACTATTAAACCAAGCACCTAATCCATATTGAAATTCAGGGCCCGTAGTGATACTCCAAGATTCATTGGTATTACTATAGTCTGTAGAAATAATTTCATTATCAGCTTCTTCATCATCTAAACCATCATTAAAATTTAACCGGTGAGATAATCCACTTAACCATGAAAGCCTAGGGCTATAGAATGTCATCACATGGTTCAAGTCGTTCTCAATAAACGAAGCTTGATATTGAAACTCGTGTGCTGCGGTAGCAATAAGCGCGCGGCCTTGATCACCACCCAATTGAGCCCTCGTGGTTAGGTAGGTTTGATGATTGCTAGCTAACCTTTTCATGTTATATCGCATTCCTATCCCCGCATTAACTTGCTCATTATTACGACCAATACCCAATTCAACTTCACCAGACCCTACGGTAGAAGAAAATGTATTCATCAGAGGACAACTAACAAGAAGAATAGTGAAAAGAAATCTCATTTAATATAATCATTAAAAACAACGCCTTTAAACTTATCCTTACCTATTATATCTGTTGCGGCTTGAATATCTGACAAATTAGCTCTTCCATAAGGCACAACTAAAACAACCTGATCACATAAGCTCAGTAAAATATGTGAATCAGCAGACTCCAGTATCGGGGGAGCATCAATAAACAAATGCCTTTCAGAGTATTTGTGTTTTAGTTGCGAGAGTAAATTTTGGAATCGAGGATGAGAAAAGTGCTCACCGATGGCCTGTTCAGAACGCCCAAAGGGAATGATTCTTAAACGTTTAATGCCACTTTCATGAATAATATCTTCGACTCGAGCTTCATTATCAAAAATGTAATTAATAATTCCTTTTTCGTCAGGTAATCCAAAAAGATCGCCGACGTCATTGGAACCGATACTGCAGTCAAATAATATCGCCGTTTTTGATACATCAAATGCTGTTGCAACGGCTATATTTCGAGCAAAAAAGCTGTTACCCGAATTTTCACAAATAGACGTTACCATAATTATATTTTTCTCTCGGTCTCCCGTGAGTTGCGTTCTAAGGTCTCTAAACGAGTTAACTAAACTTTTCTCCTTCATCGCAGGAAATATAATTTTCTTTTTCCTTAATTCGACATTTGATAAATCAAGATGATTTTCCATTCTCTCGATTTCTTCAACACTAGAATACGAAGAGTTAAAATTTTCTGAAAAAATATCATTCTCACCGGATATTTTTCTAATGGCCTGTTCAATTTTATTCATATCAATACTGTCCAGTGAGTTTTTGCCAACCGATGTATCCATATAATGAATAAACCAGAAGAATTATTAACATCGCTAAAAACACCCATACGCCAATATAAAATTTATCTCTTTGATTATGGTAGGTAGAGATACTTCCCAGTACAGGCAGGCCTTGTACTGCTTTTAATGCTTCTATAGATTGGTATGAAACTTCAATTCGACTCATCACAAACGCAATAAAGAGCGGTGCAAAAAAGGACCCAAAAATGCCAAGTATTGCAAAGTGCATGAATTGAATGCCGATAGGGTTCACCGGTAAACCAGCCATTTCTTTTACCTTTAAAGTCATCCCTTGATTGGCAATATCAATATTCATTGATACTCGAGCCGATTCTCTTTGCTTCAATAATTTTTCATATAGCTTTTGATTCCCATCATAATCTCGCGTTAATTGAGCATGCACCGCCATGGCATTATTAATCTGCATGGCTCTTGCTTTTTCTTTCACCAAAAGTTGATTCGTTTCTGCAATACGAGTTTCTAATGCGGCTAGCTCCGTTGTGAATTTCGATCGCATGCCTCTAAGCTGTTGAAACAAAGGATTTAACTTTCCACTTTGGACCAGGCCTGATGACTCTTCCTGCCCCACGTTTTCCATTTGAATTTTCAACGCACTGATCTGATCTTTAATAATAATTACATCAGGATATGAATCTAAATAAGTCATACGTAAAGAATCTAGATTAGATTGCAGACTATTAATGCGTTCTTGTATTTGCCCTTCTCTGGTTAAATGAGCCGATACCTCAGCTTCACCGGAGAGTTGAGCATCAATGTTCTCCATTCTTATTTGGGCTTCATTATGAGCCAGATTGCTTTGCTCAATTGAACGCTGCAATTCTAAAATACGATCATTCACTACAGCAGAACTTGCTGGGCTGGCACCCAGGTTGTCTGAACGGAATGTTTTAAGTGCTTCCTCTGAAGCCAATAGTTTTTTATGATATTCGTCCGCCTGATCGGCGATAAATTGATACGCGCCTTCACTTTCTCTGCGTTTCTCTTCAACGCTTTCCGTTATAAAGAATTCAGTCAGTGTGACGGCTAAAAACATCGCTCGCTGAGGATCTACAGAGCGATAATATATTTCAATTAAATTGCCCCCCATATTCGAAACAAATACATTATCTTGTATCGACTCCCAAAGCTGTTCTTTTTCTTTGTCCGTCATCAGACTCGTTTGCTCAACCATTTTGTTGATCACATTTTCTTTAGATCGCTTGCTGAATAGCAGTTGTTTGGCATTTCGAGCATGGTCCTTCACCGCCGTCGCTACCGCACTGCCTTCTAATAATGGCGTTAAAATATTTTGTTCATCAACTTCGATCACAGAAGTCGATACATAGACTTTTGGCCAGTTCAAACTGAGTATTAGAATAGACAAGGCAATCGCAACTAGAATAAATACGGATAAATTTCTATGCCGCCAAGTTTCTTTCAATACAGCGCTTAATACTTGTTTAGGAATATTCGACATAAAGCACCTTTAGAATAACCGCTCTGGAACCGTGATAATGTCTCCGGGAAGCAACATATAATTAGTTTCTAACTGACCCGTATTCAGAATATCATTCAGATATACATCATATTCCGCGGTAATTCTCCCTTCCTTCCTATAAAGACGCGCACTGTTAGCTGCGGCAAAATCATTCACGCCCCCAGCTTGTAGCATGGCATCGAGTACGGTCATGCCTTGCCTAAAAGGGATTGATGATGGTGTATTAACAGCCCCGGTAATTCTCACTCTAGAAATAAATTCATGGCTATTTAATTGCGTCAGAATCACTGCAACCTGAGGTTCACGAATATATTTTGCCAGTGCAATTCTAATTTCTTTGGCGACGGCCATCGGTTCTTTTCCGCCAGCAACCACATCCCCCACAAGGGGGACCGAAATTTTACCGTCGGGACGAACAGGCACAGTGACTGATATATCAGGGTTCTTCCAAACATTAATCTGCAGCATATCGTCCACACCGATGTAATAGGTATCAACTGAAGAAAATGCGAATTCTTTCTGAATTGTCCTATTTCTAGCCTCATCAATTATATTGCCACTACAAGCAGTTAATAAAATCATGACTAAGACTAAACAACCGCTTCTAATCATCATCTAGCACCATTTCCCATAATAACGACCTCTATGGTTTGCAAGAGAATAAAAAAATCCAAAAATATATTATTATTTTTTACGTAATAAAGGTCATATTGCAATTTCTCGTACGCATCTTTTACCGTAGCACCATAGGGGTACTTTAGTTGTGCCCAGCCTGCTAAGCCTGGTTTTACCGTATGTCTTTTCTTGTAATGAGGAATGCTGGCTTCTAACTCTTTAACAAATTCTGGTCTTTCCGGACGCGGGCCAACTAAGCGCATATCACCCCGTAGAATATTCAATATTTGGGGTAGTTCATCAATACGGGTCTTACGCATAAAATGACCCGCAAAAGTAATACGATTATCATGCTCTTTTGCCCATACTGCTTTGCCATCACTTTCAGCATCCACTTTCATACTTCTGAATTTAAACAGGGTGAATTCTTCTCCATCAAGGCCGACTCGGGTTTGACGATAGAATATAGGCTGCCCAAAACCTGATTCAGCAGAAATAATAAAGGCTGCTAATGCCATCACCGGAAACATTACGATAAGAATAATCAAACTGGTTAAAATATCGAAACCCCGGGCCAGTAAACTTTTTAAATCATTGCGATTAAAACCATTGCAATAAATCATCCAATCGCCATGCATCATTTCAAGATTTACTTTCCCTTGTTCGCGCTCCAAAAAACTTACAGGATCACTGATCCTAACCCCTTCAAACTTACATTTTAGTAACTCTTCCGCGGGATAAGTTTTTCGCCTATCTTCTATCGCTAATATAATTTCATCTATTCTATGGGTTAATACATATTGAGGAAGTTCGACTTCATGATTGAATAAAACCTTATCTCTAGGGACTTTGATATCTTCATCTTGAAAGTCTAAATAGCCAACAATTTGATAGTTAATACCATCTTGAGGTCCACCCGTTTCATGGATCAGTTTATTGGCTCGCTTACCTGCACCAATCACCAGAATATTTCTCTTGATCAGTTTGGTTTCAATCGTCTGTAAAAACAGCAATCTGATGAACATAATGCCCATAAATGAAAGAGCAATAGCGATAGAGTGAATTCTTCGCTCTATCTGTAATTGGGGGAAAATAATAGAAAGTAAGATACACGCTAACGATCCTAAAAGAAGAGAAATGAAGACTCTAAGTAGGGTGCCGGTTAGTATGCCAGTAGGTAAATATTGATGACTCTTATAGTGACCCAATGCAACCATTGATAACATCATAATGATTGAATAGCATAACGATATAAGCGATAGATTTGGGAGTAAAGACGGAATCAGAATTTCAGATTCTTGTTTGACTTGCTCTAAACTAACCCAGCTTGCGATATAGGTAGCAGCATATATCGACGCTGCGAAGATCATAATCTCAAAAGCCGCTAGGGGAATTCTAAGGTAGTTATTGAATATTCTTACCGTAGCCACTACAACCTCCCAATAATTACTCTTCATAAAATTATCGCACGTTCAGTAGTAATAAATATTAGCAGTCAAAATTGGTTTGTGTATTTTCGCCGCCAACTTTTATTTGATTTTCATCCTGATAAAAAATTATGAATATTTAATATTCTACTTCTGTCCATTAATATTATTAAAATTCCAAAATGTTATATTAAAAAGTCCTTAAGCCTGACTATGCTCAATAGAGTTTCTATCGCGTATCTAGGAATGGAAGATTATGAGCAGAAATATTTCCGTTATCGGTTTGGGCTACGTTGGCTTGCCCGTTGCTGTGGCTTTTGGCAAAATCAGCCCCGTAATTGGTTTTGATTTAAACAGGAAAAGAATCTTAGAACTTCAATCATTAGAAGATAAAACTCTTGAAGTCAGTTCCGAAGAGTTATCCAGTACTGACATTAAATTCACTTCTGACCCGAAAGACCTTTCAAAAGCAGACTTCCACATTATCGCGGTTCCGACCCCCATCAATGATGCTAATCAGCCCGATTTATCCCCCTTACTTGGCGCATCAAAAACCATTGGTGCGCAGCTAAAAGTCGGAGATATTGTTGTTTATGAATCGACTGTCTATCCGGGGGCGACGGAAGAAGACTGTGTGCCGATCTTAGAAGAAAGCAGCCAATTAAAATGTGGAATAGATTTCTTTGTCGGTTATTCACCGGAACGTATTAATCCTGGCGATGATGACCACGTATTTACCAATATTACAAAAATCGTCGCCGGCCAAACGCCAGAGATACTCGATATTGTCGCCGAGGTTTACTCCAGCGCTGTTACTGCGGGGGTACACAAAGCTCCCTCGATTAAAGTCGCTGAAGCAGCGAAAGTGATTGAAAATACTCAACGTGATTTAAATATTTCATTGATGAATGAGTTATCCGTTATCTTTGAACGCATGGGAATTGATACCGTCGATGTTTTAGAGGCCGCAGGCACCAAATGGAACTTCCTGCCTTTTCGTCCCGGTTTAGTGGGAGGTCATTGCATTGGTGTCGACCCTTACTACCTGACCCATAAAGCACAAAAGCTCGGCTATCACCCAGAAGTTATTTCCGCTGGCCGGCGTATTAACGATTCCATGCCAGCCCATATCGTAGAAAGAACGATCAAGAAAATGATTCAAGCTGGTAGCCCAATCAAAAGAGCCAGAGTCGGTATCCTTGGCTTAACTTTCAAAGAAAACTGCCCTGACTTGCGTAATTCGAAAGTGGGTAATGTGATCAAAGAGTTACGTTCCTACGGTGTCGATATATTGGTGCATGATCCAATGGCAGATGTCGAAGAAGCTAAGAAATATTATGAGGTCAGCTTGTGCAATTGGAATGACCTAGTCGACCTCGATGCCATTATATTGTGTGTATGTCACCAAGAATATAAAGCGCTCACGATTGAAAACTATAAAGCCATGATCAACCCTGGGGCTGTTTTAATGGATGTAAAATCCTCGCTCAATGCCGTCAATTTCCGCGCAGCAGGCATTAACTTATGGCGCTTATAAATTTTCTTTAATCCCACAAATGATGTAGAGACTAATATGACAAAATATTCTGACATAAAAGACTCGTTAAAAGATCATCAATCCAACTGGTGTGTGACCGGCGTTGCGGGGTTTATTGGTTCCAATATTTTACAAACACTGTTATCTCTCAACCAAAAAGTGGTTGGTCTGGATAATTTTTCCACCGGCTATCAAAAGAATCTCGACGAAGTTCAGAATAATGTCAGCCCTCAACAGTGGCAAAACTTCACCTTTATAAACGGTGATATTCGTAATTTTCAAGAGTGTAAGCAAGCGGTCGACGGGGCTGATTACGTGCTTCATCAAGCCGCGCTAGGATCTGTACCGAGATCATTAAACGACCCCATCACCACCAATGAAGTGAATATCGCAGGGCACCTCAACATGTTAACCGCGGCAAGAGATGCCAAGATTAAAGGGTTTGTCTACGCCGCATCGAGTTCAACTTATGGCGATCACCCAGACTTACCCAAAGTGGAAGATGTCATCGGTAATCCACTCTCTCCTTATGCTGTCACTAAATATGTGAATGAGCTCTACGCTTCGGTATTTGCCAGCGCTTACGGCTTTAAAGCAACGGGGTTACGGTATTTCAATGTCTTTGGTCAACGCCAAGATCCCCAGGGAGCTTACGCCGCAGTAATCCCACTCTGGACCGCCGCATTAATCGCCGGTGAAACACTGTTTATAAACGGCGATGGTGAAACCAGCCGAGATTTTTGCTTTGTGGATAATGCCGTCCAAGCCAATATTCTAGCCGCCCTCGCAGAGGGCGATAGCCAAAGCCAAGTTTATAATGTCGCCTGCAATGCTCGCACTAGTTTGAATCAGCTTAAAGACCTTATCTACCACCAACTCAAATCTCTAGATGATAAAACCCCAGAGCTAAAGGTTGAGTATCGTGACTTTCGAGCGGGGGATGTACGCCATTCCCAGGCTGATATATCCAAAGCGACTGAGCTACTAGGCTACCAACCCAGCCACCAGATTGCCGCAGGGTTAGCACAAGCAATGCCATGGTATTTAGCCAGTCTAAAGTGACAACTCACTGTTTCATAATCAGGGCTTTTTCTTGATATTAAAATGATCAAATAAGAGTATGATGCAGCTTCGCACAGTACTCGTGCTTCTTTTCATTTTCTAGCAGGGCCTTAACTTGGCAAAGCATGCTCTTAAAGCTGATTTCATTTTAATCATAGTGACGTTACTCGCAGCGATCAGCTGGATGTTTTCTAAAGAAGCCGTTAATGAAATGCCGCCCCTGCTTTTCATTGGCAGCCGGTTCTTATTAGCGGGGCTTTTCTTAGCTCTTTTTAGTAAACGCTCATTAATCGGTTTAAATCCCAAGCAATGGCTAGCCTCGGCTCAAGTAGGCATCTTATTTGGCCTATCCATGTGTTTATGGATCTTTGGCCTTTTTCATGCGAAAAACTTAGGGGAAGGCGCTTTCATTACTAGCATTGCTTCCATCCTAGTCGCCCCCATCAGTTATTTTATCTTTAAAGCGAAAGTCGAAAAGAGTAACTGGATCGCCTTACCGATATCCTTCTTCGGCTTAGCTTTATTAGGATTAGAAAATGGCTTTCACCCGGAAGCTAGCCAATTATTTTTCTTAGGTGCTGCGGTTCTATTATCCCTCACCTTCATTCTTAATGGTCGTGCAGCAGCTCGCATGTCAGCGGCGGCATTGACCGCCATCTCCTTATCCTTTGTTGGTATCATGGGAATTATCATTTCAGCGGCCACAGAAACTTGGCCTGAAGCAGCTACAAGCTCTATGTTGCAATGGCTGGTCTTAAGCGCTCTCATCGGAACCGCAGCGCGCTTTTTGCTACAGACTTACGCCCAAGGGTTAACGACCCCGAGCCACGCCGCTGTGATTATGATTTTAGAACCGATCTGGACCGCACTCATCGCAGCGGCCTGGTTCAATGAAAGGATGTCTAACTTACAGTTGATCGGCTGTAGCCTGATCTTTGCAGCACTACTGATCAACCGCTGGTCTAGCGTGCAAGCATGGTTTAAGCGGAATTAACGATTCGACTCCACTTAACTATTCCTTTTGCTGCCAAAGTTCTTCTAAGTCTTCACTCAGATCATGGTACTGATCTTCGTCCATCCCAACTTGAACGAAACAATCTTCTTTAATGTCGTCCCAGCCTTGAATGTTCTGCGACGTTTAAGGCTGCTCACCATATTGTCAGCAATTTTTAGCGTAGCAAAAACCAAATTTTCCATATGGTTCTTATTGCGGGCTAAAAAGTCTTCTTCATGGTGATTCAATATCACTTGGCAAATATCTCGCGGTAACTTCCAGCCAGAGGCGATGAAATAACCGACAATGGCATGATTGCAATTATGTAGCTCATTCTCATGCTCTGCTTGAGTTTTAGAATGGTCCTCATTCGCCAATAATAAGGTTTCTAAATAGGTATCGGTATAACGCATGCTCATTGCCGCAATACCACAATCATGGAATAACCCTGCGGTATATAAATTTTCCGGGGGGGATTTTGTTATCAATATTTTGCCCTATAAATACCATGGTCTCCGCCACTAAGGTCGCATTATCCCATAAGCGCTCGAAGCGGATCGCCGCCTCACCTTTAAAGCTTTGCTTAATTAGAATTCCAGCAATCAGGGTCGAGACTGAGCCCATTCCCAGTAGCATCACCGCTTGGCCGATATCACTAATTGCCCGATTCATGCCATATAAGGGAGAGTTAATGGTTTTCAATATGGCCGATGACAGCCCAATATCCGTGGCAATGAGCGTCGCTAGATCCGCAATCTCTCCATCGGGATCCGCACAGATTTTCTGTACCTTAATCAGAATGTCTGGCATAGAAGGAATGCTAAAACCTTCAGACACATGATCGATGACGCCTTGGGTAATGCTAATCATGGGTATCGCTAACTTATTAAATGAATATCTAATAAGGCTAGCTCAAGCAAAGGGATAGAGTGCAGAATTTCGCAGATAGAATTATAATGATTAGCCATTTAACTAGTGCTTATGACCTAGGTCATTAATTCTTTTCACTCCAGGGTTAGAGCTATCACAAACCGCCAGTTTACTGCAGCAGAATCCAACCTGTTAGATCAAATACTTCTATCTCGCCGTGATGTGCGTGGTAACCGCTTTCTTCCTGACCCACTGTTGCAAGAAGAACTCGATCAGATCTTTGCCGCCGCGTTAGCCGCCCCTTCGGTTGGTTTTTCTCAACCTTGGGAATTCATCACAGTCACCAGCCCAGAAAAACGCCAGCAAATAGCCCACAGCTTCTTTGCAGAGAATGAGAAAGCGAAGCAGTTGTTTCAGCAAGGAAAGTTTGAAGCGGGTAAGCTAGAACAATATGAGCAGCTAAAACTAGAAGGCATCATCGAAACCCCGCTCAATATCGCAGTATTTTATAACCCGCAAAAAGGACCAGTATTAGGCCAAACCAGCATGCCTGAAATGGGTAAGTACAGCGTCGTCTGTGCGGTGCAGAATATGTGGCTAAAAGCCCGCTCGCTGAATATCGGAATTGGCTGGGTGAGCATTCTCGACCCTGAGAAAGTGAAGTCTCTTTTAAACGCTCCCCAAGATAGAGAGCTGGTTGCTTATCTTTGTGTTGGCAAGGTCGACAAATTCTACGATCAACCAGAACTAGAAATGCTGCGGTGGCAAGAGCGCAAGAAAGCAGAGCAAGTGATTCTAAGTGAGTCTTTTTAAATAGCCATCACCCGTCTAGCAGAGCGATCAGAGAGTGCTATTCTTATAGTACCTGTTTACCTTCGAGTTCTTGATGCGACACTGGATTCTCTTATCGCTTTTATTGCTGATTGTTTCAGCTCCCAGTTATGCTGGCAATACAGCTCAGAATCATCTGAATCAGCTCGGTGAATACCCGTTAAATTTAACAACCCAATATCTAACCGCGGATATTGACGAGACATTAGAGACTGTTCAACACAGTGATCAATGGCAGTACTTCGATCAAGGCAATTCTAATTTCGCATATAGTCAAAAAAACTATTGGTTTAAAACGTCAGTACTCTTGGGTGAAGCAGTGGAAAAAACCCGCTGGTACTTCAAGCTCGTCTACCCTGCAATTGATTACCTAACACTTTACCTGTGTGAGAATGAACACATCACTCGTATTGATGAACAATGCAAAATCCTCCGTACGGGCGATTTATTAACCTTTGATCAAAGAGACAAAAACAACCCCAATTTTATCCTTGAATTACCCCTCAAAGTCGGCGAGAACTATTTATTCATCCATATGGTAACAGGTGGTTCCTATCAACTACCCGCCAGCCTCATTGATGAACACAACCTTGACGATTACCTCGCGCTGAACGCCCTTTTAAGAGGGGGCTTATATGGCATGCTTGCGGTCATGATATTTTATAACCTCTTTATCTATGTCACTGCCAGAACAAAGAGTTATTTAATTTATAGTATTTATGTCACCAGCTACTTAGTATTTTTGCTGTCGTATGAAGGCTCAGGATTTCAATACCTCTGGCCTAACTGGCCCGAACTTAATCGCCACTTACTTCCGATCACATTAAGCTTAAGCCCTGCCATCGCGCTTACCTTTGTTATCTCATTTCTGGGTTTATCCCCCAGTAAGGGTTATAGCTATTATTGGCTAACCTTATTACGACTTCTAATTCTTGGGACAATGATACTTAGCCTATGGTTACCCTACGCGACCATAATCAAATACATCAATGTACTCACTATTATCATGCCGATCTCAGCACTTTCGGTCGGTATAATTTATAGCTTCAAAGGGCAGAAGTCTGCACGTTTATTCACCCTAGCTTGGGGAATCTTCTTAATCGGTATTCTAATGGCGGGACTCCGTAATTTCTCATTATTACCGAGTAACTTTCTCACATTATACGGCTATCAAATTGGCTCATTTTTTGAAGTCGTGCTGCTATCTCTAGCCCTTGGTTATCGCATACAAGAATTACAAGAAGATAAAATTTTAAACAAACATGAACTGCTGAAAGTACAAAATCAATCGATCAATAACTTACAACTTTATGAGGGGCTTTATCAGACCTCCATATCAGGTCAATTTAAATTAGATCAGAATTTTACGATTATTAAATCCAACCCATCGTTCAGAAAAATAATCGCTCGCGAATCAGAAGTCGAGTTAATTAATAGCCATATACCATTATTTGATGTTTTAAAAGAAGGCGCAATTAAAGATAGATTTTTAATAGAAGTTAACAATGAAAGTATTATCACGGCATTTGTCTTGCCCTTGATCACAAAAGATCAAAATGGCCTTTATATCTCTCTGACCATGAATAAGGTTACCGAAGATGGCATCACTGAATGGCATGGCTCATTATTAGATATTAGCGATAAAATAGAGCGCCAGAAACGAGAAAAGTATGACCAAGAGCAACGTATGTATTCCCTAAAGCAAATGGTTATGGGGGTATCCCATGAAATGAATACACCCATAGGGAATATTAGATTATCAGAATCTTATTTAAATGCTCTGGTCGAAGAAAGCGTCAATCAACTTGCTAATAATACCCTTAATAAACAAAACCTAATCGATAATTTAAGCCAGCAAGCGGAAGCTCTAGCGAGTATCAATACCTCATCTTCACGCCTATCGGAACTGACAAAATCCTTTAAAGGTGTCGCTGTGCAGAAAAGTGATTACCAAGTAATTCCCTTCGATAGTCATGAGCTACTAGCACAATGGGCAGATGAACATGAATTTAAACACCATATACAATACGTCCCGCAAGCTAGTCTATTAATTGAGTCTTATCCCGCTGCTTTATTAGAAGTACTCAATCAATTATGTGAGAACAGCATCGAACATAATTCTGCTCTGGCCATAAAAAACACATTAGAAATTGATGTCCGCTTCCAACGCCGAGAGAAACACGCTTTATTGATTTATCGAGATAACGGTAGTGGCTTAGATGCTGCTGATTGCCAAGATTTGTTTCTCCCATTTTTTACTAAGTCTAGAGGGCAGAAAAAGAAGCTGGGTCTAGGTATGTATTTTGTTTATAACCTAGTCGGTGAAGTTTTGAATGGTAATATCTCAGTGAAAAGTATTGACGATGGAATTCAAGGCTTAGAAATCACAATCACGATTCCTTTAAATGTCACAGTGACTGAGCCATAGAACACCCCCTTCACTTTAACCAATGAGCACGACCAAAACCCGCAACATAGCGCCTCTTTGTTATCTTTAAACGATAGAAATCAAAGTCTAATAACTGAAAATATTCACGCGCTTCTGGGAATTGTTGAAAGTATTTCTCCCCATCTTGCTGTATCGACGGATCGTCAGCATGCACTTTTTCCATTTCACCCAACAGGGTCAAGCGCGCCGTTTGCTGCATATCATCGCCAATATCGGCCGAGACTAATAACGACACCTTATTCTGCTGAGCTATATGTTTACTGTGCTCGGCAATACGGCTGAGCAATAAGATAGGCAACGCATTATTCTCACGGCTTTCACCTACAATAAAGCGCACCATAGAACCAAACGGAAAGCCCGCCGCTTTATCTTCACTATCGCAATCGGCGAAGGTTGATAACATGCCATGAGATTGGGAGTTCAATAAGGTTAAAACTTCTTGCTCTAGTTCATCTTTTTTCATTTTCTATCCCAATAACAAGTTCTCAATTTGCTGCTTACACCAGACCATAGCGGGATCTTGTTGAGCTTTATGATGCCAATATAGGTGCACTTCTAGCGGCTCCGTTTTAAACGGCAAATCTACAATACAGGTGGTATTACTCGCATTATTTTCATCGCATAAGGCTTTCGCATAAGTCGTTGGCAAGGTTAACAACCAATCGGTTTTTTCAACCACTTTAGCCGCGGCATAATAGTGCTGGCAGCGCATGGCAATTTCACGACTTTCACCCAAGCGAGATAAGGCTATGTCTTCTACTCCCGGGCCATCCGGGCGGCTAGACACCTGAATATGCTTAGCCTGTAAATAAGTCGATAAATCAAAATCAGCCGCCGAGTTTTGCGCTAACGGATGATCTTTCGTCATCATCACCGACAACTCTTCACTGCCTAATAATTCGTGATTAACCTGTTTAGAAACTGGAATCAGCACATCCGCGGCAAAATCAATGGTGCCACGCACTAAAGCACTTTCAATATCTCTCCGTGCCATACGGACACTGCGAATACTCACGTTGGGGGCAACCCTTTGCAGATGGGCAGCAATTTCCGGTAAGGCTCTCGCTTCCAATACATCGCGCATCGCTATGATAAAGGTGCGTTCAGCACTGGCAGGGTCAAAGAACAGGCCATCACTTAAGGTCGACTCTAGATTTCCCAATCCTTCGCGCACGCGCTCAATGATCGCTTTCGCTAAAGGCGTCGGCACCATCTTTTTGCCTGAACGCTGAAATAGCGGATCATCAAAACGTTCACGCAAGCGAGATAATGCGTGGCTTACCGCTGGCTGTGATAGGTTCAATGCTTCACTTGCCCGAGTTAAATTACCTTCACGGTAGATCACATCAAAAACGACAAACAAGTTCAAATCAACGCGCGATATATCTACATTGGCCATGACCAAATACCCTGAATTCTTCTTTAGATCATAAATAATAAGAATATAATCTCATTAAAACTATTCAGTTCATAGATAGTCAGCGACATTTTAGTATAGTGGTATTAATTCTATTGATGGAAAACAGACAATGAGCAAAGTATTAATCACAGGGGCTGCCAGTGGCCTAGGTCGCGCACTAGCCCTACGATTCGCCCGTGAAGGTGATGACATTTGCATTGCTGATATCAACATGGAAGGCGCTGCGGAAACCTTAGAGCTGGTCAATAGCGCAGGTGGCACAGGCTGGGTATATAAACTCGATGTTACCCAACCGGAGCAATGGCAGAGCCTTTTAGAAGAAGTTCAACAACGCTGGCAGCGCATCGACGTTGTGATTAATAATGCTGGGGTCGCGACGGGTGACCGCATTGAGCAAGGGGATTGGTCCACTTGGGAATGGGTGATCGACATTAACTTGAAGAGCGTTGCCCTAGGCAGCCGTACTTTTGTCCCGATGATGAAAGCCCAAGGCAGTGGTCACTTCATTAATACCGCATCATTAGCCGGATTAATGGCTGCACCTTTAATGGCTTCTTATAATGTCACCAAAGCCGCTGTGGTCGCCCTGAGCGATACCATGCATCACGAGCTAAAACCCTATGGCATCGGCACAACGGTATTATGCCCTGGTTTCTTCCGCACGAATCTCGATAAAGGCATGCGTACCAGCGATCCACAATTATTGAAAATGGTGGATAAGGTCTTTGAGTCGTCTGAATTAACCGCCGACGATGTCGCCGATATTTGCTATCGCGATATGAAGAAGAATAAGCTCATCTGTAATCCACATAAAGTCGGCCGCCGTGCTTATTTTGTGAAGCGTTACCTACCTTGGTTATATACGCGCCTAGTGACCAGTACGGCGACTAAGATGAAAAAATACGACCCTCAGCAGGCGAAATAAACATGTCCCAAGAGAAATCGAGCGAACAATTTATTGATCAAGCAAAGGCCTTACGCAGCAGTGATGCCTTTGATATTCAAGCCGTGCATGACTGGCTGATTCAACAAGGCATCGAACTGGGTGATGAACTTCCTGAAGTAAAACAGTTCGCCGGTGGCGCTTCCAACCTCACTTATCACTTAAAATATCCCGCTGCGATTAAAGGCGGCGATCTGATTTTACGCCGCCCACCCGCAGGCCATAAAGCAGCATCCGCTCATGATATGAAACGTGAATTCAACGTCATGCAAGGGCTAAAACCGGTCTATCCTTTTGTCCCTGACATGATCGCTTTTTGTGATGATCAGTCGATTATCGACTGTGATTTCTATGTGATGGAAAGGTTGCACGGCATTATCCCACGTAATAATTTTCCTCGTGGTATGAAGCTCAGCTCAGAAGAAAATCGTAACTTCAGCATCAGTGTTTTAGATAAGTTAATCGATCTGCACAAGGTCGATTATCAAGCCGCGGGCTTAAGCGACTTAGGCAAGGGCTATGGTTATGTAAAACGCCAAGTCGATGGCTGGAGTGGCCGCTATACCAAGTCTAAAACGTGGAACGTTCCCAGCTTCAAAAAAACCATGGATTGGCTTAGCCGCAATCAACCCGACGATGTAACCACCTGTATTATTCATAACGATTACCGCATGGATAACGTAGTTCTGGACCCGCAAGATCCACAGAATATTATCGGCGTATTAGATTGGGAAATGGCGACCCTAGGGGATCCATTAATGGACCTAGGTAATAGTCTCGCCTACTGGGTGCAAGCCGACGACGATTGGTTTTTACGTCAAATTCGCCGCCAGCCTACCCATCTAGAAGGTATGTTAAAACGCGACGAAGTGGTGGATTATTACTGCGATAAGATGGGCTTTGATAAATCCAACTGGGACTTTTATGAAGTCTTCGGGCTATTCCGTTTGGCCGTAATTGTGCAGCAAATTTATTACCGCTATCACCATAAGCAAACGGACAACCCAACGTTTAAAAACTTTTGGCTCATCGTCCACTACATCAACTGGCGCTGTAAAAAAATCATAAAACAGAGCCACATCAAATAATGGCGAGCATCTATCTCATCCGTCACGGCCAAGCTGGATTTAATAAACTCGACTACGATCAGTTATCCGATCTTGGCCACCAGCAAGGTGAACTCATAGGGCATTCATTAAATGGACGCGCTGTTGAAGCGAATCTTGTTGTGCATGGTGCCATGCGCCGCCACCGCGAGACCATGCAAGGGGCGCAAAAAGGTTGGCACGCGTATGGCCCTGTGGTTGAACACGCGGGCTTTAATGAATTTGATAGTGACGATGTAATTGCCGCCGCGCATCCAGAGTTTTCAATCAAAGGCTTATCAAAAACCGGCATCGGCCAAAAGATCACCCTAGGGGCGTATTTAGCCAAACAGAAAGAACCTAAAAAAGCCTTCCAAGTATTATTCGCCAGTGCCATCGAACGCTGGAGCAGTGGTCAGCATGACGAAGATTATATTGAATCTTGGAATCAATTTACGGCTCGCTGTCGCCAAGGATTGTTCGATGCAATAGAACAAGCGAAGGGCAAAGATATCGTGGTATTTACTTCTGGAGGACCGATCACGGCGATTGCCCAATACTGCTTAGGGCTAGATAACGAGCATGCGTTTAAGCTGAACTGGTCGTTGGTCAACGGTGGCATTACTCAGTTGCTTTACAACCAGCAAGGCAAGGTGAGCCTCGCCAGTTGTAATGAACAAGAGCACTTAATACGCGCAGGAAAAAAATCGTTAACCTATCGCTAGACTAGCGCCAACCTATCGTTAAAGTATAAGTGCTTTTTTCTTTATTGTGCAGCGGCAACAGGCTCTGCAGCTTCAGCAGGAGTCGATGTTTCCTCAGTCGGGGCTTCAACAGTTTCTACTGGAGCCGTTTCTACTGGAGCCGCTTCTTCTGTAGTCTCAGGCGTTGCTGAAACCTCAGTCTCATCGGTACTAATCGACGCTGCAGCCAACTCACAAGACCAACCCCAACCTTGCTGCTTCTCTACAAAAGCGGCGGCTTTTTCTTCACAAAATCCCGCTAAGTTATTGGCACTCCAAGGGGTCGTCGTGCCTTCCTCTTTACTGTAACGCACTTCACAAGGCACGTTATCTTCACTGGTATAAACCACTTCGATGACTCGTGTTTGGTTACCGTGCGAACAAACTGTTTTTTGGTTTTCAATTGCTTGTACAGAAGTTGCTGAAACCGCAGCGAATAAACCGGCCAATAAATACTGTTTCATTTTTATGTCCTTATTTTTATGAAGGTGTGTGAGCCAAAGGCTGAGTTACTAAATCGCAACTCAGCACTAGGGTCAATATGATTTATTAAACGATGCAGAATTTTGAGAACTGTTTAGGATTATTCATCCATCGAGACCAACGCCTGCGCTCTTAATCGTTCTTCTGGCGCAAAGTGTTGACTATACAATTTCTCTAACCCTAATTGATATTCTTCGTCGGCTAAACCGGCTTGCGACAAAGCACTCTTTTTTTGTTTGAATACAGCAATACGATCACGCCAAATTGCTCTTTGCTCATCCAGCTGCTGCAATCGTGTCGCGGCATCGGCCCCTACTTGCTCGGCCCTTAATTGAAATTTCTGATGGTCATTTAGGTCTTCCGTATTATCGATCAGCAATAACTGCTTTTGCTTTTCATTGCGAGTTAAACTTTGCACCGTTTCAATCGGCAACTGGGCATTCAAATTAATCAAACGTTGTTGTTTTTGCTCAGGGGTTAAATCACTGGCCAATAGCTCGGCTTTCGCTAAGGTATGACCATCCAACTGACGATCAAACGCAAAGATAATTCCCGCCACCTTAGCCCCGAAGATAGAATCCTGTAATCCCACCAGCGCTAATTGACGTTGCTGTAAAAGCTGCAGCTGTTGTAGCTTTTGCAATCCCGCTGTGCTCTGCGGGTATTGTCGATCAAATTCAACCAGCTCTTTTTTATAGGCTAAATAATTCAACCAAATTGCATTCGCTTGTTCAAACGCCTCACCTTGCAATTGCTCAGCAAGGTTGGCCGTCACTCTAATGGCAATCTGTTGATGGTTTTCTTCGCCGGCAGCCGAAAGATAATAGTCGAATAAATCTTTTAAACTGGCGGTAACAATCAAGTCCCCATTATGAGCACGTAATTGCACCCCATGGGATGTGCCGGCTAACGAAGCGGGTAAGGAATTATCCGCTATTGAAAAACTAGCTGAAGGATCTTGTGAGGTATTCGTTGAGTTTACAGAAAGGGTCTTAACCGATTCTGATTTAGCAAGATTATTGGTCGAGGGATCAGACTCGATAAGAGCCCATGCTGTTACCAGCACGGCTCCTACCAAGGTCACTACTTTAAAAGATTTCATCAGTAACGTTTATAAACCCGCTTGCTTCAAACGATTCGCATGAGTGCGGTATAACGCTAACGGATCGGTATCAAACCAAGTATGCAAACCCAAAACATGGTTGATTAAATCACCGTGGTTCATATTGTAATCATCACGAATCACCTGACCAAAGTGGCTAGAACAACTACCCGTAATACCATCACTGCTTTCACCGTTAAATAACAAACCCGCAGTACCAAACAAATAATCCAACGGATCTAATGCGTTAGTAAACGTACTGCCGCCACCCCAAGAATATAAACTAATGTCGTGACCGTTGAGGGAAACAGATGCCGGACCTTCGCCACAATCTGAGCTAGGCAGACCTGCTGGGTAAGTTGCATTAAAACTGGCGGCACCTGCGGTAGTAAATTCATAGGTGAGTGCACGGGTATCGCCTTTATTCACGCCATCGCCCGACAATTTATCAATCAGCGAACCTGCGGCATCCGTAACCAACTCAAATGCACCGCCTAAGACAGAACCTTCAGGGAAGATATTATTGACGACATCAGCAATCGGAGCACCTTGGTGTGGAGAACCCATAGTCGTCACCGATGCGACTAAATCAGGGCGTACGTTCATCACATAGCGTGATGTTAAACCGCCTTGGCTGTGGGCAACTAAGTTAAACTTCTCAATGCTAGGATCCACTGCACGAATATTATCGAGCTCAGCGATTAGCTGCTCACCACGAGCAATGGAATCATTCAATGCATTGATATGGGCGGTATACACCGTCGCCCCTTCGGCTTCTAACTTCTCGGTAATTTTATACCAGTATTTCACACCGGCGATTGAATCAAACGCCAATATGCCTTGTACCAGCATAATCGGGTGCTCGGTTTCGGTATAACCCGACGGTGCCGGTTTTGCCGAAGACATAGCTTGGGTTGATAAAGACGTTAAAGACGAACACGCAAAAATGGCGCTCGCCGCGAGTATTGAGACTGGCTTGTTCATGGTTTGACCTGCATTATTATTTTTATTAAGCACAGGAATCATAGTTAAAGATTTCGTCAGCATATACGTCAGAATGTGCCATAAAGGCCCTTTGGTACATTTGTACCCTAACTAAATGCTTGGTCACTTATTCCATATAACCTTCAGCAATATGTAAGTCCTTTAACTTCACATAATTAGCGGCTGTATAAGGAAAAAAGCGTAATTCTTTCTCGGTTAATGGTCGGGCTTTTTTCGCAGGGCTGCCCACATACATAAAACCCGACTCTAATGTTTTACCCGGTGGTACTAATGCCCCTGCGGCGACGATCACTTTATCTTCGATGACCACACCGTCCATCACCATAGCTTTCATACCAATCAAAACCTGATTACCAATCGTGCAGCCATGCAGCATCGCCTGATGGCCAATGGTGACATCATCACCAATAATCAGCGGATAACCGCCAGGGTTAAAATCACTGGCATGAGTAATATGCAGCACCGAACCGTCTTGCACACTGGTGCGCTCGCCAATACGGACATGATGCATATCACCGCGAATGACGGTTAATGGCCAAACCGAGCTATTCGCACCCATTTCAACATCGCCGATTACCACCGCACTACGATCAACAAAGACCTTATCCCCAAGCTTGGGGGTCATCCCCCGATATGCACGGATTGATTGTTTCACCTTGGCCAACTCCTATTATTCATTTCACCACTCAAGATAAATTCAACGCACTTGAATTGTGAGCATTCGTCATCATCTATAATCAATATCATAATTTATTCAGCGCCCGATTCACAATCAAGAGCCTATCCATGTCTAATCCCTTATTACAGCCCGTTAGCGCCAATGCCTTACCCATGTTCTCGCAAATTAAAGCCGAGCATGCACAACCTGCCATGGAACAGCTACTCGCCAGCAACCGTGAACGTATCAATACTCTGCTAGCGGCAATTAACTCGGGCGAAACTCCCGTCAGCTGGGATGCACTCGTTACCCCAATGGAAGCGTGGGATGATGAACTAAGCCAAGCCTGGTCACCGGTCAGTCACATGAACTCCGTGGTGAATAGCGACGAACTGCGTGATGCTTATAACGCCTGCTTGCCGCTATTAAGCGCATATTCCACTGAAATGGGCCAGAATCAGGACCTATACAAGGCCTATAAAAAACTGGCCGATAGTGATGAGTTTGCAAGCTTATCCACAGAACAGAAAACCGCCATCGAACATGCACTGCGTGACTTCCGCTTAGCGGGTATCGCTTTAGAAGGTGATAAGAAATCACGCTATGGTGAAATCAAACAGCGCCTTTCCGAACTCACCAGTAAGTTTGGTGAAAACGTGATGGATGCTACCCAAGCATGGTCAAAAACCATTACCGATAAAGCGGAGTTAGCGGGTCTACCCGATTCAGCCTTGGCACTGGCTCAACAGCAGGCTCAAGCCAAAGACTCTCAATTTAAAGACAAAGAGGGCTACCTATTCACCTTAGATTTCCCTTCTTATTTCCCAGTACTCACCTACTGTGAAAATCGTGAATTACGCCATGAAATGTACAAGGCCTACCTGACCCGCGCATCCGATCGCTACTCGGAATCCGGCGGCGATAACAAGTTTGATAACGCCGAAGTGATGAATGAGATTTTGGCCTTACGCCATGAGCTCGCCAACTTATTAGATTTTAATAATTACGCAGAATACTCAGTCGCCAGCAAAATGGCAGAAGAGCCACAACAAGTCATCGACTTCTTAGAAGACTTAGCGAACAAAGCGGTACCGCAAGCGAAACAAGAATTCAGCGAACTCAGTGCCTACGCCAAAGAAACCTTTGGTTTTGAGAACCTAGAACCTTGGGACGTGAGTTACTGCGCCGAGCAACTACGTCAGCATCGCTACAGCATTTCACAAGAATTAATTCGTCCTTACCTGCCGATCGATACCGTATTAAAAGGCATGTTCGAAACCGTACAGCGTTTATACGGCATCGACATTGAAGAACAAGCTGAGTTTGATTCTTACCACGATGATGTACGCTTCTTCCATATTCAGAAAGATGGCGAAGTCATTGCCAAGTTCTACTTCGACCTTTATGCCCGTGATAAAAAACGTGGCGGCGCATGGATGGATGAATGCCGAGTACGTCGTGAAACCACACAAGGTTTGCAGCTACCCGTCGCTTACCTAGTTTGTAACTTCAGCCCAGCGGTAGGTGATAAACCCGCACTGCTAACGTCCGATGAACTGACCACACTCTTCCACGAATTTGGTCATGGCTTACACCACATGCTGACCCAGATCAAAACCGCCGCCGTCAGTGGTATTAATGGCGTCGCTTGGGATGCGGTAGAGCTACCGAGCCAGTTTATGGAAAACTG
>ENA-OSET01000156-OSET01000156.1-sediment-metagenome-genome-assembly--contig:-NODE-156-length-77526-cov-9.659492_pt1 | contig 77526 bp, 74 predicted proteins | sample MGYA00237882_ERZ534229 | MGnify/ENA primary metagenome ERZ534229 (study PRJEB26408, sample SAMN06266212) | sediment metagenome | isolation source: Hudson Canyon methane seep mesocosm | place: USA:Hudson... | reverse complement strand
CTTAAAGGTCTTTCTAGAATACTGTGGCTTGTCATATAGTTGTAACAATAGATCGTTGTAATAACTGTCCAAAAGTAGTGGCTACGTTTGTATTGCTTAGCCACGATAAGTGTTAAAGAGCGAAGGTGTGACTGATGGCAGAAAAAACGGTGCTGATTGTGGATGATGAGGCGGCCATACGCGAGATGATAGCGGTTGCCTTGGAGATGGCTGATTACCACTGCCTAGAAGCGGCGAACGCGCGCGATGCATATATGTCAATCGTCGATCATCGGCCTGACATGATATTGCTGGATTGGATGCTGCCTGAAACTAGTGGAATTGAGTTAGCTCGTCGGCTTAAGCGTAACGAAGACACTGCGGACATCCCTATTATTATGTTGACCGCGAAGTCCGACGAAGATAATAAAGTGCAAGGTCTTGAAGTCGGCGCTGACGACTATATTACCAAACCGTTCTCTCCTAAAGAGTTGGTTGCGCGCTTGAAAGCGGTCCTGCGCCGCAGCACACCCATGGGTATTGAGACCGCCATAGATATCGACGGTTTAGTGCTCGACCCGGCTTGTCATCGAGTTACCTCTAACGGGCAGGCGCTGACGATGGGGCCGACTGAGTATAAGTTACTGCAGTTTTTTATGACCCACCAAGACCGTGTTTATGCGCGCGCGCAATTGTTAGATTTGGTTTGGGGTGGCAACGTTTACGTCGAGGAACGGACGGTCGATGTGCATATTCGTCGGCTGCGAAAAGCGCTGGGTTCTGAGCATGATTATTTGGTGCAAACGGTACGCGGTGCCGGCTACCGTTTTTCATCAAATATTGCACATTAATCTGCTAAGCTAAGCTGAGTATCCAGCCTTGAAGAGCAGTGAAATGCAAAAAAAAGCAGCGGGCCATGTCCAGTTTATCGCTTGGGCTCTCGCGATTTGTGTCTTGGTAGGCCTTCTTGTCGGAGAGCTGGCATGGGCTTTGGTCGTTGCACTTAGCGTTTATCTGTTTTGGTCCGTTCGTCAGGCTATACGCCTCCACCATTGGCTTTATCGTCAAGACAGCGCAGATATCCCCGAGAGTTTTGGTCTGTGGGGTGATTTGTTTGATGGTTTGCACCAAGTTCAGCAGCAAAATTTTCAAACACAGCAGCATTTAAAGTCTTTGATCGAGCGTGTCCGCGTGTCGACCAATGCCTTAAAAGAAGCCGTGGTGATGACCAATGGTGATGGGCAAATGGAATGGTGGAACGACTCTGCGGGGCGTTTATTGGGTTTTCGCTCGATTCAGGACCAAGGCCAGCTAATTACCAATTTGTTCCGAGATCCTGCGTTTAAATTTTACTATGAAACTAAAGACTACGATGATGCGCTTGAAATCGCGTCGCCGCTAGATCCGAATGTATTACTGCGGATCTACATTACCTTATTTGGCAAAGACGACCGCTTATTGTTTGCGCAAGATATCACTCGTATACATCAGCTAGAGCAAATGCGGCGCGATTTTGTGAGTAACGTCTCTCACGAAATGCGCACACCGCTGACGGTGATTCACGGTTACCTAGAAACATTAACGGACTCGCCTGATGCTCCTGCGAAATGGCTACGACCGTTGCGCTCAATGGCCGACCAGACGAGACGGCTCGATTTGTTAGTGAGCGATCTATTGTTGCTTGAAAAATATGAATTCCAAGGTAAACAAGGTGCATCACAGGCGGTAAATATTGAAACCCTACTGACCTTGATTTGTAGTGATGCCCAGCTATTAAGTGGTGAGCGTGAGCATGATATTGATTTGTCGTGCGAAACGGACGATTCGGTTTTTGGGGAGCAGAACCAGCTACGAAGTGCCTTCTCAAATTTGATTTACAATGCGGTTAAATATACCCCAGAGAAAGGCAGCATCAAGGTGCGTTGGTATAGTGATCAACGAGGGCTGCACCTTTCGGTTAAAGACAATGGCTGTGGCTTTGATCCGCTACACATTCCTCGACTGACGGAACGGTTTTATCGTGCAGACCCAAGCCGTAACAACAATACGGGTGGGTCTGGCTTGGGGCTTGCGATTGTGAAGCATGTGCTGATTAACCACGGCGCTACCTTAGAAATAAAAAGCCAAGAAAACCAAGGCAGCGAGTTTATTTGCCACTTCCCACTAGAGGCAGCAGCCCTTCCGCGTCAACAGAGCGCTTAGGCGGGTATTCACTTTTTTGTTAATGCGGTATTGGTGTTTGGCAGGCAAATGTCATTAGACGTATTGCGCCCTTGTTGTTGCGAGACCCAAAATGCGGTCGCTCCGCAAACGGCAGCGGGGAAGGTGATCAAATTCACAATCGGAATCAGTGTTAGACCAAAGGTGAATGCGCCAAAGCCGAGCGCTGCCGAACGGTTTTTACGCAAGTAAGTAAGCGTGTCAGGAAAACTCAATTGGTTATTGTCGGCCGGATAATCTAGGTATTGAATGGCCATCATCCATGCTGAAAAAATTATCCAAACGACCGCGACAATGGCGTTAAGTCCGGGGACCAAGCCCAGTAGCAATAGCGCGATAACTCTCGGCAAATAGTATAATATTTTTTGAAATTCTCGCATGACAGTGCGGGGAATTATTTTGACCAATTCTCCCCATTCAAATGCACCGTCACCACTGCGGTTTCCTAGTCGCTCCTCGACCAATTCAGATAAGTAGCCATAAAATGGCGCGGCTAGCAGATTGGCGGCAGAAACAAAGCCATAGAAAATGACCATAATAATCGCGACCAGATAAATCAGCCAAAAGAACCACTCCATAAATGCTAACCATTCTGGCAACCAGCCCATTAAATAGCCCATCCAGCCGGTAAACATACTTTTTGCCCACATGATTAATAGGCCAAATAGTGCGATGTTGACGGTGACAGGAATGAGCACAAACAGGCGAAAGCCGGGTTGGAATAGCAGACGAAAGCCTTCCATAACATGGGCTGAACCGCTAAAAAAATTCTGAATCATAATGTACCTTGGTGAAGTGACCACTATATACTTTGGGGCAGTGACACTTGAGAAATGTGATGACGGAAATTGAAGTAGTATATTCAGATAACAGCCTGATTGTTGTCAACAAACCCTCCGGTTTACTTTCGGTGCCCGGGCGAGGGCCTGATAAACAAGATTGTGTTATCTCGAGGTTGCTGGTGGCGTTTCCGAATGCGAAAGTCGTTCATCGTTTGGATTGTGCGACCAGTGGTTTAATGGTGTTGGCACAATCGTTAGAGAGCCAGCGTGAACTGAGCCGGCAGTTTCATGACAGAGAAGTTTCAAAAGAATATATTGCCTGCGTGCATGGGCACTGCTTGGAAGAGGGTGAGGTTAACTTGCCGCTGATGACAGATTGGCCCAATAGACCGCGCCAAATGGTCAGTGAAGATGGCAAGGCGGCGCAAACGTTTTATCAGCGCGTTGCGCTTGAGCAGGTTTCAGGTTTGCCTATTAGCCGAGTTGTTCTCACGCCAGTGACAGGGCGTACTCACCAATTGAGGGTACATATGCTATCGATCGGTCATGTCATTATGGGTGATAAACTCTATGCACAGGGCGTCGCTCGCGATGCGGTTGAGCGCTTGCACTTGCATGCGACTCGGCTATCAATCAAACAGCCAGAAACGCAGGAATCAATGGAGTTTGTGTCTGATGCTCCGTTCTAGTTTGTTGGTCGTGAGTCGCTTGGTGTTTTATTGCGCTATTTTGGGTGGGTGCTACCTCGCTTTTTCTCCGGGAGGCAATAGCCTTCACAATCACTTTAACGACAAACTGATGCATGCGGTTGGTTTTTTTGTGATGACGGTATTGGCGCATTTAGCGCACCCGACGGTGTGGCGAAAGTGGCCGGTCTTTGGGTTGATCGTGTTTGGCTTAGCGATAGAGCTGGTACAGGGTTACTTGCCTTACCGTAGTTTTTCAATGTGGGATTGGGCAGCGGATATTTTAGGTATCGCCATCTATTTGGTCGTGGCGCAGCACCCAGTTAATGCGATTCTTGCCAAGTATAAATACGGACTTGATTAAACTCTTCGAATTCATTGAGATCAGGGTGAGTGCGGCCCTCTATCGTGTCGACTAGTTTAAAGCCGTCTGCGGGTAATTCCTTCACGCGTGAATCAGCTAACAACATTTCTGAACACTTCGTTTTAAAAACCTCAAGTAAACCGTAGTTGTCTTTATCGTAGAGCACATCAGCCGCAACAATGACATCGACAGGTTCTTTTAGTCGCTGAAAGTCACTTAGCAAAGTCATGTTCACGTGGTTTGTGTCGGCATTCACACGCACAGCCTCCAGCGCGTCGTGGTCAATGTCGCAGGCGATGACTTCGGAGGCCTGTGCCATGGCCGCAGCAATCGCGACGACGCCAGAGCCACTGCCAAAATCCAATACCCGCTTTCCTTTAACGCACTCGGGATGACGCAAGATATATTGCGCCAATACTTGTCCGCTGGCCCAGCAGAACGACCAGTATGCAGGCTCGGCTACAACGGCCTGGGCTTCGTCATGACTAATTGGCCCTTCTAGCACCGTTGTGTCATAGAGGTGAAGGCTAATGCTTGGGGTTAGAGGCAAGGGCGTGAGACAGAGTCGCGCACGGCTAAGTGTCTGTCTTAGCTTATCTTCGAGAGAGCCTGGTGAAGAAGTCATACATTTATTCGCAAATAGCTTGAACAGACGCAAAAATAACATAGGATGTCGCCTGTTAGTGTTTCTAACAGAACATAATTAGAGAATAACTAGGGGATTTCTATGGAAGACTTAATACAAGGGCATGATGTCGATAAATATGCAGACATGGCGATTGAAATGCTAATGAGTTATGGCCCGAAGGTCGTACTTGCTATTTTGACGCTTGTGATTGGTATGTGGATTATCAAGCGTGTGGTTAACACGGCAAATCGTCACTTTACCAGCCGTGCAGAAGCAACGCTGGGTCAATTTATCAGCAGTGTTGTGTCGGTACTGCTTAAGGCGATATTGCTGATTGCTGTCGCGTCAATGATTGGTATTGAGACTACGTCATTTATAGCAGTTCTCGGTGCAGCAGGTTTGGCAGTGGGTTTGGCGCTGCAAGGTTCTCTTTCAAACTTTGCGGGTGGCGTACTCATCTTGATGTTCAAACCGTTCAAAGTTGGCGATTTGATTGAAGCACAAGGTCACATTGCGACGGTGAAGGAAATTCAAATATTCAATACGATATTGAAAACTGCCGACAACCGTATTGTTATTATTCCAAATGGTAGCCTGTCGAATGGCAGCTTGGTCAATATCAACCAAGAATCAACGCGTCGTGTTGATATGGTGTTTGGCATTGGCTATGGCGATGATATTGATAAAGCGAAGTCTATTTTGACGACATTGGCAGACAATGACTCCCGTGTTCTAAAAGATCCTGCGTCGGTGATTGTGCTTGCAGAGCTAGCCGATAGTTCGGTGAACTTCAAAGTACGACTATGGGTGAATACAGCCGATTATTGGGGTGTTTATTTTGACATGCATGAAGCGGTTAAGAAGTCGTTTGATAGCCAAGGTATTAGCATTCCTTTCCCTCAGCAAGATGTGCATATGCATCAAGTGGCGTCTTAGTTAGCGCGCTGTGATAAACGCTTGCGGCGTCTTCGACGTACATCGCAAGCGTTTAATTTTTGAACAATTGTTAAAGTGGGCTCGTCGTCTTTGAAACTGTACATGGATTAAACCAATCTAATAATACGTTACCTTTTCTTACTTTCACTTGTGGCGGTGCGCGACTAAGCTGAAGAGACAGTAAAGTATTAAAAGAAAGGTGTTAAGCAGAAGCAGTTTCAAGACGAGCCATACGTTGCGTAAGGCTCAGACAATGACTCTTTAGAGGTTGTTACGATGCCGATTAAACAATTAAAACAATACCTTGATTCTCACGCAATTCAGTACGTTTCTCTAGAACATTCCGGTGCCTATACCGCCAAAGAAATTGCCGAGAGGGTGAATGTCAAAGGCGATCAAATGGCCAAAACTGTTATGGTTAATTTAGACGGTGCCATGTCGATGGTCGTTCTACCAGCCTCTTGTCGAATCCGCTGGGATCGCTTTATGAAAGCGATGGGGACTGAGCTGGTGTCTCTAGCCTCCGAAGACGAATTCAAAGATCGCTTTCCTGAATGTGAAGTGGGTGCGATGCCGCCATTTGGGGCGCTCTACGATATGCCCTTATATATGTACGAAGGATTTGATGATACGGGCGATATAGCGTTTCGTGCAGGCAGTCATCATGAGGTGGTTAAGATGAGTTTGCATGACTATGTGCGCTTAGCTCATCCGATGACGCTAACGGAAGGCTTCGCCAAGATTGGCGTTAAACGTCCTGATTGGCTTAAGCGTCGTAAGGCAAGCTAATAGCTTTGCGCGACGCCGTTAGGGGTGGCGCAAACGCTTAGCTACTGCAAATATAGAATCAAGTCCTGATAACCGCGCTGTATATGCAGTGCGCTGATTCGCCGTTGGCGCATACTGTGTTTCAGCTCTTCTAGGTTGCGCACGCGTTGGCGGTCTACACCATAAATGATGTCGCCCTTTTCTAGTCCAAGCCTTGCGGCATTTGAATTATTGGATAGTGTCAGAACACTCACCCCTACGGCTTCCTCTTCCCCCGATGGGATATAGTCTTTAAGCCGACTTCCGGTCAAGCGGGGGCTGACGTTTTCGCCTTCTGCTTCGGGTATTGGTATCGCCGCAATGTCGACCGAGAGTGAGCGGGTTTTTCCATTTCTCAGCACCGATAACTGCAAGCGGTCGCCTAGCGCTGACAAACCAATACGGTTGTGAATGTCGGTGGCGTTACGAACGGCTCTGCCATCGGCCTCAATAACAATGTCTCCGAGCATGAGGCCGGCTTTTGCCGCGGAACTGCCTTGTGCCACTTTTGAAACGACGGCTCCTTGGAATGTATCGAGCGAAAAGGCTTCGGCGAGTTCTGGTGTTAGGTCTTGAAAACGAGCGCCGATGCCTCCGCGGCGAACTTCGCCATACTGCACGAGCTGATTAACGATGGCTTGGGTGATGTCGGTGGGAATAGCGAAACCAATGCCGACATTGCCGCCTGCTGGCGCGATAATGGCAGAATTGATTCCCACCAAACGGCCGTTCAGGTCAATCAATGCACCACCAGAGTTGCCTGGGTTAATCGAGGCATCTGTTTGAATAAAATCTTCATAGCCTTGAATGCCCAGCCCATTTCTCCCCAGCGCACTGACGATGCCGCTGGTAACGGTCTGGCTTAGTCCAAACGGGTTCCCGATGGCAATGACGAAATCGCCGACCATTAGCGACCTGGCGTCGCCCAGTGGAATTGCCGTCAGCCCGCTTGCTTCAACTTTGAGTAGTGCAATATCGACTTTCTCGTCAGAGCCAATCAGTGTTGCTTTGAGGGTTCTGCCATCTTTGATGGTGACTTCAATATCATTGGAGCCAGCGATGACATGATGGTTGGTGACGATATAGCCTTGCTCTGCGTCGAATACGACTCCGGAGCCGGCACTATTTGCGCGACGTGTCTCTTCAATTTGATCAGGTAGGTCGAAGAAGCGTCGAAAGAAGGGGCTTTGCATTAGTGGGTTGTAGCGCCGCTGAATGGTGTAGGTGGCGATATTGACAACGGCCGGTCCAGCTTGGTCGATAATGGGCGCTAAAGAGGGAAGTGAGTGACCGCCAATCTGGCGCTCAGGGAAGCCCTTAGCATGCGTAACAGCAGGCATAACGCTCAGTAATAACAAGGACATACCAAAGGCAGCGGTGACGGTTAGTGCGCGACTAAAAATATTGGGTAGTTGCTGAGTCATAGTGGGTAAAGCCAGTTTCATTGGTTGGGGCCGTACTGCATAATGTAATGGCAGCTTTTTCAATTTCAATTATTTAAGCGAGTTTATTGTTCATGACGAACGCTTACGACGTGATTATTATCGGGGCCGGCATGGTCGGAGCTACGATTGCGTGTGGTTTGGCACCCAGCCAACTAAAAGTTGCTATCGTTGATCCTGTTGCCCCGCCGGACTTTGTGGCAGGAGAGCAGCCCCACATTCGTGTTTCGGCGCTTAGCTATGCCAGTGAGCAGATACTGAGAAACGTGGGTGCATGGAAGTTTCTAGAGCAGACACGAATTTGCCCTTATCGACATCTAGCGGTGAATGAGCTGCCCGCCAAAGATGGTATTGCTGCGGTTCTTCCTGATATATCGACGTGGGCTAGAACTCGTTTTAGCGCGTCGGACATAGGTCAAGAACACCTCGGGCACATTGCAGAAAATGACTTGATTCAGCACTCTCTTCACCAAGCCATGGCTGAGCATGGAAATATAGATATCCAATGCCCGCAGCGTGTTGCCAGTATGGACTTAGATGGCCCCAGCAAGCAGGTTACATTAGAAGACGGCAGCGTATTAAGTGCGCCGTTGATAATTGGCGCGGATGGTGCTCGCTCGCAGGTGCGGGCTGAGGCGAGTATTGGTCAGTATAAAGAGCAATATGAGCAGCATGCGTTTGTCGCGACCGTGACATACTCAGGTTCTGCCCAAGATATTACGTGGCAGTCATTTACCGAGCATGGCCCCTTAGCATTCTTGCCTTTGGCGGGTAAGGTAAATGGCGGGCCTGACGATAGCCGTGACCGCCATTATGGGTCGTTGGTGTGGTACGACTATGCGGGTTCTATTGATAAACTAAGCGGGTTAAGCACAACTGAACTGCGAAAAGTGATACAAGCTGCTTATCCTGCGACCTTACCGCCACTGGTTGAGGTGCATCAAACTGCTCGCTTTCCTTTGTTCAAGTCTCATGCAAACCAATACGTTAAACCTGGGATTGCGTTAGTAGGCGATGCCGCGCATACGATCAACCCGCTGGCTGGACAAGGTGTTAATTTAGGTTTGATGGACGCGGCAGTTTTAGTCGAGACAATTAGTAAAGCGTTGGTTAGTGGTAGCGACCACTTTTCGATAGAGCTGTTACGAAGTTATGAAAAGAAACGCCGTATTGCTAACGCATCGATGATGAGCATCATGGACGCGTTTTATTACGGCTTCGAGAATAAACACTTGCCGGTTCGGGTCGCCCGAAACCTTGGCCTAGGTTTAGCTCAGCGTCTTGGTTTTGCTAAGAACAAAGTAATGAAATATGCCACGGGCGTATCTGGTGACTTGCCTCGGCTTGCAAAGCCCGCCTAACAATTCCCCTCAATGTCATGGAGACTCGCACGCATGAGCGACACGATTTTTACCAAAATAATCAACAAAGAAATTCCAGCTGATGTCGTATACGAAGATGAGATTAGCTTAGCGTTTAGAGACATTCAGCCGCAGGCGCCGGTGCATTTGTTGATTATTCCCAAGAAGCCTATCGTCACGATTAACGACATGGACGAAGAGGATAAGTCTCTTTTTGGGCATTTGTTTTTTGTGGCGAAAAAAATTGCGGCAGAGATGGGTTTTGCTGATGATGGATATCGCGTAGTGATGAATTGCAATGAGCACGGTGGCCAGTCTGTCTATCATGTTCACTTGCACTTGCTTGCCGGAAAACCCCTTGGCTGGCCACCTTATTCCGACACGCTTAAAGTTTAGACTTTAGCTAAAGACAGTAAGGCTTTACAGAGCTTTTCGTCATCGTAACGTTCTGGGTTTGTTTCACATACTAGCGGGGCGTTTATCAGTTCAATACCCGTTACAGCCCACTGTTTTATAGTGGCGGTGTTAAGCGTCGCTGCGGTCTTATTGTCGACTAAGATATAGTCTAGATACATGCTGTTATTTTCTTTGCGCAGATGAGTAGAGGCCTTAGTTGCTGAGGCGTCTTTCTTTAGATATCTGAGTAGTACTTCGACCTGTTTTTCGAGATCTAGTCCATATTGTTCTGGGTCTCGTCCGAGGTTGGGAATATAAACTTTCGGGCGGCTTGAGCGGGCTATCGCTTGGCCTACGCCAGAGGGTAATAAGTTGGCAATTAAACTTGAATAAAAACTGCCCGGTGGATAACAAATGAGTTCAGCGGAAGCAATTTTGTCCTTTGTCACCGAGCATGCTTCCGCGTCTACTGGCTGTGCATCGTTAATCGATTTTGTCAGCCAGATGTTTTGAATTGCTGACGTGATGGATTTGGTTTGTTTCCCTGTGAAGCGGTGCTGACCAATCAGTACTTCTCCATTTTCGAGCTCAACTGCAAGATGATATGGCATGTCGCAGCTTGATTGAACTTCTCCTTGAACACCTAGTAGCTCAGCGAATTGAGAGATTGTCTTGTTGAGTTGAAGTGTCTCCCCTAAAAAGTTGCCCGCTAATATAAGGTTACCAATGCTCGCGCCATTGAGGTCGAAGTGTGAGGGCATTGCCAGCTTGAAACGATCCAGCTGACGGATGATGGTTTCTCTAAGAGGGCTGGGGACGCTACGTATTAGTAAGTGAGTACCTGCTATCAGATCTTCCAGCAGTTTCAAGTGCTGCGCTTCGCTTCGACCGTTCTCAAAACGATAGTTAGCGAGGGCATAGGCTTCGGTGCTACCCTTAAGACTTTGGTCAGCCAAGGCCATCAGTCGACTTCTAACATCACCAACCGCAGGCATCCCGAAAGTGTTGCGCAATACTGCAGAGCTGCCGCCTGAATCAAACGGTGAGAGTATATGGATACTGTTGTGAGTGTAGCGAGTTAATACGCGCGTGAAGTTTTTGAGTGCTGTACCGCCCGAAAAGAAAAGCAGGGCAGGGCCTGCTTCGGGGTGATCGCTCGCGACGCTCTTATTCAGCAGAGTGCTCGTGATTTGGTTTGTGATGTGTTGCTCGTTCGGGGGCATAGGACATAGAAATTAACGGTTCAATCTACAGTGTAGCTAGTACCGAACAAAAGCGAGAGTTTTCTAATGTCCTCAACCTTAAAACGAGAGGCCGTGCAAGTTTAGCGAACTAAGTGGCGAGGGCCTCAGGCTCAGCCCTCTTAATTCGCGTGATTAACGATTTAGCGCTTTTTCTGCGTCTGTCAGGCTCATATGGCGAATGTCTTTACCTCGCACCATGAAAATAACATGCTCTGCGATATTAGCCGCGTGATCACCGATTCTTTCTAGCGCTCGCAGTACCCAAAGTACATTGTGAACCTGCGAAATACTGCGCGGGTCTTCCATCATAAACGTCATCAATGAACGTATTGCTGAACGATATTCAACGTCGACTTCTTCATCTTCTTTGATGATTTGCAGTGCCATTTCGTCATCAAAGCGTGCAAAAGAATCAAGGGCGTTGTTCATCATTCTTTTTACATGATCACTAATATGGCGGACCTCTATGTAGCCTCTAGGAGATTTCCCTTCTTCGGCTAACTCGACGGCAAAACGCGCAATCTTGGTTGCTTCATCGCCAATACGTTCGAGATCTGCCACCATTTTTATGACCGATACGACGAGCCTTAGGTCACTCGCGGCGGGTTGTCGGCGTGCAATGACTTGCGTGCATTCGACGTCAATGGCGCGCTCCATATCGTCGACATCTTCTTCGATCTGGCGTACCTGTTCGGCAAGCTGAGTATCGCCTTCTAACAGCGCGTCTACTGAGTCAGCGAGCTGTTTGGTAACAACGCCACCCATTGACAAGATATGGTTGCGTAATTCAGTGAGCTCGCTGTTGAATTGCTGCGATATATGCTGAGTATGACTTTCTTTTGTTGTAATGCTCATGGGCACCTCTAATAAAATGGCTAAGTGCTAACCGTAACGACCGGTAATATAGTCTTCGGTTTGCTTCTTGCTAGGGTTGGTAAACAGTGCGTCTGTGTTACCAAATTCGATGAGATCACCCATGTACATAAACGCGGTGTAATCAGAGACTCGCGCGGCCTGTTGCATGTTGTGTGTGACGATGACGATGGTGAAGTCGTTTTTAAGTTGTTGAATCAGCTCTTCAATTTTTAGAGTCGATAATGGGTCTAGCGCTGACGCGGGCTCGTCTAGTAGTAAGACTTCGGGTTTAACGGCAACGGTTCTAGCAATAACAAGCCTTTGCTGTTGACCACCTGATAGGCCCAGAGCGCTATCGTTTAGTCGGTCTTTTACCTCATCCCATAACGCCGCAGAGCGGAGTGACCACTCCACGGTTTCGTCGAGCACGCGTTTCTTGTTAATGCCCTGGATACGAAGTCCATAAGCGACATTTTCATAGATGGTTTTTGGAAACGGATTTGGTTTCTGAAATACCATGCCGACTCGCCGTCTAAGTTCGGCCACTTCAACTTTGCGCTGATAGATATCCATATCTTCAAGTAGAATTTCACCTTTGATTTCGCAGCCGTCAACGAGGTCATTCATCCTATTGAAACAGCGAAGCAAGGTCGATTTACCGCAACCTGATGGGCCAATAAAAGCGGTGACTCGCTTCTTGGGAATCACCATGTTAATGCCGTGCAGGGCTTCTTTCTCACCATAGCTCAACCGTAAATCGTTAACCCGAAGCGAGATTTCTTCGTCTTCAATACGTGACATAGTAGTGCCTCGCTCCAGAGCGCTGATATCAATGCCGTGCGTCCGTGGGGCATTTTCGGGTGTATTGTTCATTGCTGTTGTCTGAGTGTCATCTTGCATGGCATCGTCTCTATTCAATAATTCTGTCGTCATAGCGTTTACCTGTTTCATCAGTATAGAGCTACATTTCAAGCGCTTTGTATTTCTCGCGCAGGCGGTTACGTATGGATACTGCGGTTAAGTTGAGTAAGGCGATCACGATAACTAGTAGTAACGAGGTTGCGTAAACTAGCGGACGTGCGGCTTCTACGTTAGGGCTCTGAAACCCTACGTCATATATATGAAAACCTAAGTGCATGAACTTTTGGTCCAAGTGCAGATAAGGATAGTTACCATCGAGCGGCAGGGACGGCGCGAGCTTCACTACACCGACGAGCATTAGCGGGGCGACTTCGCCCGCGGCGCGTGCGATGGCGAGAATGACTCCCGTCATCATTGCGGGGCTCGCCATCGGCAAAACTACACGCCAAAGCGTTTCTGCCTTGGTTGCACCGAGCGCCAAGCTGCCTTCTCGTATGGATCGAGGAATTCGAGCCAAGCCTTCTTCGGTCGCAACAATCACGACAGGTAGAGTTAGAATCGCCAACGTGATGGATGCCCATAACAAGCCGCCAGTGCCGAAAGTAGGCGACGGCAATGCTTCTGGGAAAAACGCTTGGTCGATACCTGAACCCAAGAAGTAAATAAAGAAACCGAGGCCAAATACACCGTAAACAATAGACGGGACGCCCGCCAAGTTATTCACTGCGATACGAATAGTTCGGGTTAATGCGCCTTGATGTGCATATTCTCTCAAATAAACGGCAGCAACTACGCCGAAGGGGGTGACGATGATCGACATGAGGATGACCATCAACACTGTGCCGTAGATAGCAGGGAAGATGCCTCCTTCAGTATTCGCTTCGCGAGGGTCTTCAGATATAAATTCGTAGATTTTCTCGCCATAAAAACCGAGCTTTTCAGTAAGGCCCATAGCATTTGGTTGGTAGGCCCGTACGATTTTTGAGAAATCAACTTCTACTGTAGCGCCTTCGACGGTTTTAGCGACTAAAGTGTCGCGGCCAATCTGCCCGTATAGCTGCGTTAGTTGTGACTGCATACCTTTGTATTCAGCATCTAGCGCCGCACGTTCTTCTTTAATCGATAACAAATTTTCTGGCGTATTTTGCTCGTTTAACTCCAATCGTCGTTCTTTAAGGCGCAACCTTTCCATCCGGCTATTGATGCCGCCGATATCTATTTTTTCTATGTCATGAATCTCTGAATAGATTGCTAGTGCTCTCTCGATGCGCACGTTTAGTTCGTTCCAAGCATCGTCTCCACTCGCTACAACTTCGCCGCTTTCCTTGATGGTGTCGATAAAACCATAAAAGTTACCCCATTCGCGACGTTCCAACACAATGATATTTTCCGGGTAAGTCTTGTTGGTCAGAGAGGCATCCATTATCCACTTGAAGTCACCGCCATAAACGTCACGGTTGCCAAGTTTCATCAGGTCACGTTGCATAAATTCGACGCCTTCCGGGACAGTATGGCCCGCATCGCGAAGTTGCTCTGCAGCAACGTCTTCTTTTTCGACTAACTCGCCGGCAATCATCATTCGACTGCCGTTTCGTCCTTCTAGCTCGGCTTGCATAACGTCGTGAGCCCAAAAGTGCACGAGTCCACGAGAGGCGATCAACGCCAATAAGCCGAAAACCATAATCATACTGATTGCGACTGCGCCGGCGTTTATCCATATCCATGGGTCGCCGTCTTTAAACCATTTCTTAATAGGTGTTCGCATAATGAGGCTCCCTAAATAACACTGTAGCGATTACGAAGTCGCTGTCTGACAAATTCGGCCAGCGTGTTGACGACAAAGGTAAACAAGAATAAGACAAAGGCGGCCAAGAACAGTATTCGGTAATGAGTGCTTCCGACTTCTGACTCTGGCATTTCTACCGCAATGTTGGCCGATAGCGTGCGCATGCCTTCAAAAATATTGATATCCATGATGGGGGTATTGCCGGTTGCCATCAGTACAATCATGGTTTCACCGACGGCGCGACCCATGCCGATCATGATGGCAGAGAAAATCCCTGGGCTAGCCGTTGGTAGAATAACGCGAACCATCGTCTGCCATTGCGTTGCGCCAAGGGCAAGCGACCCATAGGTTAAGTGCTTGGGTACGCTGAATACGGCATCTTCAGTGATGGAAAATATGGTCGGAATAACGGCAAAGCCCATGGCCGCGCCAACGACAAGGGCATTTCGCTGGTCAAAATCGATGCCGGCTTCATTGGTGAGCCACTTGCGCATGTCTCCATCAAACATAGCGAGTTCAAGTAGAGGGCTTATTTCTAAACTAAACCAGCCTGCGACGAGAACGACGGGGATCAATAATGCTGGATCCCAGCCGTCTGGAACTAGATAGCGCACCGCGCTAGGCGCGTTGTTCCAAAGGTAGCCAAATACTAAGATTGATATCGGGACAATAATTAGGATCGCGAATACGCCCGGGAGGTTAGATTCCATGAACGGTGCGAAGAATAGCCCTGCGAGAAACCCCAAAATGACTGTCGGCAATGCTTCCATTAGCTCGATTGACGGCTTCACTTTTCGGCGCAGTGCTGGCGCCATAAAGTATGCGGTGTAAAGAGCACCACAGATCGCTAGTGGCGTTGCCACCAACATTGCGTAGAACGCGGCTTTTAAGGTGCCAAAGGCAAGCGGCGATAAACTATATTTTGGCTCAAAGTCGTTATTAGCGGCGGATGACTGCCAGATGTAATCAGGCTCTTGGTAACCCTCATACCATACCTCTCCCCACAACGCGGAGAAAGAAATTTCAGGGTGTTCATTATCGATATGCCACCAAAGTATGGAGCCTGACTCGGTTTCTATTAAGGCGTAGTCTGAGCGAGGCGTCAGCGTAATATGTTTAATGGCTTCATCAGTGACTGACATGTCTAAAGCAGTAGAATGCGCTGTACTGTTCATTAATGAGATATTGCCATTAACATCAGCAACCGCGAAGCCTTTACGTCGATGCTCGATACTTAATGCACTGATCTGACCGTCTTTATGGGCAAATCGCCTCACTTCTTGAAAGCGATAATGATTGGCGTCGTCACGAACCATAAACCATTGGCTAACTGCACCCTGACTTTCGGTGATAAGAACTGATGAGCCACCGAGTAGCAATTCCATACCTGTGATGGAGTGATTGCCCTGCGCTACGTTGATAGAACTATTAATGTCAGCGCCCTCGTCAGAGAAAAGGTCGATGACCTGGACTTTACCGGCTGCGTTCCCAACAAAGACCCAACGCATGCCTGGTTCAGTCACCACAAACTCTGGTTTAAAACCAAGTTGTGGCAATGTTACTTCTTCAGGTTCAAGCGAAATATTGCCGCTTAAGAAGTTCTCCTCCATTGTAAACTTGCTAGCGAACAGAGCGTTATTGGTGTTCACGCCGACAACAATTAGCGCTTCTTCTGTCAGGCTCATGCTGACGCGCCGAATGGATGAACCCGATTCATCTAGGGTGATTACCTCTTCACCAAAGGGAAACTCAATGTAGGGTTCGATAACACGAACGTCGTTTGGATAAGAGAGGCGGTAGCTGTGCTTGAATACTAGGACTTGGCCGTTATCGAGCGCCGCCGCTAATGTTCGACTTGATGGGTCTGCATTTGCTATTTGCGTGACGCGCGCGCCACTCGGAATAGGTAGGCTCACTCTGCTGTGTTCACTGCCATCCGCAGTGTTAAAGAAAACGGCAACGCCTTGGTCGGTGATGCGCAAGGCTTTTTCGCCTTGCTCTTCTGCCGTCATGTAGAGAGTGGCACCAAGCTCAGCAGCAGGAAGTTGATATTCGCTAACTTGATCTGCGCCAGCTGGTTTGAAAAGTGGAGCGACTTCATAGAGCAAATAAAAGAATATTAGCGAAATGGCCACGATGACACTGATGCCGCCCATTGCAATCGTATGTTTAGCAGCCAGATCAGTCAGATTTCGTTTTTTACGGTGCCGCTTTAGCTGGGCACTATCGAAATCGAGTTCGGGCGGTTTTAAAACAGCAGAATCGTTCATGCTCAAGTCCGGTATTCGAATGTTAGTGTTGCTCATTGCCCCTGCATGGTGACGCAGGGATTTACTAATATAGCGATAAAATATAAAAAAGCCTTCAGCTACTATGTGTAGGTGAAGGCTGACTACTTTATTTCAGTAATGTTACAGTTTTATTTCAAACCTAGAGAAGTTAGGTGTTTGTTTGCAACCGCTGAAGGAAGTGGCACATATCCGTCTTTCACAACGACTTCTTGGCCTTGCTGAGACATGATTAATTTAACGAACTCAGCAGTAATAGGGTTTAGATCCTTATTTGGTGCTTTGTTAACGTACATGTACAAGAAGCGAGATAGCGGGTATTCGCCAGAAATGGCGTTAGCTGAAGACGCTTCAACATACTTTGTGCCTTTTTTAGACAAAGGAAGTGCACGAACTGAAGCGGTTCTGTAACCAATACCTGAATACCCGATGCCGTTGATTGATTCCGATACGCCTTGAACAACTGATGCAGATCCTGGCTGTTCGTTTACGTTGTTTTTATAGTCACCTTTACAAAGTGCTTTCTTTTTAAAGTAGCCATAGGTGCCCGAAACGGAGTTACGACCAAACAGTTGGAAAGACTTCTCAGCTAAGTTGCCTGACACACCTAAGTCACCCCACGTATCAACATCTTTACCAAACCCACATTTGCGGTTTGATGAGAAAATCGCGTCGATTTGAGGAATAGATAGGCCTTTGATTGGGTTGTCTTTGTTAACGAATACCGCCAAGGCATCAATCGCAACAGGCACTGCTGTTGGTGCGTAACCAAAACGTTTCTCGAAAGACTCTCGCTCTTTGTCTTTCATTTTTCGGCTCATTGGACCAAGGTTTGAAGTACCTTCTGTTAGCGCTGGTGGCGCTGTAGAAGAACCAGCTGCTTGAATTTGGATGTTCACATTAGGGTAGTTGCGCTTGAAGTCTTCTGCCCATAATGTCATTAGGTTGGCTAGTGTGTCAGAACCAACGCTAGAAAGATTACCGGATACGCCGCTTGCTTTTTCATAGACAGGAAGATTCTTGTCTACGTCTGCTGTGGCGATGCCCGCGCTTGAAAGTGCTGAGATAGCGAATACGCTGATCAATTTTTTTAGTTTCATTTTTGTCTCCAAAGGTTTCGTCAATTGCTCTCCTCAAGGCGATAAAGTGCGATGCCTTTTAAAGAATGAGCGAACTATAGAATGAGAATGTGACATTAATATGACAGGAAACTGAGCAAAGCCCTTGGCATTTGACGTTTTGATAGCTCAGCTATACTCAAAGAAATAGTAATGCACGACATAGCGACAGACTTATGAGAGTAAATGAGAAAAAACCAGTGACCGCTGGGCAATTGGCATTGCAGGTGATTGCCATGCCTAGTGATACCAATGCTTACGGTGATATTTACGCCGGTTGGCTGGTAGAGCAGATGGACTTGGCAGCTTCGACTATCGCAGCGAGAGTATCTGGTGGCAGAGCAACCACCGTGGCGATGGAGCGTATCGAGTTTTTATCACCGGTTAAGGTGGGCGACGTAGTCAGTTGTTACACAGAATTGCTCGATACTGGGAGTAGTTCGATGAAAATTAATGTCGAAGTGTTTGCCAGCGGTGCAAATAACTCGCCACCTCAAAAGGTGACTGAAGCTAGGTTTATTTATGTTGCGATCGATGAGCGCGGCGGAATTCGTCGTTTGTCCTCTTCGGACTAGCCAAGTCAGCGACACGCACGAAACAAAGGCTAACTAGATTGCCTCGAAGAAACGCGGCGCTTGTTCTTTGCTAAACACGCGCTCTTTTTTATCATCAAACCTCACCGTAAAAGCGGGCCCGCTTTCGTTTATAACCGTACCCGTGCCAAGAATCCGGTGTCGGATTCGTTCGACGAACCACACTTCCTTATCGCCTGCTGTTGATAAACCAACAGCTTTAGCGTTTAACGTCAGGTCTAGTTGATAGTGTTTCGCGTAACGCTGTGCGATCGGTGAGAATGTGTTGCCGTTGCTATTCGGGGAGGAATCTTCGAGCAGCGCTGCCGTTTTGCTGCACTCGTTCCATTGTAATTCTGTTTGAAAGCGAGAGATCTCGTCTGCTTGGCCATGCCCTGGCGCAAATAAGTGCAGTGCGTGTTTGGCGCGTGTCATGGCAACGTACAATAATCTTCGCTCACTTTCGATTTCACTGTTCTCCAGCGCTTGCTTGCGCAAACCGTAGGGGTAGTGCCTAGCATTGAACCCCGGAATATAAACGGTATGCCACTCTAGGCCTTTTGCGCGGTGAATCGTCGTGAGCTCAATGCCGACATCGCCGGCATTGCTGGCGCTTTGGCGAAGTGTTTCGAGTCGCATCAGCACATCGCTAGGAAGCCCTGTTAGTTGCGACACAAATCGTACAATCGCTTTGATCGCTTCGACACGCTCTTCCCCATACTCTGCGTTAAAGCTAAGCGAGCGAATACCGTCGTAAAGCGAGGTGTCCTCGATGTAGTGTTTAAGCATGACCGAAACGTCAGATGTTGAGCCAACTTTGCCCAGGGCGCGTGCAAGGCGTTCAAGCTTTAGTGACTGAACGCGATGCAGATTATCAGGGATCGCCGCTAACAAGTGGCGTCCCCAATCACTGTCATGTGCGCTGAGCTCTCTCGACAACTCGACGAGGGACCCATCGGGTAAACCGACATGCGGGAACCGCAGGAGCAAGTGAAACTTTTGTTGGCGGGCGTTGGCTGATAAGTGGCGATAGTCGTCATTGGCAAGTTGAATTAACGCCTCAATAGCCATCAGCTCATCAGACCCAAATACGCCTTTTTGCTGTGCCATTCGATAAGGAATTTGGCTTGCGAGTAAACTGAGCTCTATGCCAATTGTCTGACTCCAAGCGCGCACTAAAATAGCACTGTCGTTTTGATGGTCGCTGGTTTGGATCGTTTTCGTGAGCAAACTGAGCTCTTGGCTGGTGTGGTGAAGTTGGGAGGTCGTGCTGGGGTTGCCATGATGCGCCTGACAGAGAATATTGCGCCGCGCATCATTTTTGCTGATCAAATGGTTCGCCAAGAGCGCGACACGGTGACCATAGCGAAAGGTATAGCTAAGGTCCCGAGTGCTGACGTGCTCATACTCTTCAGCGAAACCGCTAATCATGTAAGCGGGTTTAGCGCCACGAAACTCATAAATGGTTTGGTCGGGGTCACCGACGATCGTGATATCTGCGCGCTTGCCGGCAATAATCGTTAATAAAGTATGCTGAATTTCGTTGGTGTCTTGGTACTCGTCTACCAAAACAACGTCCATTTTATTACTGACCAACTCGCACAATTTCGGTGTTTCGAGCAGAGCGCGCACCGGGTCATACAGCATATCGGCGTAACTGATACGTGAATGTTGTTTGCGCCATTGTTCAAATGCATGAAATAAGGGGATGAAGTACTGAAACTGAGGATCCAGAGCTGAGCGCTCAAACACGTCGTCTACGCTTGATAACTGGCCTTTAACTGCCTCGATAAATTGCAGCGCTAGGGAAAGGTGGTCTTTTTTGTTGCGCTTTAACTCTGCTTCTTGCTCTTTTGGGATAACGCGGCGTGCTAACAACCAAAGTTGGAATAAGGTTTCATTGTCGCTCAGAATTTTTGTTTGAAAAGGGCGCAAATAGCCTTCTTTTACGAAGCGCTGATATAAGCGATAGCCCATCGCATGAAAGGTTCGTACTTCGGGTTTTGGTGCGCTACCCGTCAGCACACGGCCTAATTTTGATTCGAAGTCTAGTTTAGCCGCTCGGTTGAACATCAGGACGAGCATGCGATTCGCGTCAGTGCCGTGATCCAGTAGATAGCGAATTCGATGCGCTAAGGTAGTGGTCTTGCCACTTCCGGCGACAGCGGTGACCAGATAATGTCCGGCGGGAGCCTCTATGATCTGCCGCTGCTGCTCAGTAAGTGTAATCATTTAACTCGGTAAGGGCTTCACAATGAAAAGGAATCGGCTTGCGCTCTTTACTGACGCGGCTTAATGCTTGAAAATGATGTTTCAATCACTACTTCGTAATGACTTTCATCATGCTTCTCGCTCTGTCTCGGCGGCACATCATACTATTGCTATCTATTATGGCGTTAGTTTCTTGCGCCAGTCAGCCGCAAAATAACTTTAATATCGATGCTTTAGATAAAACGGTTCGTTATTTTGAAGCGCCAACAGCATTAATGAGAGCCGCGGAACAAGGTGATATACCCGCGATGCGAGAGGCTTTATTGTCGGGCTCTTTGTTAAATGCGCATAACGAATCAGGGAATGCGTTTTCACTAGCGCTTAAGGCTGAACACTATACAATCGCCGAGTTTCTGCTCAAAGTTGGGGCCAGCTATCAATATGGTTTTGCGAAAGAGGACCCCTCTGCGCTGATGTTAGCAGCGGCTAAAGGCCGAAATGACTTGACGAAGCAGCTGATTATCAAGGGCGCCGAGGTCAATCATATGGATGCTCAGGGCTTTACCGCCGCCGCCCATGCAGCAATGAATCGCCACCTCACTACCTTAAAAATATTGATTAATGCTGGTGCGACAGTCAATGCTGACCCGCAGGGCCAATCAATATTGATGCACATGGTGGCAGACAACAACCCGCTCATCGTTCAACAGTTGATTGGTGCGGGTGCCGATGTAAACTATCGCAATAGCAATGGTGACACGGCATTGCGTATAGCGAGACGAGCGGGTTATTACGATTTAGATTTAATGTTGATTCAGGCTGGTGCTCGTTTATAACCGCTCTGTCGTGAATTTTTATGCAATGTGTTGTTAATCAAAGATTATTAAAAGGGGATTTAGACCATGACGCAGCAAAAAATAAAGGTTGGCCCGCTACCAAAACAGGCTGAGAATTACGGCCATTTTGAAGAAGAAAAAATATTATGGGGGCGTGTTCTAGCGTTTGCATTGATTGTTGTGGTCGCACTGGGGTTTGGTGTGAAAATATTAACCTCATCGCCAGAAGTAGAGATGACAGTGCCTGTGCTGCCTGCCATGCCACAGGTCAAGTCAGTGACTGAGTATCGTGAGCCCGCCCGAGCGACAGCCGAGTCATCGAACGCTACGCCTGAGCCGCCTGCACAAGAGCTCTTGTCCGAAGGCGTCTCAGTAGATTCCGCCTCCACTGTCGCCGACCTTAGTGTTGAGCGTGTTCCAGGGGAAGCGATACCTGCGGCCCAGCCCTTGGCCCAAGTGATTTCGCCCATTTCTACTTATCATGAAGGAATGGCGGTCGCGGCCCTAACTTACGAACTAAAAGATGGCCGTCCTGTCGATTCACTGGGATATAACATTCCAATGAATGACGAAGGCATCATTAAAGTGATTCTTTTTACTCAGATGAATGGTTTGAAAGGAACGGTTTTGTTTCATGACTGGTACCGTGCAGATAAGCGCATGGCGCGCGTTAAAATTCCGGTGAATGTGAAGGATCAAGATTCCTATTCAAGTAAGTTTATCAATACGCAAATGCTAGGGCATTGGACAGTTAAAATCGTAGACGGTAACGGCGATTTGTATGCTGAGGCGAATTTCTCTGTTCAATAATTATTAGCAGGCCTTCGCGAGCAAATGCTTTTTACGGTAAAAAAAGTTCTAGGGGGGCTCCTGATGCCTCTTCCCGCATTCATATTGATGCTAATAGCGGGTTTCGTTCTGCTTCGGGGCGGTTGGAAGGTATTGGGGCGATCACTGTGCCTGGTTGCGGTGATCGGTTTGTATTTGTCATCGATCGCGCCCGTGGCGTATTTGGTTTCTAAGCCGCTTGAATACGCCTATCCACCCTACAATGATCAGCCCGTCGACGCCGTTATCGTGCTAGGTGGTTATCATCGAAGCGACTCGAGAGTACCCATTACCAGCCTGCTTTCTTCCACCTCCATGGTTCGCCTGAGTGAAGGTGTTCGTATATTGAAAGCTAATCCAAATGCTTATTTATGCTTGTCCGGTTATGGCGGAACTGACGAGATAAGCAATGCCGAAGCGATGTCTCGCGTCGCTCAGCAAATGGGGGTTGCTGAATATCGAATTGTTTTGCAGGCGTCTCCTCAAGATACGCGTGGCGAAGCGAGAAAGTGGTCGCAAGCACTAGCAGGCCAGAAGGTTGCCTTGGTCACATCTGCGATGCATTTACCTAGAGCGATGCAGTTATTTTCTGAATTTGGTATGACGCCTCTTCCTGCACCGACAAATTTTAGATCCGGTGCCCCTGATTTGTCGTATTGGAAGAACTGGATACCCAATTCGTATGCTCTGCATACCGTTACAGCCGCTTGGCACGAATACTTAGGTAGCGCATGGGCTCACTTACAATCACACGAAAGCAAAGGCGTTTAGCGTTATGACCTTTAAAGGGCAAAAAGACTTTTCTCATGCACAGGCAGACCAAATTGGGGTTTTAATTACCAATCTTGGTACACCAGAAGCGCCGACGCCAAAGGCGCTGCGTCGCTATTTAGCAGAATTCCTGTCTGACCGGCGAGTGGTTGAGATACCGCGATTGCTTTGGATGTTAATTTTGCATGGAATTATTTTACGTATTCGGCCTAAGAAATCAGCACAGGCCTACAAAGAAGTATGGAGCCCCGAGCGTGGGTCGCCGCTGAAATACCATACTGAAGATCAGAAAAGCGCATTGCAGGCTTTATTGTCTGAGCGCTTGGGCTCGAATATCACTGTAGATTATGCGATGCGCTATGGAGAGCCTTCAATAGCGAATACAACAGATAAAATGCTTAAGGGTGGTGTCAGGCGCTTATTAGTATTGCCGTTGTATCCGCAGTATTCAGGGTCAACCACGGGCTCAACCTTTGACGCTCTCGCGGCAGATTTTACCCAAAGGCGCTGGCTTCCTCATTTGCGCTTTGTGTCTTCCTATTTTGATTATGCGCCTTATATTGAAGCAATGGCTGCTCAAATTCGATCGTATTGGCAGGAACACGGCCGTGCCGACAAGTTGTTGTTTTCATTTCATGGCGTGCCCAAACAGTTTTTGACAGAGGGTGACCCTTACCATTGTCATTGTCACGTGACGGCACGTTTGCTATCTAAACAGCTGGGCTTAGGTGAAAGTGAGTACATGCTTACTTTTCAGTCGCGTTTTGGCAAAGCGGAATGGCTAAAGCCTTATACGGATCAAACACTCAAAAGCCTTCCTGCCGAAGGTGTGAAGAGTGTACAAGTTTACTGCCCAGGGTTTGCATCAGACTGCCTCGAGACGATTGAAGAAATTGCGATCGAAAACCGTGATTACTTTATCGAGAGTGGGGGGGATGACTATGCCTATATTCCGGCTTTGAATAGCGATAATGCGCACATTGAGGCTTTGGCGGATTTGGTAGAAGAGAACGTACAGGGGTGGCCCTTGGCGTCAGCGAATACTGCGCCGCGGCAGACACGTTTTGAGAAACACCCATATAATAAATAATGGAGGAAGCGTTATGCGAAAAATTAGTTGGTTAATATTTGTCGTCACGGCATTTTTATCGAATGGTGTGTTGGCAGCGGTCAATACGAGTAATGCATGGGCACGTTTGTTGCCACCTACCGTTAAAACAACCGCCGGTTATTTGGATATTGTTAGCGATCAAGATGACCGATTGTTGGCCGCGTCTAGCACGTCGGCGACAGCGGTAGAGATTCATCAAACACAAATGCAAGATGGCTTGATGTCGATGTCTGAGGTTGCTGCCGTCGAGCTCAGTGCCGGAGAGTTGCGCTCGCTGGCGCCCGGAGGCTTTCACTTAATGATTAAGGGCCTGTCTGTAACGCTAAAAGAAGGGCTAGTATTGCCTGTAATTTTAGAGTTTGAAAAGGCGGGTTCTGTGCTAGTTGAAATACCCGTTCGCTCTAAGTAAGCACTCTCGCGTTTATTTGTTAGTCATCACTCATTATTTACTTAGATTTTGATGTTTTGGAGATCTAAGTGAATTTTGCCTTCGCGAGGCATGGTGCGTCGAACAATAAATGAACGCATCGTCAAGCAATGGCCGAAATAATCAATCCTGCGATTTGACAGCCTAAGCCTTCCCCGTGATCATGTTGTAAAAGGTCTCATTCTCTTGGCTCCCTTAGCGGGGCAGCCTGCTTACATAATTAAAAAAACAATCGTTGGAGTAGTTTGTGATTCAGGCCCATGAAGTCATCATTATTGGCAGCGGTTTTGGCGGCCAGCTTGCGGCAATCAATTTAACAAAACGCGGTATCAACGATTTCAAAATTTTGGAACGCCGTTCTTACATGGGTGGCACTTGGAGCCAAAATACCTACCCGGGCGCCGCCGTCGATGTTCAGTCAGCCCTCTATTCTATTTCGTTTGAGCCTTATGATTGGTCTCAGTTATATGCAGGCCAAAGTGAGCTGCGCAGTTACACCAATTATGTCATCGATAAGCATGGGCTGCGTGATAAGACGCAAACTAACGCCAACGTGACTCGAATTGCGTGGCAAGAAGATGCGCAGCACTGGCACATAGACTTAGATGGGACCACGTCATTTAGCGCGCGTTTTGTGATTAATGCTTCTGGGCCATTGAGCACCCCAGTTATTCCCGACTTTAAAGGGAAAGACAACTTCAAAGGCGCGTCGTTTCATACGAATGATTGGGATCACGAGTTTGACTATCGTGGCAAGAAAGTGGCGATTATTGGCAGCGGCGCGAGTGCGGCTCAAATTATCCCTGAGATTGCCCCAGCGGTTGAGAAACTACATGTGTTTCAGCGCAGTCCGCATTGGGTGATGCCGCGGGGGGACTACGTTTTTAAAGGCTGGCAACGGGCTTTACTCAGGAATCGATGGTTCTATAAATTGCTTAGAGTCTTGGTCTATTGGAATTTGGAGACTCGTGTCTTAGGTTTCAAATATTCTAAGAAGCTTCTCGATATTTTAGGCACTAGAAAAGCGAATAAATTATTGTCTGAACAAATTTCGGACCCTGAATTACGGGCCAAGGTCACGCCTGACTTTACCTTAGGGTGTAAGCGAGTGATTTTGTCGGACAGCTTATATCCTGCTTACCAGCGTGAAAATGTTGTTGTTCATGACAAAGAAGATGGCATTGCAGAAATTACAGCCAGCGGAATTGTGTCGGGACGTGGTGACTCACACGAGTTAGATTTAATCATCTACTCCACGGGTTACGATGCGACGGATGGCGTGATTTCTTACCCGGTTGAAGGGCGAGGCGGACTGACGCTTGCTCAGTTTTGGGATGACTTCCCTCGCGCTTACTTGGGGACGACTGCGCCGGGCTTTCCTAACTTATTTGTGGTGACGGGACCTAATACCGGCATCGGTCATACGTCAGCGCTGTTCATCATCGAAGCGCAAATGAAATATATTATGAGTGGTATCTCTGCAGTTAAAGATGGCGGTCATAGCAGCATTGAGGTTAGTCCCGAAGCGGAAGAGCGCTACACTCAGTTAATTCATCGAGAGATGGCGCGCACAGTCTGGCAAAACGGAGGCTGCAATAGCTGGTATAAAAGCAAGAGCGGAAAGGTGATTGCGATGTTCCCAGGCTTTAGTTTTACGTTTCGTCGCTTGGCGACGCGTTTTCGTCAAACCGATCATCGATTTGATGGCGATTGCGCTCAGGGTAACTGAATACCGCGCAGCAACAAGACAACAATACACTCTAAAAAATAAGGATGTGGAATGAAAACCTTTAATAGCAAGGTAGCAGCAATTACCGGAGCAGGGTCGGGTATCGGCAGAGCGTTAGCGCTTAATTTGGCTAAGCAAGGCTGCGATTTAGCGCTGTCCGATGTTGATGAGTCAGGCTTAAGTGTGACGGCCGAAAAAGCCAGGAAAATTGGTGTTGAGGTCAGTGAGAAGAAACTCGATGTGTCTGATCGTGATGCTGTTTTTGCTTGGGCTGATGAGGTCGTGGACCATCATGGGCATGTCGATGTGATCTTTAATAATGCGGGAGTTGCTTTATCGGGGACCGTTGCCGGGCTTTCGATTGAAGATTACGAATGGATTATGAATATCAATTTTTGGGGTGTTATTTATGGGACAAAAGCATTCTTGCCTCATTTAGAGGTAAGTGGCGGTCATATCGTGAATATTTCGAGTATTTTTGGTCTGACGTCACAGCCTTTCATGAGCGGCTACAATGCTAGCAAATTCGCCGTTCGTGGCTTTACTGAAGCCTTGCGTCAAGATTTAGAGATAACCGGCTCGACCGTTTCCTGCACGTGTATTCATCCAGGAGGGATTAAAACAAATATTGCTAAGTCATCACGTATGTCTGAAAGCATGAACAGCGTAACGGGAATGTCTAAAGAGCAGGCGGCGGCAAAATTTGAAAAGATGTTTATCCACACGGCAGATAAAGCCGCAGAGACAATTCTTGCTGGCGTATTAAAGAATAAGCGTCGAGTCCTGATTGGTACCGATGCGAGATTTTTTGATATGGCCGTGCGTTTGGCGCCGACCGGATATCAAAAACTTTTTACCAAAGCGACACAGTGGATGAATAAAGCAGGCTAAGGCGTGCTTTATTCTATTCTCTGTCCTTAGACGTACATTCCGCCAAACTGGAGTCTACTTTACAGCGTACCTTGCGAAATAGCGTTAGCGCTTTGGCGTTGTAGACCTTCTGGTCTCGCAAGGCGATGCGACTTTCCCGGAAGGTTTCGTTCCAGCTGTTTTTCGTTTCGTCAGAAATTTCTATCCAGTACTTGTCTGGAATTGTCGTTTCGCTTTCGACTATTTTTTTGATTTGCGCCGGGTATTTGTTAGCAAAGTGCGTTCGGGACTTCTGTCCAAAATCGCTCGGCACTTTGTCCCAACGCACCATGATTTGCATGGTTATCTGCAGAGTTGGCCAGCGAATAATACCGCCGCCAGGTTCTAAACCCTTATACATCTCCATGGGTTCGTAAGCCAAGCCGGGAGCGCCGGTGATATCAACGGCTTTGTTATTGAATTTCTGTAGGGCATTCATGATGCTTGAAGAGACCGGTGTCATTCCAATTCGTTGCGCTAAATATTCTGTTTCAGGCGCGTTGTCGAGCACAGTGACTCGCTTGCCTGCCATATCAGAGGGGGCTTGAATTGCTTTGTCATTCACGAACAAAAAGATGGCGCCGATTGGCCCAATGCCGATGATTTCATAGTCCCCTTTACGCATTAGCTTTGACGCTTTTGGGCTGCTTAATGATTTGATGACCATGCCTAGGTGGTCATAGGTCGGCAAAGCGCCAACGGCATTGATTGAACCAGTGAAGTCGTTATATTCCCGCGCACGAATACCTGGAAGGTTAAGCATGTCACAAACGCCGTTCTTAAATTCTTCTGAGGCCACGCGGTCGTCGGTGTAGACAAGAAACGATAGGTTAACACCCCAGCGAAACGCTTCCAGTTTGAACTCTTGCATCTCTTGGACGACAGGCCCTTCTTTGCCAACAAAATCGAAAACACACATTTTGAGTGGAATTAGGTCGCTATTTTCAGCGTTCGCCCCTGAGTTTGCATACGTTGGAAGACTGAATAAAAGGGCAACTAGGAAGGCTAGCGGTGACAAAGAAAAAAGACGGTGGTTCACTAAGATTCTCACACGGTGTTATTAGAAGTATCTCTGAATCCTAACCTATTCAAGATGCTGACGAAAAGAGGGCGTCGTAAAAATGCGACTTGATGACAGTGAAATCTAGGCCGGATTTCTGCTCACAGTAGCCCGCTATGTTAAATTCAAAGTGCTTATATTTGGGTATATAGCGAAGTCGTCAGTATAACCATCGCATGAGTGTTGTTTGTTCTTGATCCTGATCAATGTTCGGCAAAGCTTGCTAGAGGTTTTGCAGAGGACTTGCCATAATTGGTCGTATCAGAGATGCTAAGATTGGGAGTGCGCAGTTATTCATCAATTCTGCCTGCGTGCTTCGCTAGACTGCAGAAAACAAGCAGCAAAATGTTCGATTATAACGATTGAGGAAGACCTATGATTAAGAAATTAGTAACGCTGGGTGTTGTCGGTGCCGCTTTAACATTTGCGTCGTCAGCTTGGGCTGGTGATGCAGCTGCAGGGAAGGCTAAGTCGGCAGTATGTGCTGCATGTCATGGTGCTGCTGGGGTTTCAGCGATCCCGACCTATCCTAACCTTGCGGGTCAGAATAAAGCGTATTTAGTGAGCTCGATGAAAGCATACAAGGCCAAACAACGAAACGGTGGCATGGCCGCTGTGATGCAGGCGCAAGCGGCAGGCTTGAGCGATGCAGATATTGAGAACTTAGCGGAGTATTACAGCAAACTGTAATACTCGAGTGGTAAACAAAGGCTGCAATAATGCAGCCTTTTTTATTTGGCGCCGACTATCTCAAAGCAAGGTACATATTTGCTGCCTGGTAACTTCATTCTTCCCTCTGCGACAAAGGCTTCTAATAGAAGCTCCAGCTGACTGATGATCTCTGTTTCGCCGCTAATTTTGAATGGCCCGTGTTGCTGTATTTGGCGCACGCCATTTGCCTTTACATTGCCAGAAACAATGCCTGAAAAAGCCTGCCTCAGCGCAGCGGCAAGCAAATGTGGAGGTTGGTCTTTGCTGAGTTTTAGGTTTGCCATGTTCTCATGGGTGGGTTCGAAAGGTGTTTGGAAGATAGGGTCGATGGCGAGCAGCCAATTATAATAATAGGCATCGCGATGTGCTCGTCGATATGCACTGACCTCTTCAAGCCCTTTGCGCATGGTTTGCGCTACTTTTTCTGGGTCATCGATAATAATTTGATAACGTTTTCGCGCGTCTTCCCCTAGCGTATGTCTAATGAACTTGTCGATCATTTGAAAGTAGGCTTCGTTTTTCTTGGCGCCCGTAAATATTAGAGGGAATGGCATCTCGGCATTTTTGGGATGCAACAGTATGCCAAGGATATAAAGAATTTCTTCGGCGGTACCGACGCCACCGGGAAAGACGATGATGCCATGCCCGACGCGCACGAATGCTTCCAGTCGTTTTTCAATGTCAGGCAAGATGGTGAGTTCATTGACGATAGGGTTGGGTGACTCGGCAGCGATAATGCCCGGTTCGGTGATTCCGATATAACGACCGAGCTGGTGGCGTTGTTTTGCATGGCCCACCGCCGCGCCTTTCATTGGCCCCTTCATGGCCCCAGGTCCGCAGCCAGTGCAGATATTCAGTTCTCGTAGGCCTAGCTGATAGCCAACCTCTTTGGTGTAATCATATTCACTTCGGCTAATGGAGTGCCCGCCCCAGCAAACAACGATGTCGGTATCGTTACCTGGGCGCAGTAAGTTGGCGTTGCGCATAAGCTGAAAAATAAAGTTACTAACATGCTCAGACTGACTTAGGTCTAACACATTAGAAAGGGCGACCACATTGTTGGTATGCACGATGTCTCGCAACACGGCGAACAAGTGGTTTTTAAGGCCTTGAATAATTTGACCGTCGACAAATGCAGTTTCAGGAGCGTTCTGAATTTCTAATTTGATACCCCGTGGCTGCTGAACAACGTGTATATCGAAGTCAGGGAATGATTCGAGCAGGGCTTCACTGTCATCCGCTAGTACGCCGCAGTTGAGAACGGCTAAGGAGCAGCGTCTAAAGATTTCATGGAGATGTTTGTTCTGTTTGTTTTTTAATTGGCTAACTTCATATCGAGACAAGATGTCCATGCTTCCTTGCGGGGTAATCCTGGCATTGATGCCTTGAGAAGAGGGCATTCGGCGTTTCCTTTGTGATGTTCGATCGAGGTGATTGTCCTTAAGTATAGGAGAGGTCAGCGCGATGATACGTTAATTTACGAGTGATTTATGTGACATTCGGGTATACTACTGCGCCCATTTTTACGACGTTTGAAACCATGAAATTCATTGTTAAATTGTTCCCCGAAATAATGATTAAGAGCAAGCCTGTACGCCAGCGTCAGGTGAAGCAATTGCGTCAAAATATACACACCATACTGAAACGAAAACAGGCGTTTGAGGGGGTTAAAGTTCGTGGTTTTTGGGACAAGATTGAAGTTATTGCGGATGAGTCGTCCTATTTAGAGGTTGCCGATGCGCTGCAGCGTATTCCGGGTATCGCCAATATTCTTCGCGTACAGCAATACCATATCGAAGATATCGATAATAACTTCGACACTATTGTCGCGCATACGATCGCAGCATTGGGTGCGTCGCTGGCAGGTAAATCATTTGTTGTGCGCATCAAACGGGCAGGCAAACATAGTTTCACTTCACATGAATTGGAGCGTTACGTGGGCGGCGGTTTGTTGCAGCTAACGGATGCTGCGCGCGTCGATTTGCGTCATGCCGACGTGACCGTAAAACTAGAAGTGAGAGATGAAGACCTTTATGTCGTTGAGGAAAGATACGAAGGCTTGGGTGGCTATCCATTAGGCACTCAAGATGCCGTTTTGTCGCTTATTTCAGGAGGCTTTGACTCAACGGTTTCAAGTTACCTTACGATGAAACGAGGCCTTAAAACGCATTTCTGTTTTTTCAACTTGGGTGGTTCAGCGCATGAAATCGGCGTTAAACAGGTGTCGTTATATTTGTGGGAACGTTACGGCATTTCGCACCGTGTTAAATTTATCACAGTGCCGTTTGAAGAAGTGGTCGCTGAGATTTTGCGCACGGTCAATCATTCGCAAATGGGTGTCGTCCTGAAGCGCATGATGATGCGGGCGGCTAGTGAAATTGCCGAGGAAATGGGAGTTGAAGCGCTAGTTACCGGTGAGAGCGTTGCTCAGGTCTCCAGTCAAACCTTAACTAACTTGAGTGTCATAGACCGTGTGACGGATACCTTGGTGTTGCGGCCTTTGATTACGATGGATAAGCAAGACATCATTAAGCTGTCCGCGCAAATTGGCACAGAGGACTTTGCCAAAACAATGCCCGAATATTGCGGTGTTATATCTGACAGACCAACAACGGCGGCCAAGCTGGGTCGCGTGTTACAGGAAGAAGAAAACTTCAATTTCGACGTCTTGAATAGCGCTGTTTCGACGTGTCGCATTGTCAAGATTGACGAAGTGCTCGAAAGCCAGATGAACATCGCGGAAGTTGAAGTGGTGGCGGTGCCAGCCGTCAATGATGTGGTGGTTGATATTAGGCCTCCAGATGAGGCCGAAAAAAAGCCATTGATGCTGACGAATAATGAGATTAATAAAATTCCCTTCTTTGAATTAATGTCGCGCCTCGAGGATTTATCTCGCAATAAGAATTACTTGCTCTATTGCGAGCATGGCTCCATGAGTCAGCTACATGCCCGACATTTGAACACGATGGGCTACTCAAATATTAAGGTATATCAGCCCAGCAAATAGGGTGTATATCTTTATAGTGTACAGTTGTTCCGTTTGTGCGTTAGTCCCATTGCTGCTGCTTTATTTAGGCTGTCAGGACTGTGTATACTCCGCGATACTTATTGGTAGCTAAGGAAGAGACCGTTGGAAGCATCGGAAGTGCAACAAATGGGACGTCGTGAGCGAAACAAACTGGCAAACCGGCAGTCCATTCTTAATGCAGGCCTGCGGGTTTTTGCAACGATCGGCTACGACGCCGCGACGATTACAGACATCGTTAAGCAGAGTGATTTATCTGTTGGCACGTTTTACAACTATTACGGTGATAAAGACTCCGTGTTTGCTGAGCTCGTAGAAGGTTTATTGGCAAGATGCCGGGTTGTACTGGCTGAAGCGCGTGCAAATGCGACCTCGTTTGAGGCGTTTATGGGCGATGCGTTTAAAGCATGTACTCGGATTATGTTTGAAAACGAAGACATGAAACTCCTGATAGTGAATAACACGCAAGCGTTTCGGGGCTTTGTTTTCGGCGGTGACACTATCCACACCGTTTTCTCAGACATGGAAACAGATATTGAGGCCGCTATTGAGCAGGGTTTGTTGCCTCGTTTTCCAGTTCGCTTAGCTGTTTTTGCGATGATCGGTGCCAGCGCCGAAGTACTCGCAGCGGATGCAAAAAATGAGTCGATTAGTTACGAAGAGAAAGCGCAATTCTTGTCGGACTTGTTTGTTGGTGGTATCCGTAATATTGCGTCTCAAGTGAATTAATTTGATCTTTTTTTGAACTTAAAAGAAAACCTCAGGTCTTTAATGCCAGTTCGTTAGAACTAATTAAATATTCAACTTGAATCAAGGGTTTCACCATGAGCAACGCAAAAATGATTACTAAGTCCGCACTAGCTAGCATGATCGCAGTAGGCGTAATGGCTGCATCAACAGACGCATTCGCGGGTAAGCCTGGTTTTGAGAAGTGTCAGGGAATTGCCAAAGCGGGTATGAATGACTGTGGCACAAGCAAGCATAGCTGCGCGGGTCAAGCGGCTAAAGATGGCGACGCGGAAGAGTGGGTATATGTTCCAGAAGGCACCTGTTCAAAAATCGTTAACGGTAAAGTGAAGTAAGTTAGCGAATCTTCTATGTCAGCGTTCAAGATAAACCCAAAGGATTATCATGGCGTTGGCATAGGCCTTCGTTCCGCACACTATCAAACCATTCTGGCTGATCGCCCCGATGTGCCATGGTTTGAGGCATTAACTGATAACTATATGAATGACGGCGGCTATCCGCTTCATTATCTCGAGAAAATCAGAGCGCACTACCCGATAACGTTTCATGGCGTTGGCTTGTCGCTGGGCGGCGTTGATCCAATCGATTTGACCTATCTCAAGCGGCTTAAGGCTTTACGTTCACAGTTTCAGCCCATTCATTTTTCCGATCATCTTTGCTGGACATCTCATGACGGCAGGCATAGCAATGATTTATTGCCAATGCCCTATACGCAAGATGCGGTCCGACATGTGTCTGAGCGAATTGATCAGGTGCAGAATAGTTTGGGTGAGCAAATTCTTGTTGAGAATGTGTCGAGTTACCTTAGTTATACGATGAGCGATCGCACTGAGGCGGAGTTCTTTGCGGAGGTTGCTCAGCAAGCCGACTGTTTGATTCTATGTGACATCAATAATATTTATGTGAGTGCCAAGAATCATGGCTTTGATGCGCTAGATTATTTGAAGGCAATGCCCAAAGCGCGTATTCGTGAGCTGCATCTAGCGGGTTATGAAGATCAGGGAGATTACTTGCTAGATACACATGGCGAGGCGGTGCATGAACCTGTATGGGGCTTATACGAAAGGGCGCTTGAGGAGTACGGCGAGATACCTACTTTACTAGAGTGGGACACCAATATTCCTGATTTTTCTGTGTTGATGCAGGAGCAGAGCCGGGCGCTCAATTATTGGACAAAAAAGCAGGCCCGCGTTTGAGCGAGCTTAGTAAGCTATATGCCACCATGATGGAAGCGATCTATGGCGAGACCTCTTTGGCTGCTAGCTATATTGTTCCGGGTAAGGTGTTAAGCGCGGCTGCGCAATTAGGTATCTATCAAGGAAGCGTCAAAGGAGGTTTAGTGCAGGCGTTGGGAGATTTGTTTCCCGCGTCAAAAGGCTTATTGGGCGAACAGTTTTTCGATGCGATGGCGTCGCGTTACGTTGCGATCAACCCCTCCCAGTCTGCCAGTTTAGATCACTATGGCGAGACATTTCCTTTATTTATGCAGCGCTTTGAACCTTTAGCCGAGTTGCCTTATATGCCAGATCTTGCCTCGCTGGAGTGGACTTGGCACCTTGCCTTTCATGCAGCCTCGACTAACGCGATTAGCCCGGATGTGCTTACCGGCGTGCCCTTGGATCAAGCCGATCAATTGCAATGCATATTAGTTGAGCCTATTTACCTGCATCGTTCGGATTATCCATTGCTCGAACTTAGGGCGTTAGGCCTAATGACAGAAAGTGAGGTTGACGCAGTTGATATAGCGAGTGGAGGAGGGTGTTATGTCGTTTTCCGCGACGGTCTCAATACCCAGATGTCTCAAGTATCTCCGCCGCTCTATGCGTTATTGGAAGAATTAAAAAAACCACTCTCGTTCGGAACAATCTGCGCGCAATGGTTGTCCAAGCACCCAGACTTAGAGCTAAACGTCTACACCGCCGAACTAATCAAGCGATCCTGGATTGCTGATTTTCGTGCTATCAACAACTAATCAATAACTATTCATTAATAGGAGCAACACGTGCAGGTACTTGCGAACTTATATCTAATGCTGACTCGTTGGGTGGATCATACTCAGCCCTTACTGAACCTAGGGTTTCGCGTTTACTTGGCCAACGTGTTTTTCAGCGCTGGTTTAACCAAGATAAAGACATGGGAATCAACCTTAATGTTGTTCGAGTATGAATATGCTGTGCCCCTTATACGTTTTGATATCGCGGCTTATTTGGCGACAGGAGCAGAGCTGTTACTCCCAGTATTGCTGGTCTTGGGCTTAGCAGGACGATTTAGCGCGGCAGGCTTGTTTGTGCTAAATGTTGTTGCGGCCATTGCCTATCCGGATATTAGTCCCGCGGGTATCAATGATCATTACTTCTGGGCGGCAATGCTCCTGACGCTGGTCGTATATGGGCCGGGTAAAATCTCGGTCGATGCTTGGTTACAGCAGCGTTTCTTCGCTCGTTAGTCGATTCAATAATGGTTGCAGACCCTTGGCGTTTTGGAGCTTGTGTTGGCCGCGCCAAGGCGTCAAACTCTACTTTTAATCAGCGATCTTAGAGGCATGAGTCTTGGATATAGGCGACCTACGTCGAGAATACATGAGCGAGGGGATTCAGGCCTCGTCACTGTTAGATGACCCGATAAAACAGTTTGAACAATGGTTTCAGCAAGCCGACGAATCGGGGATTCAAGACGCTAATGCCTTTTCATTGGCGACGGCTGGCCCCGATGCCCATCCTTCCGTTAGAACCGTTTTGCTTAAGTTGTTTGATGAAAAAGGCTTTGTTTTTTTCACCAATTACAATAGCCGAAAGTCACAGCAAATAGGGGGCAATGCGCATGCGGCGGCGTTGTTTCCTTGGTTACGATTGAATCGTCAGGTTCGTATTGAAGGGCCGTGTGAACGGATTTCGTCAGCTGCATCGCTGAAATACTTTACAACGCGTCCACGTGGCAGCCAGCTTGGGGCATGGTGTAGTGATCAGAGTGACGTGATTGAGTCGCGGGCTTTTCTCGAACAGAAATATCGTGAAGCGACGGAGAAGTTCAAAGCGGGGAGCATCCCTCTTCCTTCGTTTTGGGGAGGCTATCGAATTGTTCCGCAACGAATTGAATTCTGGCAGGGGCGAGAGAACCGCCTTCATGATCGTATCGAATATCAAAGAACTGAAGATGGTTCAGCATGGTCTAAGCAGCGGTTAGCGCCTTAGTTGCTAGGCTCGACTTGCAATGCGCGGGCTATCTGTCTGCGCTAGCTTTTGCTTGGGACGCTTTGAGTGTCTCGATGAGCCGGTCTTTTTCTGCAAGCATTGCCGCTTGCTGATCTAGTTGTTGGTGGGTTTTCTTCAGATCATTTTCTTGGAACTCAATATAAACTTCATTGATATCGTCACTTAGGTATTTATCTTCGAGTTGCGCTTTCAGTATCGCAAATTTTTCTGACAAATTATCGGCGGAGATTGTTAACGCAGACTTTTCTTCAGCGGTTGAAGACGTGTCACCTTTCAGCTTAAAAATTTCCATCTGAAGATTGTCTGTTGTGTCTTTCAGCTCATTCAGCATCCCTTTTGTCCGTTCGAGTTCAAATTGTTTGGTGCTGAGCTGGCTAGTGGCAATGACCACTTCATCTTGTGTAACGCTAAGAATTTTGGCCAGTGCGTCAATGTTTTTAGAGGCATTGGCGACCTGATTAAAGTACTTTTCTTGCTGTTCTATGTGGTTGAATGCGAATAAGCCTGCCGCAATCGCCGCCACCAAGAATAGCGGTAGCATTAGCGCCGTTGTTTTCTGGCGGGAGGCTTTGAGTGTCATTTGCGTATTGTTTAGCATTTTGCGTTCTTGCAATATCATGCGGCGCTCGTCTTCTAGCCGCTGTTCTCGTTGGATAAGGTCCTGAGCTTTGATCCGATTGGCGCGTTCTTGGTCGGCAACTTGTTGCTGCTGACCCGCTAGTCTCTGATGAACAGAACTGCTCCCCTCTTGATTGCTAGGTGTTTCGTTAGGGTGGTCAGTGCTGGACATTCGTTATCGCTCCAAAAGGCATAAATAGTGTAGTTGTTTAAGGGCACGGTTTTGTCAGTAAGCATAGCTGATTCGTCAGCGAACGCTCTGTGACTAATTCACACTGTCTGCATGTGTGGTACGTTTAGTGTGCAGCCGTTAGTTTGGCATAGGACAGCACTAGCCATTTGTTGCCGTGCTCAGGGAAATTAACTTGAATTCTGGCATGAGCACCTTTGCCCTCGTAATTCATTACGGTGCCTTCACCAAATTTCGCATGCACAACTTGTTGTCCCAAATGAAATGCCGGCGCTTCTTCCTGCATGCCTCTAGGGAGGGTACTTTGCCTATCGAAAGACACGGGTCTGGATACAGCGTTCTTTAAGCGCACTTCTTGCAGGTATTGTGCGGGTATTTCACGAATAAAACGCGATACAGGGTGGAACTTATCTTGCCCGTATAAGCGTCGCGCTTCAGCGTAAGTCATCACCAGCTGTTCCATTGCGCGAGTAATTCCTACGTAGCATAAACGCCGTTCTTCCTCTAGACGCACCGGGTCTTCCATCGACATCTGGTGGGGGAATAGGCCGTCTTCCATACCAGCAAGAAAAACAAGCGGAAACTCTAAACCTTTCGCGGTATGCAGCGTCATCATTTGAACACTGTCTTCATGCTCTTCGGCTTGTTGCTCGCCCGCATCTAGCGCTGCTTTGGCAATAAACTCGCCGAGCGTCGATTGATCGTCCTCGTCTGGCTCATAGTCTTTGCAAGCGTTGATAAGTTCCAACAAGTTTTCTTTTCGCGCCTGACCTTTCTCGCCCTTTTCATTGGCATGGAATTCCAACAAACCGCTGTCTTTGATTGCTCGTTCGCTGAGCTCGGCCAACGATAAGTCATGTTGCTGAGCGCCCAACTCGTCAATTAGGTCTAAGAAGTGTGTCAGCGTATTGGCGGCCTTGCCTTTCAATAGTCCTAGTTGTAGCCGCTCGACCGTTGCCTGCCAGAGCGAAATTGATTGCTCCCGCGCGTGTTCACGTAGGTCAGCAAGTGTCTTATTGCCGACGCCGCGGGTGGGAACGTTGACGATGCGCTCAAAGGCGGCGTCATCATGGCGATAGTAAACTAGACGCAGGTAAGCAATGGCGTTTCGTATTTCTTGTCGGTCGTAGAATCGAAGGCCGCCATAGATTCGGTACGGGATTGCTTGGCGTATCAGCGACTCTTCTAAAATTCGCGACTGAGCATTGGAGCGATACAAAATGGCGGACTCTGACCGGTTTCGGCCTTGGTTTACCCATGACTGTATTTGATCTGCAATATAGTTCGCTTCGTCTTGCTCGTTGAATGCAGCGTACAGATTGATGAGCTCGCCTTCTTCGCCATCCGTCCAAAGTTGCTTACCTAAACGGTTACCGTTGTTGGCAATGAGCGCATTCGCGGCAGACAGGATGGTGGACGTTGAGCGGTAGTTCTGCTCTAGCCTAACCGTTTGTGCGTCTGAGAAATCGTTTTCAAACTGTTGAATATTTTCTATTTTAGCGCCGCGCCATCCGTAGATTGATTGGTCATCATCGCCGACGACCATGATCGGGATATGACCAGATGCCAGCACCCTCAACCATGCATATTGGATAGTATTCGTGTCTTGAAACTCGTCAACTAAGACGTAGCGAAATCTATCTTGGTAGTGTGCGAGCAGAGCCGGATTGTTGAGCCATATTTCATGCGATCGTAATAAAAGCTCACCGAAGTCGACCATTCCTGAGCGTTGGCACTGATCTTCGTATTGTTGATAGAGCTGAAACATCACCTGTTCAAATTGGCTTTTCGGAGGCTGTTGGTGGCGTGCACGGCGACCTTCGTCTTTCTGGCCATTGATAAACGACTGCACCTGCTTGGCGGGCCAGCGCGTTTCGTCAACCGAGTTTTCCCTCATAATGCGTTTGATGACCCGCAGCTGGTCATCAGAGTCCAACACTTGGAAGTTTTCAGGTAGTTTTGCTTCTTGCCAATGGGTTCTGAGTAAGCGGTGAGCGATGCCGTGAAATGTACCAAACCACATGCCGCGAGAAGGTAGAGCAATCATCTGCTCGATACGCCCGCGCATTTCTTTGGCCGCTTTGTTGGTGAACGTAACCGCCAGAATAGAACCGGGGTTAAGGCCTTCACATTGCATTAACCACGCAATTCGATGAACGAGCACCCGTGTTTTTCCGCTCCCAGCGCCTGCGAGCACCAACATGTTTTGATTGGGGGCTGCAACCGCTTCGCGCTGTGCGTCGTTCAAACCGTCGAGTATGTAGGATACGTCCATTGCGTTAATATCACTTGCGTGCCAAAAACGCGTAGATTACCACAGACCCCATCGCTCTGTGTGTTGAATTAAAAATTCTAAACGAAGTTTTAGTCGCTTTATTTGTTTGTAATTGTAGGTAGAATTAGGGCCACCTTACTGCCGTTTCATCCCCCCTTATTATAGAGGCCTTTTTTGTCAATCTGGCACCCGAGTCTTGCTTCGTCGTTGACGCGACTTGACAGGATTTTATTCTACGGATGCGCATTAGCTGCTTTGCTTTGTGTGCTGCCGTTTTTTTCTGAACTGCTTGAAAAGCGCGTAGCCTTGCTGGCGTATATCGGCAACTTAGCGCTGTGCGGCTATTGTTTGCTTAGTGCGGTTTTTGATGAAAACCGATTAAACGAGCATGGTTTTTTGGACGTATGGTTTCCTGCTATCTCAGCTGTGCTCGGGTTAGTGATGGCAACTGGCATTGTTGCGAGTACAGAGTTTGTGCTGATTATGATGCTTTGGACCAGCCTACTATTAATATCTCTTATGCCTTTTGGCTTAGCCGCAGCGGCGGCCTGCTCGTTTGCATTATTACTGACCAATCTCGTTGTGATTATGGGTAGCAGCCTGCAAAGCGCATTGCTGGTGATCGTTGTCTTGATTCTATATGGCGCTTACGCCTTTCGACTGTTTGCCCGCTCTCGATATGAACATGGCGTTGCGCCGGCGGGTGATGATTCTGTGGCTAATCAAGACGATCGCTTAAAACTAGATCAGTTGCAGCAACTTTTAGCGCAACGAGAGCGTGATTTTGAGCAAAATATAAGCCAGCAAACTAAGCATTTGCGCGATGCAAATACCCAGCTTAGCCAGCAAATCGCTCTGCGAAAGACTATTAGTGATGCTTTGGTAAAAAGCCAGACCCGTTTAACGCAAGCGATTGATGCCTCTCACCTAGGCTTGATCGATTGGGATATTTCGGCAGGGCAGTTTTATCAGTCTGCCTTCCACAAGCATTTCGGCGAGAAAGAACAGACCTCAGAACAGGTAATTGAAAGACTAAAAGAGATTATTCATCCAGCAGACTATGAGTTGGTGCGGGATACATTAAACGCTTGCTTGCGCGGTGATAAGGATGCATATGACCTGCAGTATCGTGTTAAAGATGAGGAAAGTTGGTGTTGGATCGAAGAGTGCGGCAAGGTAATTGATCGGGGGAATGACAATCGAGCGCTTCGCTTATTAGGGACGCGTCGTAACATCCAGTCAGAAGTTCAGCGCGATGAGCAAGTTCGTTTGGCAAAATCCGTTTTCGATCACACCTCAGAGGGGGTGTTTGTTCTCGACCCCAGTGGAATATTTCTATCTGCTAATCCGGCATATGCCAAGATGATTGGCTTTGATGCTGAGGCATTGAGCGGTAAATCCATTATTGAGATTTCCGATACGCCGAGCAGAGCAGAGCTCTACACGAGTATTTTTGAGCACGCGCTAAAAGAGGGCAGCTGGCAAGGTGAATTACTGGAAAAACGAGGAGAAGGCGGGTACTTCGCGCAATGGACACAGTTAAATGCGATTGTTGATGAATTAGGCCAGCATAAATATTTTTCGGGAATGGTGGCTGATATCTCTGACCGCAAAGCCGCCGATGAAAAGCTCGCTTATCTGCTAAATTATGACGACCTTACGAAGCTTGCTAATCGAGTGCAGTTTCAAGATCAGCTGCATCGGGCTTTACTGCGTTTCAAAGATGAGCAAATTCCCTTTGTATTAGTGTTGTTAGATATCGATCGCTTTAAGCAATTTAATGATAGCTTTGGTCATGAAGCAACAGATGGGCTGCTGGTTGAGATAGCGACGCGACTATCTGACTGTGTTCAGCAGGTAGATATTTTGGCGCGTGTTGGTGGCAATGAGTTCGCTTGTATTGTCGAGTGCAGCCCCACCTTTGACGTTCAAAACTTCTCCGAACGTTTGTTCCATTCGGTCACGACGGCGCAGTACGAAGTTGCGGGGCATGAGGTGATGTTGTCGTGCAGTATTGGTGTCGCTCGCGTGCCTGAAGACACACAAGATATTGAAACCCTAATGCGCTATGGCGCGCTGGCGGTGCAAAAAGCTAAGTATCATGGCGGTAATCAAATTCAGATGTTCGATGAGTCGCTAAAGTCGTTTTCTCGCCGCCGTTTAGAGATGGAACATGAGCTACGAAAAGCGCTGACTAACAATGAACTAGAAGTGTATTACCAGCCCAAGCTAGACCTGAAGAAGAACAAAATTACATCTTACGAAGCCTTGATTCGTTGGGCTCATCCCACGCTAGGGATGATTTCGCCAGAAGAGTTCGTCAATATTGCTGAAGAAAATGGTCTCATCACGGACTTGGGCGAATTTGTCCTGAGAACGGCTTGTGAGCAAACGCAGCAGTGGATTGAGGCGGGCTTCGGCACCTTGCATGTCTCCGTTAATCTTTCTGCGCGTCAACTTAAGGAAGCCGGTTTCCAAGGTGTGATTAGTGCGACCCTGGAGCGCAGCCGAATTACGCCAGACTGCCTCGAGTTAGAGCTGACGGAAAGCATGATTATGGAAGATGCGCAAAGCGCCATATCAATACTGGCTGACTTGCGTAAAACCGGTGTTAAGGTCTCAATTGATGACTTCGGAACGGGTTATTCGTCACTGAGTTATTTGCGCGAGTTGCCGGTTGATACGCTCAAAATTGATAAAGCGTTTGTTGATAATATGGAGACCTCGAATGAGCAGTTGGCAATCGTTAAGGCCATTGTCGTTCTAGGCGAAACCCTGGGGCTTCAAATCGTTGCGGAAGGTGTTGAAAATAAAGATCAGCTGCAGTTACTGCGTTCTTTGGGCTGCAACCTTATTCAGGGTTATCTTGTCTCTAAACCGCTTACGGCTGCCGAGATGGAAGCCTTGTTGGCATCACAAACAGTTTAACTCACTGCTCTTCATCGGTTAGAAACTGACTAAGGTATGTGTCTAAAAACTCCTCTTCGCACATTGTTTTTACGTGCTGCGGAATCCGCTTAATCTCTTCGTATGGCGTTCGTTCGCTCGTCACGCAAAGGGTCGTTAGCATGTTTACGCGACAACCAACAATGGCGCCAGCGTCCATTGAGAGCTCTGTGAGATAAGAAATTTTGTCGCGGTTAGCTGTTTCATAGCCTGGCATATTTATGGGACCCATAAATACCACGACTTGCCGTTCAAGGGTGCGTTGATCGCTCAGCATATGGTGCTTTCCTAGCTACTTTTCGTTTGTTATCAGTTTAGGAGAGGATTGCGTACGCCATTCGATCAATTTTGACTATCGAAGCCTTATTTAAGACGCTTTAGTTTTAACGAAAAAGGGCCGCTGTTATGCGGCCCTTTTTGGGTGATAGTGCCAGAGGCATCAAACCGATGCCGCTTAATGCTTACTAGCCTAGTAGTCTAAGTCGTCCTGAATACTCAAACGGTCTGTGTTGTTTTGTAGCTCTGTTGGGGTGGCGGCGTCTGACCCTAGTTTGATAAGAAGCCTCAAATCATTGGCTGAGTCAGCATAGGCCAAGGCGTCTTCGTATGTGATTTCACCTTTCGCATACAAGTCATACAGGGCTTGGTCAAAGGTCTGCATACCAACATCGCGTGATTTGGTCATCAGTTCTTTGAGTTTATGCACTTCTTTTTTTCGAATGAGGTCCGCACAAAGTGGCGTGTTTAATAGTACTTCAATGACTGCGCGGCGGCCTTTGCCGTCTGGAGTCGGGACCAATTGCTGCGCCACGATGGCTTTCAGGTTTAGTGATAAGTCCATCCATATCTGGTTGTGCTGCTCAGGAGGGAAGAAGTTGATGATTCGGTCAAGCGCTTGGTTTGCGTTGTTTGCGTGCAAGGTCGCTAAACATAAGTGGCCAGTCTCAGCGAATGTGACGGCATAGTCCATGGTGTCTTTACTACGAATCTCGCCAATCATGATGACATCAGGGGCTTGTCGAAGTGTGTTTTTGAGTGCGACTTCAAAAGACTCTGTATCCAGACCTACCTCACGCTGGGTAACGATGCAGCCTTGATGCTGGTGAATATACTCAATCGGATCTTCGATCGAGATAATATGGCCTTTACTGTTGCGATTACGGTGTCCAATCATGGAGGCGAGCGACGTCGACTTACCGGTCCCTGTCGCGCCTACAAATATAATCAGGCCTCGTTTGGTCATCGATAGATTATTAACGATGTCCGGTAAGCCCAAGTCTTCAATGCGAGGAATATCCGTTTCAATGCGACGTAGCACCATTCCACATAGATTGCGTTGCGAAAATGCGCTGACCCGGAAGCGGCCGATGCCTCTAGCGCTAATCGCAAAGTTACACTCCAGCTTGTCAGTGAATTCTGTGCGTTGCTTTTCGCTCATCGTGTCGTAGACAATTTCGCGCGTTTGTTCCGGCGTGAGTGAGTTTTTCGTTACAGGCACTATTTTGCCATGAATCTTGATGCTCGGCGGCACGCCAGCGGTGATGAACAGATCTGAACCACCTTTCTCAACCATCACTTTTAGCAGTTTTTCAAAATCCACTTTTTTCTACCTCAAATATTCGCATCAGGCGGGAAGTTCCGCCTGTCTTACTCATTAAAATTACAATGTAGTGAACGATCCATGCACTTAAAAATTATCAGGAACCTTCGCTTTCTCGCGTGCGGTATCGCGTGTGATATGACCTTTGCTCAACAAATTTTGTAGGCATTGATCTAAGGTCTGCATACCGATAGACGCACCGGTTTGAATGGCACTATACATTTGCGCTACTTTGTCTTCGCGAATCAGGTTCCGAATAGCCGGTGTGCCAATCATGATTTCATGTGCGGCAACACGCCCACCATTGGTTTTCTTCAGTAGCGTCTGCGAGATAACCGCCTGCAATGATTCTGAGAGCATTGAGCGCACCATACTTTTCTCTTCCGCCGGGAATACGTCAACAACCCGGTCAATAGTTTTGGCGGCGGAGGTGGTGTGCAGCGTACCGAACACAAGGTGACCCGTTTCTGCGGCCGTTAGCGCAAGCCGAATTGTTTCGAGATCCCGCAGCTCACCAACAAGGATAATATCGGGATCTTCCCGCAGCGCCGATCGTAAGGCTTCACTAAATCCTAGCGTGTCGCGATGGACTTCCCGTTGGTTCATCAAGCACTTCTTACTTTCATGAACAAATTCTATTGGGTCTTCAATAGTAAGAATGTGGTCATAACGGTTGTCGTTAATAAAGTCGATCATCGCCGCTAGCGTGGTTGATTTACCTGAGCCAGTGGGCCCTGTAACGAGAACTAAGCCACGCGGAACCTCTGCTATTTCTTTGAATACTTGCCCCATCCCTAAGTCTTCCATCGTTAAAACTTTCGATGGAATGGTTCGAAACACGGCACCAGCGCCACGGTTTTGGTTGAACGCGTTAACACGAAACCGCGCGACTCCCGGTACCTCAAAAGAGAAATCGGTTTCGAGGAACTCTTCGAAGTCTTTGCGTTGTTTGTCATTCATGATGTCATAAATGAGCGAGTGAACTTCTTTGTGCTCCATCGCTGGAAGGTTAATCCGACGCACGTCGCCGTCCACTCGAATCATGGGTGGAAGGCCAGCTGACAAGTGTAAATCTGAAGCCCCTTGCTTGGCAGAGAACGCCAGTAATTCAGTAATATCCATGAGTATCCTCTAGGAAAGAACAATCAATTTAAATGCTTGTGAATAGTATATGTTTTTGCTCAAATGACGACCGAATCGGGCGTCAGACGCGCCTTTTGGTCATTGTGCATATCTTGTTGAAACACCTAATGTTTAGCATAGCAGACAACCTTGAGAACGTAAGGCAACTTATAAAAAAAGCGAGTGGCGATCACGGGCGTGAGCTGAATGAAGTCAGATTGCTGGCTGTCAGTAAAAAGCAGGACGCGGACACTCTATACGCCGCTATGGAGCAAGGTGTGTCCAGCTTTGGCGAAAACTACCTGAGTGAGGCCCTCGCGAAACAAGACGAACTGAAGCAGCGCTGCAGTGAGTCTCAGTGGGCGTCCCTGACGTGGTATTTCATTGGGCCCGTTCAGTCCAATAAGACGCGGCTTATCGCAGAGCGTTTTGATTGGGTGCAAAGTGTTGACCGTGCTAAGGTCGCCAAGCGCCTGAATGAGCAACGCCCGGCTTGCCTTGCGCCGCTAAATGTTTGTATTCAGCTCAATATCGATGCTGAAGAGACTAAGTCAGGTATCACGCTAGCCGAGCTTCCCGCTTTAGCCGCTCAAATAGACGCTGCAGATAGTTTGTGTCTAAGAGGCCTAATGGTCATTCCTAAAGCTGGGCAGGATGAGAGCCTGCAGAGTGAGAGCTTTCGACTAACTCAGCAAGCATTTATTGCACTAAAGCAGAAATATAAAACTGTCGATACACTCTCGATGGGTATGTCTGCTGATATGGCCGCAGCGATAGCGCATGGCAGCACTATGGTGCGTGTCGGCACGGCAATTTTTGGCAAACGGCTTTAATTTAAGCGGATCAAGAAAGGATACATAGCAGTGAACAATAGCCAGATTACATTTGTGGGCGCAGGCAATATGGCAGGCGCGATTATTTCAGGTTTGCTAAAAAACGGGGTGGACGCCAAATCAATCACCGCAGCGGAGCCCTCTGTTGAGCGATTGGAAAGCTTATCGAAGCAATACGGTATTCGTCATGAGGTCGATAATGTCTCGGCGATAAAGCATGCTGATGTGGTTGTGTTGAGTGTCAAGCCACAGATACTGCAAAGCGTGTGCGAAGGTATTCGGGATGCATTGCCGAAAGGCGTATTAGTGATTTCAATTGCCGCTGGCGTTGAAATGTCTTCGATTGAGGAATGGTTAGGCGATGATGTAGCGTTAGTGCGCTGCATGCCCAATACACCCGCGCAAGTGCTTTCGGGAGCGAGCGGTTTGTACGCAAACGCTCTCGTGGAATGGGCTCAAAAAGAAGTCGCTTATGCGCTATTTTCGGCGATCGGCGTTTGCCAGTGGGTCGACTCGGAAGAATTACTGCACGCCGTTACCGCGTTGTCAGGAAGTGGCCCCGCCTATATTTTTTTGGTGATCGACGCCATGGAGAAAGCGGCGAAGAAGCAAGGTATTGATGAGAAGAGCGCGCGCTTATTAGCGGCGCAAACCGTGATGGGGGCCGCCCAAATGGTATTGTCTGGAGACGTCCCGCCAGAACAGCTGAAGCGCAATGTCATGTCACCCGGTGGAACGACAGAGCGCGCTATTCAAGTGCTCGAAGCGCGAGGCCTGCCTGAGCTGTTTGATGAGGCAATGACGGCCGCAAATCAGCGCTCGGTTGAATTGGCTGAACTGTTGAAAGGTTAGCTAAGCATCTCGCGAAAGCGTCGTTGAGCCCTGATAGGCAGTGATGAGTGGTGATAGTTACTGTCACGTCACTATTAAGTCACTACCAAGCCACTATCCAGTCGCGATAAAAGTGATTAGAAGGAATAAATAAAATGGCGGATAAGACCCCTAGTATCGCTTTGTTATTGACCGGCAATGAGTTGATGAGTGGCGACATCGTTGATAGTAACTCTGCGATGATTGCCACTGAAATGCTCGCTCAAGGTTTTTCTGTTGAATATAAAGTGACGGTGGCTGATGACCTGCCTTTGCTTGAGCGAGAGTTGTATCGTTTAAGCGAGCAGTTTGATGTATTGCTAGTGAATGGTGGTTTGGGGCCAACCGTTGATGATTTGACTGCTGAAGCTTTGGCGAACGCGGCAGGGCTTGCTGTCAAAGAACATCCTGTGGCCTTGTCCCACTTGAAGGCTTTTTGTGCGGCCAGAAATTTCCAATTAAGCCCTTCGAATCTAAAACAAGCCATGCTGCCTGACGGTTGTGATGTAATCCCAAATAGTGTCGGAACGGCTGTGGGTTTCTCCCTAATGCTTAATCACTGTTTGGTGCTTTGTACCCCAGGCGTTCCTAGCGAGCTAAAGCATATGTTGATGCACGAAATAATGCCGGACCTCGATACGGCTTACCCTTTACGTGCTAGGCCAATGCGCCATCGTATGCGCGTTTTTGGGTATGGCGAGTCTGGCTTGCAGCAGTCTTTGGAAGACCGGTTTCCGAACTGGCCTGCTGAAATTGAAGTAGGTTTTCGCGCTTCATTGCCGATGCTAGAGCTGAAGCTGCAGGCGCGTGATCAATCTGCTGCGTCGCAACTTGAGCAATGCGCGGGGCAAGTGCGAGCGTTATTAGGAGAGCATATTGTGAGTGAAAACGGCTCCAGTATGGCAGAGTCTTTTGTGTCACTGTTGCAGTCTAAGGGTCAACGATTCACCTGTGCCGAGTCTTGTACTGGCGGTATGATTGCGTCTTTAGTGACTGAAGTGTCAGGTTGCTCCAGCGCTTTCGAAGCAGGTTTTGTGACCTATTCAAACTCGATGAAAACTCAGGTCTTGGGTGTTGCCAGTGATTTGCTCGAACAGCACGGCGCGGTGAGTGAGCCAGTAGTGCGCGCAATGCTGGCGGGAGCTCTCGCTAACAGTGGTGCAGACATTGGCGTTTCCGTGTCAGGTATTGCGGGGCCGGGAGGTGGGTCGCCAGATAAACCGGTCGGAACAGTTTGGCTAGCGTGGGGGAGCCATGAACATATGCTCGCTTCGGCGTTTTTTATTCCGGTGCAGCGGCGGCGTTTTCAACAGTGGGTGAGTGCGATGGCCATGGACTTGTGTCGCCGATTCTTATTGGACTCCAGCCAAGAACCAAATTATTTTCGCGAGCGCCGTGTGAAGTAAAGCACAACGCGTCTGAAAAGAAATTTATGGGTCTTGTTCGACGAAGGTGAGCGATTTTTGGAAGGTGAAGGGATGAATGCCTTCACCTTAGAGTTTTCGCGGAGTGCTTATTCGTATTTACATAAGTAGGCGGTATCAACGGGTACCTTGAGGTCAAACGATTGATTTGATTCGACAATAAAGGTTTCTCCGTCAGTGAACGAGACGAAATCTTCGGCGCCGGGTAATTTAACGATTAATTCACCGCTGACGACCGTCATGTATTCTTTCTGACTGGTTCCGAAGGTGTAAGTGCCGGCTACCATTACGCCAACCGTTGCTGGCAAAGTGCTTGATTTGAATGCGATTGATTTTACCTTGCCATCAAAGTATTCGTTTACGTTTAACATTGCTCGGTCCTATATAAAAGTTGTCTGAAATTTTCGAGTACGATGCCAGCATTATAGAGAAAGCGTTTGGCAAGTTGATAGCCTTTTTACAAAGGTGTTTGGGGAGATGACGAAAACAATGAAAGAGACGATTATTGATTTGATTCGACACGGCGAGCCTGTTGGTGGGACACGTTTACGTGGTGCCCAAGATGACCCTCTGTCTGATTTGGGTTGGGAGCAAATGAGAGCGTCGGTAGGTCGCTATGATGAGTGGCAAAGGCTAGTGACATCTCCGTTGAAGCGGTGTCGACATTTTGCCGACGAGTTAGGCGAAAAGTTGAGCTTGGCGCCAAAGATTAATGACGAGTTTAGAGAAATTCATTTTGGCGTGTGGGAAGGCCTGACGACAAAGACCTTAATGGAGCGTGACCCGAAAGCACTGCAACGCTATTGGAAAGACCCCGATAACCATACGCCAGAGGGGGCCGAGCGAATGTCTGACTTTGTATCGCGGGTACATGGTGCGTGGGAGAGCTTAATCGAAGAGAATTTAGATCAGCACACTTTACTTGTGTGTCATGGCGGTGTGATCCGAGCGATATTGACCCATGCGCTAGGGATGCCGGTTGAGAACCTTTGGAATTTTGATGTGCCCTATGCCAATGCGACACGTTTGGTCTACCATCATTTTCCTGACGGTACACGGGCCGCTCAGTTGAGATTTCATCAGTCGAGCTTTTGAATTTTCGGGTCGAATAAAGCACAAAGGTAAGCGTGTTTGTTTAACAAAGTGCGCTTGATATGAATCAAGTAAAAGCTCCCTGTACGCGCGTAAACTAGATTTCTCATAAGTTGAATAATTTGAGAGTCTGGTTATGTCGTCTGTGCCAAAAAAAGCAACTGAGGGGTTGGAGCCTTTACTTAACAAGTATGATGTATATGGTCCCAGGTACACGTCTTACCCGACTGCTCTGCAGTTTAATGAAGCGTTTACAGAAGAAGATTACATTAAACAAGCTCAGGCCAGCAATCAGCATTTAGTTCCCAAACCTCTGTCGCTCTATATCCATATCCCGTTCTGTAAGTCCTTATGCTATTACTGTGGCTGTAATAAAATTGTGACGCATAAATCCGAAGCTGCGGACAGTTATCTTGATTACTTGTTTCAGGAAACACAATTGCAAGGGCAGCATTTTGCTGATGACCGATTAGTCCAGCAAATTCACTTTGGTGGCGGGACACCGACTTATCTTGCAGCAAGCCAGCTTAGAGAAATCATGGAAGTGATTGCGCAGAACTTTCACTTAGGTCTGCCTGATACACTTGAGTTGGGTATTGAAATTGACCCTCGTAGTGTAACGCTTGAAAGTTTGACTGATTTGTTAAACATGGGGTTTAACCGTATCAGTATCGGCGTGCAAGATTTCGACCCAGATGTTCAACAAGCCATTAATCGTATTCAGAGCTATGAGTCGATTAAGGATATTATGGACACGGCGAGAGCCAAAAATGTTAACTCAATCTCGCTCGACATTATTTATGGTCTTCCCAAGCAAACGCGCAAGAGCTTTGACGATACCTTGGATCAGGTTATCGCGCTAAGGCCTGACCGAATTGCCTTATATAACTACGCGCATATGCCTCAGCGCATTCCGTCTCAGCGTTTGATTCATACCAGTGACTTGCCGGGTGCGGACGAAAAAATGAGAATCTTTCTAGATAGCATTGACCGCTTAACTGCCGCGGGATACGTCTATATTGGTATGGATCATTTTGCGTTACCTGACGATAGTCTCGCGACATCGCTTTCCGATGGCGGGCTGCAACGAAACTTTCAAGGTTACTCGACTCATGCAGAGTGTGATGTCATTGGGCTAGGGGTGAGTGCCATTAGCCGAATCAATGAAAGCTATAGTCAAAACATCGGAGTACTTTCCGGTTACAAAGGGATGGTCGATCATGGCAACTTGCCTATTCAAAAAGGCCTTAATCTAAGCGCTGACGATACGGTTCGAGCAGGCTTGATTCAAGAGTTGATGTGCAGTGGATTGGTGATATTCAGTGATTTCAATGAGCGTCATGACGTGTTCTTCCATCATTATTTTAAACCTGAACTTGTTAAGCTAGGCGACCTTGCTGACGATGGGTTGTTAGAAGTCACTGAAATATCTATAAAAGTAACGCCTAAGGGGCGCTTATTTTTGCGCAATATTGCCATGACATTTGACGCATATTTTACTCAAACAGATCTTCAGAATACTGAAGAACCTAGGTATAGTAAGACGATCTGAATTCTTGTGGGTTAGTTTGAGTCATGGCAAATCAAATTGCGTCTAGTCGCGCACCCTCTTTTTTGAAGTGTAGCCAGTGTTCATTAGGCAATTTGTGTTTGCCCGTAGGAATGAATAATCAGGACATGGGTGAGCTTGAGAGTATTATCGACTCAACGTCTCCGTACAATGATGATGCACCGGTTTACACTGCGGGCCAATCGTTCGACAAAATCTTTGCTGTTAAGTCAGGCATGTTTAAGAGTGTGATTGTTGACAGCTTGGGTAATGACCATATTACGGGTTTTCATTTACCGGGCGAGTTGTTTGGTCTTGATGCGATCCATAGTGAAAAATACACCTCAAGTGCTGTCTCTTTAGGCACATCTAGTCTTTGTGCGATCGAGTATAAAGAGCTGGAACATTTGTCGCACCGTTTGCCATCTCTGCAACATCAACTCATGAACTTGATGAGTAAAGAGGTGCGTACTTCGCAATCGCTTAATGTTGATCTCACAGCAGAACAGAAACTGGCCGGGTTTTTAGTGGCACTCTCATCGCGTTATAAGCAGCGTGGATATTCTGAAACGCGTTTTCACTTAGTCATGCCTAGACGTGATATTGCGAATCATTTAAATATGGCGCCAGAAACCGTTAGTCGTTTGTTTAAGCGTTTCGCGAATGACGGTTTGTTGGAGATTAATCGCACGGACCTGACGATTGTGAATATGCAGGCGCTCAAGGAAATGAGTGGTTGTTTGTCTGTTTGTTAATGCTCCCTTTTCAGCGTTTCTGCGCCATGTGAATAAATAAAGCCTCGGAGTATCGGGGCTTTTTTATGCCTGAAGGGTGCAGAGTGAGGAACTTTTACCTGGCGTCGTTTTCCAAGTCGACGGACTTTGTTGAAACACATTAAGAGATTGATGCATTGCGATTGCTGAGAATGACAGCCATTTATATGAGAGCTTTGGTGGTCGGCGTACTGATGTTTGTTCAGCCCTTAGTGGCGCAAGAACTGGCGCCAGACTTTTCGCTAAAGCTGCTAGGTGGTGAGAAATCGCACAGTTTGTCAGACTATCGCGGTAAGGTGGTTTATCTCGACTTTTGGGCTTCGTGGTGTGCGCCTTGCCGGCAATCACTTCCAGCCTTAAGTAAGTTGCAGGATGAATTGGGCTCAGAGCAATTCGAAGTGTTAGCCATTAACCTGGATATGAACCCCGAAGACGCCTTGTCGTTTTTGGCGGAGTATCCGGTTAGTTACACGGTCTTAGCAGACAAGACAGGCAGTATTTCAAGAGCATATGACCTAGTTGGTTTACCGTCGTCTGTGTTGGTCGCGAAAGATGGAAGTATTATTCAATCGTTTCAAGGGTTTCACCCTTCCCACATTACTAAGCTAAAAAGAGCACTGGGCTTTTTGATCAAGTAAAGTCGTTCCGGTGTTTACGTATTCGGGTGTGAGCGCCTGTAGCTTGATGGCGTAATGCCAGACCACCGCTTGAAAGCATGATTAAACGCGGCGGCCTCCTGATAACCCAGTTTACTTGAGATGTCCTCAATCGGCCGTGTTGAATTACTGAGCCAGCTCTTGGCTTTCTCATAACGCACTTGGTCGAGTACTTTTTGATAGCTAGTCTCTTCTGTTTTTAATTGTCGTCTCAATGTGCGCTCTGACATGCCGAACGTTTGCGCTGCTTCACTTGCGTTGGGCATTTGGTAATTAAACATGTCCAGGTAGCGATAAAGAGAATTTGAAAGCCTTTCATCAACGCTCGACGCGTCCATCAGCATTTTGTCGCATTGCTCTCGATACATCTCAAAAGCGATTTGATTACCTTTTGAGAACTCGGTTTTTAGAAAATGAGATTCGATGACGAGGCTGTTTTGAGTCTGCCCAAACTTAACCGGGCAATTGAATGCCATTTCGTAGACGCGTTTATTTTCCGGGGTCGGCAGAGTCAATGACACTTCACTGAGCTTGATAACTTGGTCATTCATTTTGTGGATATCGCTGATAAAGCGGAGCGTCCCCGACATGTCTCGAAGCAATAGGTAGTCAGAGATCGCATCAGGCACTGGCATCGGCTCAATGACTAGGGCGCTATAGCGGGCGCCGAGTTCGAGACGAATATCGCCAAATAAGTAGCTTAGTGATTGGTATTTGATGCCAACCTGACAGGCTTCGTAGGTGCTTCGGCAAGAGAGAACTAGCATTGAAAGTGGACCATACCCAGCCAGCCCCATGTGATGACCAACGCTTAGGCCGAGCTCAGGCTGAGGAGATAGGGCGAAAATGTCACTGATGACGGCCAGCTCTTTTGAGCGATCAATGCGAGCGTTTGCATCAAGAGAGCTCATAGGTAGACCATGCTTCGCCATGATCGGGGCAACATCACACCCGGCTTCTTGAAACGCTTCAGCCGCGTAGAGTAAACCCAGTACTGATCGTGTTGCCATGCCAACACCTTTGACCGTAATTATCAATCGAGCCCGAAGGTTAGCATACCTTTTTGGAAAAGTATGATTTAGCCTAGCGGCTCCAAAAATATCGTCGGCTGTTTTATGATTAACGGCAACGAAATAGCTTTACCAGAAGGGTATTCCAGTATGAAAAAGTTTTTAGTGGTCGCGATAGTGATTGTACTTGTCGGGTTAGGCGGAGTGTTCGCCGGCGACCATTATCGCTACGAGCTATATGATGCGGCGATAGCTTTCGAGCAAGACCGCGCAGGGTTAAAGTCTCAGACTGGGTTAGCCGGACCAAATAAATTTGCGTATATAGAGACAGAGCGGGTTGAGGGGCAGGAAAGCATTATCATGCTGCATGGCTTCAGTGCGAATAAAACGAATTGGATCCGCTTAGCTCAGCATTTGGGGTCGCAGTACCATCTCGTCGCGCTTGATTTACTCGGCCATGGTGACAATGAGCAAGATATGTCTCGTTCCTATAGCATTGTTGAGCAAGTCGAGTTCGTGAAGTTGGCGGCTGCAGGACTAGGGATCGCACGTTTTCATTTGGTCGGTAACTCAATGGGAGGCGCTATTAGCGCATTATATTCCGCGACTTACCCGGAGCAGGTAATTACCGCGACGCTGATTAGTCCAGCCGGTGTGCACGATATCCCATCGGTCATGGATGACATAATCAAGGATGGTGAGAACCCTTTGATCGCGACGACGATTGAAGAGTTTGGTCGTGTCATTGACTTTGTCATGGTCGAGAAACCTTATATTCCAGGGCCAGTTCAAAAAGTGGAGGCCGAACGCTCGGTTGCGCGGATTGAAATTAATCGTAAGATTTTCAAAGATATTCGTGCTGATTTAGACACAGGCCTTCAGCAGGGCTTTGCATCCATTTCTGCACCGGTATTGTTTGTTTGGGGTGACCAGGATCGCGCCATTAACGTCAAAAATATTGATCGTTATGCGAGCTTAATACCGAACGCGCAAAAAAAGGTATATGAAGACATTGGCCACTTGGCAATGATTGAAGTACCGCAGCGTACTGCGCGCGATATCCTAGACTTCATTGCGAGCAACTAGGCGCTGTTCTAGTCTTGGCAAGGGCAGCTTCACATTAGATAGGTATAGCTGCCCAAGCCTTCTTCAAAGGTGCGTACCAATTGGTCGAACTTCTCTCCTTCGATAGCGCGTGTCTTTAGCAACGCTTGGTATTTTTCGAGTAAATATTCAGGTGCTAAATTGACATAGTTGAGTACGTCGGCAACCGTATCCCCCCTAATAGCATGCTCTAACTGAATATTGCCGTCGGTATCGACCGCTACATCCACCGAGTCAGTGTCACCAAACAAATTATGCATGTCTCCAAGTATCTCTTGATATGCACCGACTAGGAAAAACCCAAGAAGCTCTTTTTCTTGCTTGCACTCCGGCAGCCTGAGCGTCGACTCTAAGCCATGACTTGATACATACTGATCAATACGGCCGTCAGAGTCACACGTGATATCTTGCACCACACCGCGACGGGTTAAGTCTTGGTTAAGGTTTTCCAATGGTGTAATCGGGAAAACTTGGTCTATCCCCCACACATCCGGAATCGACTGAAATACGGAAAAATTGACGAAGAGTTTCTCGGCTAATTTTTCGTTTAATTGGTCGATGATTTCTTGGTGGTCGCGGTGCGTTGCATCTAAGCGCCCAACCAGTTTTTGGCAAATAGCGGTATAGATCTTTTCAGCATGCGCCTGTTCTTTCAAACTCGCCAAACCTTGCTCAAATTGCTGATGGATATCTTCAATGGCATGCATCGCATCGTGATAAAGCTCGATCAGTGACCGTGTCATACTGGCTGATTGAAGGGCCGAGTAGTTTGACCATAAGTGTTTGATTGCGCTGCTCGCGTTATCTAGGTCAGGTTGTTGAGGCGGTTCAGCATGCGGGGCTTCTTTTTCGACGATATCGGTAATGAGTACGGCATGATGCGCGGTTATCGCCCGGCCTGACTCACTAATTAAACTCGGGTGAGGCAGAGAGTTTTCGTCACAGCACTCTTTAAAGACCCGAACCACGGTTTGAGCGTAATCAGTAAAGCTGTAATTGATAGAGCAAAGGTTGCGTGATTCCGTGCCATCATAATCGACGCCCAAGCCACCGCCAATATCGACATAGTCTATTGGGGCGCCGAGTTCTCGTAGTTGTGTATAGATACGTGCGCATTCATTCAGGCCGGTTTGAATGTCTCGAATATTGGCTATTTGTGAGCCTAGGTGGAAATGAAGAAGGCGTAGAGAATCTAAACGATTGTGGGTTTTAAGGTAGGTAAGTGTTTCTAGTATTTGTTCGGCAGAGAGGCCAAACTTTGATTTCTCACCGCCGGTGTTTTGCCAGTTCCCTTTGCCAATTGAGTTGAGTCGAGCTCGCAACCCGATGGAGGGGACAAGGTCCAGTTCGTTTGCCACCTCAATGATTAACGCTAGCTCGCTGGGTTTTTCTATCACGATATGGACAAGGTAGCCTAGTTTTTGACCCAGCAATGCAAGGTGAATGTAGGCGCGGTCTTTGTATCCATTACAAACGATGGTAGTGCCCGGTTTTTGGGCTAAGGCAAGCACTGCGAGAAGTTCAGGTTTACTGCCGGCTTCGAGGCCGACTTGATTTTGCTTGCGCGCCGGTTCAGTCGAGGCTATTTCTTCAATAACGCGGCGCTGCTGGTTGACCTTGATAGGGTATACAATTTGGTAGTCGCCTCGGTATTGCTGAGCATCAATAGACTGATTGAAGGCGCTGACGAGTGAATTAACGCGGTGATGGAGGATCGCTTTAAAGCGCACCAACGCTGGTAATCGAAGTCCTTCACCGTTTAATGTTTTAGCAATGTCAGACAATGCCACGGGTGGCGAGTTAGCCTCAGGAACGCTGAACTGTAGTTGGCCCTTTTCATTGATAGAAAAGTAGTCCTGACCCCACTTATTAATACTGTAAGGCAAGGCGTTTGATCCATGACCCATAGTCGAATTTCTCGCGTAAACACCAATGAATAGAAAGGCTGACAAAATAGCTGCATATTGTTGGCCACGCAACTAAAATGCGGCAGCATAATGAAAGTCGATATCGGAGGCGATGAGATGGGTTTAAGTCCAAGCGAGTGGTTTACAGAAATCTTCCAGAATGAGGGCACTGCGTTCTCTTTGCAGATAAAAAAACACCTGCATAACGAGCGGAGTGAATACCAAACCCTCGACATTTACGAAACGGAAACCTTTGGCAATCTAATGGTCATTGATGGCTGTGTCATGTTGACGCAGCGAGATAATTTTCTGTACCACGAAATGATGTCTCATCCAGCGCTATTCACACACAGCAACCCGAAAAATGTCGTGATTATTGGTGGCGGTGATTGCGGGACACTAAAAGAAGTGCTGAAGCATGATTGTGTAGAGAGTGTGTTGCAGGTTGATATTGATGAGCGAGTAACGCGCTTGTCTGAGCAATACTTTCCTGAGCTATGCGATAAAAATGAAGACCCGCGCGCAACACTGATGTTTGATGACGGCATTGCTTGGATGAAAAATGCGGAAGCGGGCTCAGTAGATGTTGTCATTATTGATTCGACAGACCCTGTCGGGCCCGCTGAGGGTTTGTTTGCGGTCGATTTCTATCGGGACTGCTATCGTGTCTTAGGCGAGGGCGGGGTGCTCGTTCAGCAGTCTGAGTCGCCTTTACTGCACGCGCAAACGATTATCAAAAACGTACAGCAAGATTTAAAAACAGCGGGCTTTTCTGATGCGCATACGATGCCATTTCCTCAGCCTGTTTATCCGACGGGCTGGTGGAGCGCCACCATTGGGCGCAAGGCAGGTAGTGTGAGTGACTACCGTCAGTCGGCCGTCACTGCCAAGACATTCTCGACCCTCTACTATAACGACGGTATTCACCAAGGCGCGTTAGCAATACCGGAATTTATGAAGACGCTTTAGTTTTGTATTTTGGGGAATGAAAAAAGGGAGCCATTGCGGCTCCCTTTTCTATTTCTTATTTGATTGCGCTGACGTATTACTGAATGCCCAGCGCGTAATCAGTTTGTTTTAGACATAAAAAAAGCGCTCATATGAGCGCTTTTTTCTTACTCTGCGTTAGCGGAGAGTAAGACCGGAACTGGTTTCCGGTCTGTTTTAGTCAAAGACTAGTCTTTGGTGAACTCAGGGTATGCTTCCATTCCACACTCAGAGATATCAACACCTTCGTACTCTTCTTCTTCAGTGACTCGAATACCCATAACCGCTTTGATAATGCCCCAAACGATTAAGCTAGTAACGAAGACCCAAACAAAGATGGTGAGTGCGCCAACTAGCTGACCGCCGAATGTTGCATCTGCGTCAGATAGAAGTACCGCGAAGACACCCCAAAGACCAACTACACCGTGTACAGAGATCGCACCGACTGGATCATCCAGTTTCAGTTTGTCTAGCGTTACGATTGAGAACACAACGATGATGCCGCCAATTGCGCCAATGATGGTCGCTAGAAGAGGTGATGGATCAGCAGGCTCAGCTGTGATAGCTACTAGACCGGCCAATGCGCCGTTAAGGGCCATTGTAAGATCCGCTTTACCAAACAAGATGCGAGCAACGATAAGTGCTGCAATTAGACCACCAGAAGCCGCTGCGTTAGTGTTCAAGAATACAGACGCTACTTCGTTCGCAACACCGATACCTGAAAGCTGTAATGTTGAACCGCCGTTGAAACCGAACCAGCCCATCCAAAGAATGAATGTACCCAATGTAGCCAGTGGTAAATTCGCGCCAGGGATCGCTTGTACTTCACCATTAGGACCGTATTTTCCTTTACGTGCGCCAAGCATGATGACACCCGCTAATGCTGCAGCAGCACCGGCCATGTGAACGATACCTGAACCTGCGTAGTCACTGTAGTTTAGTTCGAACAAACCAAATACAGAAGCTCCGCCCCAAGTCCATGCGCCTTCCATTGGGTAGATGAAACCAGTCATCACAACCGCAAATATAAGGAAAGCCCAAAGCTTCATACGCTCAGCAACTGCACCAGAAACGATAGACATTGCGGTGGCAACGAATACGACCTGGAAGAAGAAGTCAGAAGCGCCAGAATACTGAAGTCCTGCATCGTCTGCGCCTTCGTTGAACGCTTTCGCGCCAGCTAGAACGCCTGCAACCGCTTCATCAGTCATACCTGCAACTGAGTCAGTACCTGACAAGAAATAACCGCCGCCGTACATGATTTGGTAGCCGCAAACCAAGTACATGGTGCAAGCAATTGCAAATAGCGCAACGTTTTTGGTTAGGATTTCTGTCGTGTTTTTTGATCGAACCAGACCTGCTTCTAGCATTGCGAAACCCGCAGCCATCCACATTACCAATGCGCCACACACCAAAAAGTAAAAGGTGTCCATGGCATATTGCAGTTCATAAATATTATTCATCATGTTTTCCATGATTGCCCTCCGATCTAGGCTTTATGAAATTAAAAAGAAAAAAGGTTAATTAAACGGCGTCAGTGCCAGTCTCGCCGGTACGAATTCGAATCGCTTGTTCCAATGCTGAAACAAAGATTTTGCCGTCACCGATTTTTCCTGTGTTTGCTGCCTTGGCGATTGACTCAATGACTTGATCGAGTAGATCGCTGCCAATAGCGACTTCAACTTTTACTTTTGGAAGAAAGTCCACAACGTACTCTGCTCCACGATAGAGCTCTGTGTGCCCTTTCTGACGACCAAAGCCTTTTACTTCTGTAACTGTGATCCCTTGGACACCAATTTCTGACAGTGCTTCACGCACGTCATCTAGCTTAAAGGGCTTAATAATGGCAGTAACAAGTTTCATAGAGTTCTCCTACGTATGCCGCCTGATGAGATGAAAAAAAATTATTCTGGTGCAATACGATGCTCAGTACTGCAATAGTGAGGGGGTTAAAGCAGACGCCGTGCCATTAAAATAATTAGCAATAAAAACAAAGGTGTAGGGTGAAATAGAGCGCGGTTACAGGAAGTATGCTAAGTTTTGGAGCACCATTGTTGTGCGCACGCATTAAATTGGTGCGCATGTGGCTTGGTTTAGTCTTGAATACCGCCCTTTGCCGGAGTTTATGAATATCTGGATGGCCTGGAGTTAAAGAAATGGATGGAAGCTTCGAAGGCCTTGAGGTAGTCTGTTCTTGAGCATTTTTTTGTTTAGTTGTGTTATTGGGAGCATGCGTTGTTAAGTCCACAAGAGTTGTTCAGTGTTATTCAAGAGCAGGTCAGTCAGGTGTTGCCAGAGGCAACCCGGTCGGCCCAAGAAGAAATGTCAGGCAATTTAAAGCTAGCCATTGCTGGTGTGCTTAATAAGCTAGATCTCGTTAGTCGAGATGAGTTTGATGCACAGCAAGCGGTTTTGATTAGAACGAGAGAGAAGTTAGAACAGCTTGAGAAAGATTTCGCAGAATTAGAACAACGAATCGCGTTTAATTAATCTAATGCCGCACTTCAGGATGAAGGCGGCGCGTTAGGATGGTGCGGTCGCCTTTAACTGGTGCGCCGTTTGTTTGGCGTAACTATCGAGGCGTTGATCCCGATGATCTAATGTCGCGATGAAGCGCGACTATCGTTTGAACACTCATTATTGACCGCTCACTATTGACCACTACAAGGATTGTAATGTCAGTATCTACAGTATTTACCCGCGCCCAGCTTGGGGTTAGCGCTCCACTTGTTACCGTTGAAACGCATATTTCTAACGGTCTACCTTCTTTAAGTATTGTCGGCATGCCTGAGGCTTCTGTCCGTGAAAGTCGCGAGCGCGTGCGCAGTGCTCTTCTAAATGCTGGGTTTGAGTTTCCAGCTCGGCGCGTCACAATTAACCTTGCTCCAGCTGATTTACCAAAACAGGGTGGGCGTTATGATCTGGCGATCGCGGTGGGCATTTTGTCTGCGACAGCGCAGCTAGATGGTTTATCGCTAACCCAATATGAGTTTATTGGCGAGTTGGCGCTGACGGGTGCTCTGCGAGCCGTCACTGGCGTGTTGCCGAGTGCTGCGGCATGCCGTGAAAATGCCAGAAAGCTTTGTTTAGCATCTGGAAATACGGAAGAGGCGAGTTTGGTAGATGATCTACCGATAATTAGTGCTGACAATATATTGCAAGTATGTGAGCGCTTACGAAGTGGGTGTCTCGATGAGCGTAAGAGTAGAAAGCCTGTTGATGATGTGTTGATAGACGCGCCAGACATGGCGGATATCAAAGGACAACGTTTGGCGCGGCGAGCACTGGAAATAGCGGCTGCTGGCGGCTTGAATCTTTTGTTATATGGGCCTCCGGGAACAGGCAAAAGCATGCTTGCTTCGCGTCTTACCGGAATACTTCCTCCCTTGACTGGCGACGAAGCGCTCGAAGTGGCGTCCGTTTACTCGGTAGCGGGGCAATTGGATCATGCGCGTTATTACGAGCGGCCGTATCGATCGCCACATCATTCAGCTTCGCCGGTCGCGTTAATCGGTGGCGGATGTCATATAAATAAATAGCCGCGACATTAAAGAAATAGTTGCGATATAATCTTTCCAACTTAGGTAACTGAATAGAAATGAGCTATTCGGCTTTTAAGGAGGAGGAGGCCATATGCCGATAACGCTGGATTGTGTCTTTCGGCGCATAAATGCAACGCCCAGAATCGATGCTCTAAAATGCGGCGACAAGACTTTATTAGTCTGGTGGTACTGTGGAATTCTCAAGAATAAAAATGACCAGCACCAGCCCTTGGCGAAGATCGCGGTTAGAGCTCAAGTTAGCGATAACGAATTTTCGGACACCGTAGAATACCGAGATGTCGCCGTAGAACACCTAGGGCAACTCCGCATTGGCAGCGTCTGTAAAAATAACCGCGTAATATCCCGGGCAGAATTCAAAGAGCAAGAATTTAATGTTCTTCATGAAAGAGGAGCCTTTTGGTTTACCTCTTTCCATAGTGCTGCTCACAAACGCTTTAGCCCGCCTTACCCGCAATCGATACACCCACTGCAGTTCAATAGAGATAAAAACTGGATGATTGGTTTTAAGCTAAGCGCCGGTGGAGTCTTGCTGATCCCAACACTTGAATACTTCACTAGAAATTACGGTCGATCTGGGAAGCTTAGGCGGTACTTGACCACGCATCAATGGGGAGTGCCTGACGGGATTCCGAGCGCATTCTTCGATCCTGTCGATCAACCTGAAGAACCTGGCAAGTGGAAAGTGAACCTAAAAAAAGGCTTTTACAACGGAGATACCATATTTTTAGCTCATCTCAAGTATGACGCCTACACACAAAAAATCGTCAAACTTATCTATAGCGAAATTGAGGTTCAGTATCAGGACGGTCGTCAGATCCCAGCCTTTCCAAAAATCGGGCCTTGGTTTCTAGGGGCTGCGAAGCTTTTGGTGCGTGGTATACCATTCAACGGCGGAAAATCGTTTCTTGGCCTTCAGATTATTGGGCTTAGCGAACCCGGCGGCACCGAAATCGAAAGACTTCGTGAAAACCGAAGCAACGCTGCCAACCCTGCTGGACCAGAAGCAGAGGGGAGCGCTTGGACTGGGATCCCGGTAAGACGACCAAACCAACGCCCGGAAATTATTGACCTTACAGCTCATGAATCACCAGATCATGGCTCTGCAACACTTGAGCTAGAAGATTCAGAAATTATTATTCTTGGTACTCGTAGGCAGGTCAAAAGCTTACGCGACGATCAAGCAAAGGACAAAGCAGGTGCCTCTGGCGAGTCGGGGGATGGTGATACCTTTTCTTCTGGTGATCCATGCGGGAGCGGCAAAGGGATTGATCAGGCATCGATTCATACCCCTGAAATAACACAACCTGAAATGGAATCAGAAGGTGCCCTTCGAGATATATGGAATGCGGCGCTTCATTTAAAAAAGACTTACAAAGATGTCACAAGGGTCGAATGGTACACATCAAGTAAAGGTTTTCATGAGAATGATGAGCCTCAACTTATGGCTCTTAGCCATTACGCTGATGATGATACATTTCAAGGCGCGCCAATCCCAACAAGCACTAGAAGGTGGCCATTTTTAGACCCAGATAAGCTCTCAAAAATGCGCGGATTGCTCGTAATACGGATTAGAATCAACAGTAAGAACATCTATATTATTGAGATACAGCGTCGAGTGAAGAAGGTTCTTGAAGCGAATGGCCGCGCAAAAGAGAAAGAAGAGGCCTTGCGGGGCTTAGTGTTTACCTTGGATTCCCAAGATGGCTTCATAAAATGGATCCAAACTGTGAGATCGCACGTTCGCAGAGTTGAAGGAAGAGTCCACAAACTGACGACCTTCTGCCCCGGCGAAGCCGATGTTTTTAAACATACTGCAGCATCCAGTGACGGAATACCATGCTGGGCGGCCCTGCACAATGCGCTAAGAAAGGTTGGCGTGGTGCCAAACTAAAAATTAAAGACCGGCCAATGTTGATTTGCACCCCAAATTGACCCATGGGTCAGTTTTGGGGTGCAAATCAACAGTGCAGGTCTAGGAAAGAAAGGTGCCTGTCATTCTTTTCGTCACGCGGCAGCGACAATCATGCTTAGGAACGGAGCGGATATTCGACATGCACAGGAAATGCTAGGGCATCTCCATATATCTAGCACCCAGATCTATGCCCGAGTCACGATTAAGGATCTGCATAAGATATATCAAGAAACTCACCCAGCAGCACGAGATACTCACTTCGATAAATATTCGCCTTAATTTAAGAGAGAAAGTATAAGTACAATAATTGGCATCCATTACGACAAAGTATCTGGTACGTATCTTTACGAGGAAGCTTTTCCCATTGAAGATCCATCGCCCGCTTACTATCCGAGTAGGGGCGGATCGTTTCAAGATTGAACATGAGTTTGCAGATAAACACCCTCGTGTGACAATTGAGATTCCGGCTGAATTAATGGATACGATTGCCGACGAGTGGTGTAAGCATCGGAATAGCTATGACTAGTTAAACCATTTCACTGGCTAGGATGCGGGAGCGTCGGAGTATAACTGATGTACATAAATGATTTGTGTACATGCATCGTTTACATCAGAAAACTCGTGTATGCGTGGAGCCAGTTATTGGCTTAAGATAAATTGTGCTTTGAGCCGCCTAAGCAGATCATATGTAGAAATATATTCGACTTCGAACACTTGGCAGATATTTGGGATTTTAACTTTCTTACTGTGAGGAGGGTCTAGTCGCTCATGCTTTGTAGCAAGGTAATCATTGACCAATTTGAACATGGTCTGCGACTTACAGGTGGCTTGAGAGCATTTCAGTTATGCTCGCATCAAAGCTCTATTGAGACTTACCGTTTTTATCGGTAATTCTGAGTCATTAGTCTGGAAGGCTTTCGATGGCTTGATATAACCACTCGTCAACTTGAGCGCAAATCTGTTCATTTTCGGATACCTCTTTCACCACCGAATACGTGTGTTGGAAGGCCTCTTCAATTTGTTGTTCAATAGGTAATTTAGGGTTCGTTATACCGATACCCAATACGGCAGCGATCCCCTTCGTATTTTTGTTTTTAGCGCGCTCTCGAACCCAAGTTTCCGCCGCTTCGCGCGAGCTGAACTGTTGCTTCTCTTCTATGTAAAAACTCTCGGGGACTGTAATTGAGCGCCCATCTCGCAGATAGCAGGTAATGTTTGAACTGTATTCTGGCAAGTACGCTCGTTCTGATTGAATTAGTTCAAGCGCCTCTCGAAACGTCGCAACGGGTTCAGGAAAACGGTCGCGCATATCCATTGACCTAAATGCGAGGATGTCAGGGTGTGAGACTTGTCGGTGAAATGAGGTATTACTCGATGCATTAATCTTGTCGAAGTAGCTGCGCACCGCCATCCAGTTCGGAAACTCGCTCGAGCCAAAATGAATCAATTTTCCCGTAAACAAATCTTGGCCTTTTCCAGAGGCATTGTCATCAATTAGGTAATCACCATGATTGAGATTCTTGTGGGGCGATAGGATTAAGCGATTGACGAATGCGAACCCAAGGTGCTCTTCAATCCACAGTCTTTTTTCCGTATAGCACAAAGGGTTATGGATAGAAGGCGCACTGAGGATATAAACATCAAAACGGTCCTGATCTGCCAGCCATCGAGTTTGTTCCAGCGCCCCAGGTAAAGGTACAAGGCCGGTGAAAAATTCAGGAGCACTTTGCGGATAAGCTATCTCAGGGTGTTTGATCTTATGTTCAACATATGCGCTCTTGAAATCGCATAGGCAGTCGTCCATATCGATATAAATAATGATTGGCTTAGTATTCATTAGTTGTTGTTACCTGCTCTTGCTAGAGAGTTTTCTTTAGGTTCGATGATAATGTTGGTGCTTCGTGACTAGTGGTATCAAGTTGATTTTCTATCCATGTCAGCTCAGCCGCTTCCTCAAGCCCCAGCTCATATATTGGTTTGAAATGCCCTCGCGCGAGACGGCCTTCGTGCTCTAGTTCAGCCAAGAAGCGCGTCAGTTTGTTTGATTCGGAAAGGGTGTGATAATCGGTCGTTCCCAATCCGCCATACCCTTTGGCAATATATCGTCCATTCAGGTCGACATAAAAGTCGATAAAAGGCGGAGTGGAACCGCGGCGGGCACGGATTGCTTTGATTAATTTTTCTTTTGTATTGAGTGGCATTATTCCTCCCTCCCGTTGTTGTTATCGTTCAAGCCCTTCATCGTATTTGCGGAGATGACTACGTTGCGCTTTGGTTTCAAACTTCGAACATTGGGGTTAACGTACTGGCAGATATCCTTGTATGCTTCGTTGATATACCGCCTTAGTTTTTCAAGCTCATCCTCCTTGAGGCGTTCGAGTTGATCATTCGTTTCAAGGAGTGCTTCGCAGTCCCTAAGATAATGTTGGATGGTAATCTGTTTAGCGGTTTCCGCATTTTTAATGACGATATCCCATCTAGGGCCTTCAAGGTCGTCGTGGTCTTTCAAAAAATAAACCGCGGGATCTTCGTCGTTGTGAAACTGCGAATTCAATTCATCAAGGCGTTTGTGTCGATAGTCTCTGGCTCGATCTTGAAGCGCTTCCAATTGTGCTTCGCGGCCATTGGCGTCTTGTGTCATATCCCATAAAAAACCGCCATCAACTTCTTTTTCATGATTTTTACCTTCAGCCCATTTATAAGGAATGAGTGCTTCAATCAATAAACGTTCTTCTTCATCGAGCGCATCAAACAAGTAAAAGCTTAAGCTTGATAGTGTTGAGTAATGAAAGCAGTTTTCGTCGTCGAGAAAGCGCACCCAGTTATGGTTCAGGTACAAACGATAAGGTAACGATTCTTGCTTATTCGCATTCTTATTTTCTTTTAACCGAGCTTTGCGTTGAAACTCAAACGCATCACGGTCGTATTCTTCGAGCGTTTTGAATGAGGTCAGGTCGAACTCTTTGCCTTGAAACTCATTCAGCGTGAAGCTGTTATCGCCGATGCCTGTCATGGCAGTGGTGTGTGCGTTCAGCAGGTGAAGTTGCTCATTATTTAACGGCTTATCGTCTTCTGATTCAGCATCGTATTTTAGTGCGAATAATTCTTGATAGAGATACTCGTTGATCAACGCATACTGCGTTTGCATAAAGTGCTGGCGCACCGTGTCCTGCTCCAGCGGAGAATAGGAAAAGAAGTGCGGGTCGAGCTTCATCATCAGACGCCTGACGATGCTTGAATTGGGCGTGTAGTTGCTCATATATGTATCCTTTTTTATTGCCATGGGCAGTCAGGTGAGCCCCATTCATTTCCGACCGGTCCGCCTAGTGCACCTTGTAGTTTTCTGTGCTTACACCAAGCGATCGCAAACTCATCCATTGTTTGCGGGGGAACACTCATGACACATTGTGTCGCGATTTCGTTCTTGTCGACATACATAAGGACGGGCTCCCAAATTTGTAGGACAGCAGAGCCTTCACCTTTTTTAGTTAAAAGGGATGACTCATATAAATAGTTTTGGGAACTCTCGTCATAGGCAATCGTTACCCAATCACTTGCAAGCTTGTACTCAGAGGACTTTTTTTCAGAAGGGCTCTGAAGATAGCGTTCAATTTCAGCAGGCTCTTCATTGCAAACCTGCTTAAGAACTTGCTGTGCAATAGTCGGCTCTTTAAACTTTGTGGCATCGGCAGCGAGGCTGACCCAATCACCGTTCTCTAGGTCATAGAATGCGGGTGCTTCATCGTCGGTCAAACTGAATGCAGTGCTTTTGATGACCCAGCGTTCAGGGCTAAGTTTTGACTTAAGCATGTCTACCGTTTCTTGGGTTTCATTATCTGTCATCGCAATGTCTCCAGTTTTCTTTTTATTATCTTTATCGGAGCGACACGATGTGTCGCTCGGCTGAGCTAATTTGAAACTAGTTGCCCCTGGCGATTATCAAGCGATACCGTTGCTATCGTGCCGGCATTAAACTGAATAAAGTCTTGCTCTATCCCATCGGAAAAAATAACGCCGTTCTCGGGCATTAAGGATTCAAGTGTCAGGGGTGTATCGGGCGTAATGGCGCCAAACACTGTTTTGACCGAACTAGTTTGGCTAGGGAAGGGTTCACGCACGGCAAACTGTAAGCGCTTAGCATCCCAATCAAACCCATCTTGCAATGGGTGCTCATTGAGTCCACCCACGCCCATGGCGCCGGCTAAAATGGACTGAAACCATCCAGTAGAGCCCAGCCCGGTAGAGACAATAATGCCTGATGAGCTTTGTGATTCTTCCTCTCCCTTCCAGCGAAGCGTGTATCGGGCAGAGGTGTGCGACTTCGGGCCGATAAACAAGTCATTCACGCCACGCAATAGTTGGCCGTCATTGGTACTGACCTGTGCAAATGAAATAAACCGGCTAGTGAGCTTGCCCTCTAAGACGTCTTTGACAACGCTTGTTAGGTCGCTAACTTCGAAGGGGAGCAGTTTTCCATCCCAGCGACAGGGGTCTGGGTTAATCGCAATCACTGGCTGACCGTTCAGATATTTCAATGTGTTTGCCACCAATCCGTCTTGCCCAATGACCACCACGACATCGTCGGTGCCGAACTGGTAGTTGGTGAGCATTTCGCGTTCGATCAGTTGAAAGCGCCCGAGCTTGCGAAGTGTGATCTCGGCCTGTTTGAGCTTGCTCTGGTAAACCTCGTTTTCGTCGATATAGTCACTGACGTCAATCTGATTGTGCTCCAGATAGAACTTCGCTTGCGACCACGAGTTAAAGCGTTCTACTAACTCTTGAAGTCTGGTCTTGCGAGTGATCAATACAAACGTTCGGTTGGCTTTCATGCTACGTTTCCTTCAATGTTCAATTGCGTCTACTACGATGCTCGTTTGTTGATTAGGACTTCATCAACTTGCCAAACAAGTCAGGTGTAATGGTCAGCTCACCAATCTTGCCAGCGTTTTGCGCTAAAGAATCAAAGGCCATCGCCATCAATTGTTCAGGGTCCATATTCGCCAACGCCATCGCTTTTAGATTCTCAACGGGCAAGGTCTTAAAGGCGTTCATTTTAGCGGTGATCGCATACTGTTCTGCATCGGCCTCAGTACGACTGTTGTCAGCCTTTTGCGAAACAAACGCGCTACGCTGATTCTCCTGATCGATCTCTGCTTGAATCTGTTCTTGCGCAATTTGTGCTTGGCTGCGCAACAACACCCGTTGGTTTTCAGCGCGCTGCTCTTCCATTTCTTGTTGTTTCTGCTGCACCGACAGTTCTGTTTTTAGCTCGGCTTCTTTGATGGTCCGCTCTTGTTCTACGGAGGCTTTGCGTCTGCCGTAAATGGCATCATCAGACTCTTTCAGTATTTCCTCTCTTGCCACCGCTTCCAGTGCTTTTGATGTCTCTGGAGTAGGCGTGATCGCGCTGATGCTAACGCCAAGGATACCGATCCCCATTTGCTTGATCGACTGATCGTCGCCAAGCGTTTCGTTCAGTAGTTTGACCAATGACTGAACCGATACCAGTGCATCTCTAAGTGATGATGCTTGCATAGCTGTTTGCACGGTGGTTTGAATGTTTCGAATCACGCGCTCACTCAGCCTCATTGGATCCTCTGAGATAAACGAGAGACCGTCTTTAGCTAACGTGAAGTTCATTAGCTCGGCGGTCTTTTCGGCTTCTTCTAAGCGGTAAGACACTTGCCCTTGTACCTTCACCGTTTGAAAGTCAGACGTTTGAAGGCCAAAAATAAATGGCGCTTCTTGAACGTTAATGGGCAATGCTGAAATGGAAGTCGTGGTTGGGTTGTAGAAAAAGCTTAAGCCTTTCCCCTGACGTTTTACTTTACCGTTAACCGTCTTAATGACGAAGGTGGATGCGTCTGCTTTGTAGTATTTGATCGGTAACATGTGCTTTCTCCTTGGTGTCTATAGGTCACTTATGATTAATAGTGTCTTATGGACACCAATAGGTCAAGTAAAAAGTGACATAAAGACACAAATGTTTTTTTGTTGGTCGTTTCCCTCTACAATAAGGCCTATAAACTTTAGATTGAGTGTTAGGCCGAATGAGCGAAAAAGAATTTCTGCAGAAATACAACGTAAAGGATTTTGATGTTCCTTTAGTGACTGTCGATAGTGTTCTGTTCACCTGTCACGAGGATCAGTTAAAAGTGCTGCTGGTTGAGCGAAGTAATCATCCGCATCAAGGCCAATGGGGGTTGCCGGGAGGCTTTATTGATCTGGCAGTAGATAAAACCTTGGAAGAAGCCGCCAAGCGCAAACTTAAAGAGAAGACCTCAATTGAACCGCCTTATATTGAGCAGTTGGAATGCAAAGGTGGAGCGGATAGGGATAAGCGAGGCTGGTCGGTCTCGGTGTGCTTTAGCGCGTTGATTGCTTATCAGGATTGTCAGGCACATATCGAATCGGTTTCGGATGCAAAGTGGCATTTCGTCAACGAGCTGGGTCTGCTCGACCTAGCTTTTGACCATCGCGCGATTATCAATACAGCGCTAGAGCGTCTTCGTCAAAAGGCTTTGTATTCGATCGTGCCGGCTTATGCATTACCCGAGCGTTTTACGTTACCTGAGTTGCAGAAAGTACATGAGATTATACTAGGGCAGCCGATCCAGAAAAAATCGTTTAGGCGGAGAATAGAACAGGCTGAATTGCTCATCGATACAGGAGAAAAACAGGCCAGTGGCAAACGCCAGGCATCGCTCTACAAAATGAAAAAAAGTTCTAGTGAATACCGGTTTGTGCGGAATTTAGAAGCTTAGAAAGATAGGTGGGCAAGACTTGCCCACTATGACATTTCGTTGAATGCCGTGCATTAGGGAGCAATTCATTTATTTTATGGATATAGGAAAAAATCATGGAGCGAAGTGGCCTAGACTTGCTTATTAAAAAATATGAAGGTGCAGTTGAGTCATACAAATTGCATGGCGTTGCAGAAAGCCGCTATTGCGAATATCCGGCCGAGGTCGATGACTTTATGAGATATCTGCAAGAGGAGCCATGGGTCAAATGTGACTACTCTCCAGATGATATGGAAGGCGTGTTCAAGTCAATCGAATCAGCGTCTATCGACGACATCAGAGTTGTTTTAACTGGAGTAAGCCGGGCTGAGCGGTTTTCCGATGGTTATTGGAAGTCAGTATTTGAAACGGGTCGTTTGAGTCTTGTCATCGAGAGGTTGAAAGAGATCTTTTGACAACAGTTTCAACTCTAGTATTAGCCGTTTTAAAACGTTGGAGCCCGTTTGTTTGAATCGATTATTTGAGCTTCTAACTCAATTTTAATCGTTTGGTGAGCGCATAATCAAAGTATCTGAGCTATGAACCATTCTTGGAATTGACAAAGGTAAATACGATAATTTTGCAGGGTTAAAAAGCCGCGTTGTCGATCCGGCGGTAAAGGAGCTCAATGCTAAAACTAACTTTGAAATTAGCTACAAGCCGGTCCGAGACGGTCGAGATATTGGGGTTCTTGAGTTTTGTTTTAAGGAATTCGATCAGTTGAAATTAGGTTTGGGGTGATTACTCTGCATTCTGTTTTGTTTCATTGTCGGGCCCAGACAAAAACACCCAAACCTTGTAAGCGACTATCCACGAAACAACCCATAGGGGGCCAGCCCATAATCCAATATCAGTTTTAAATGCCAACATAATTGGCGTAATTCCAACCATAAACGCGACGGCTACAGAAATTATCTGCCTTAATACCCATAACGGCCTTTCAAAGAAGTTTTTTAAAAAGGCTATTGCACCAAGTAATATCAATCCGGCCATTACAAATCCGGTAACTGGATTAGCGTACACGGAAGTATCTGGGCGTGAATGTGCAAAACTTGAGAAAAATAAAATTGCTAAAGTAATAGTTAATTTTGAGGGGTGCATGATGCTCCTTTGATATTTTTATTGTCCGTTAGTAGCTATTTTCTTCAATATCTATTCGAGTCAACTTACGTACTTCTCCAGACTAATTAGACCTAGGAGCTGATAAATCATATCCAAAAGGTGACTCACTATTAGACGATACTTCCAGTGGTCTTTCGCATATGCCTTTTTCAATTGCGCTTTGATGGAGCGATTTAATTGATTTTTGTTTCAGTGATATTGAAGGTCCAGCAAACCATTCAAACTCCACGCTAGCACTCTTTGCAAATGGAGCGCAGTTCATGGGTAGAAATATTGGTCTAGAAACCATAGCTTTAATCTTTATCTGTTAATACAAGCCGTGCCATGAGTTTGTTTTAAGTCAATTTTCATTTCTAATGCGATGTGTTTTAACTGAATTTTTTCGTTTCATAATCGTCATGTTTAAGGAGCTAGATGCTCAATGGTTTAATCTGGTTAGAACCTGCTTTGAAGATTATTTTAGAGGTATGGAGGGATAAGCAAGTCCCTCATTCTTTAATGTAAATAAACACCTACCTTTCTGCGCTCATTACTAACCTAAGACGATAACAAAAACTCAATCGAGAATGCTACGCCAGAGCCGTCACGTCGATTCGCGCCTGACAGTTTTGCCTTGTGCTGATCGCCAATCAACTTCGCGATGTGAAGGCCAAGACCCAGATGGATGCTTGACCCACTTGAGCGGGTGGACACCATCGGTGAGAACAACTCGTTTGTGTTTTCGGTGGGCAGTAGTGGGCCGTCGTTTTCGATGATTACTTTCACTTTCTGCGTGTCTCGTTCAAACCGAATCGATACGCGGCCGTCTTTTGCGCAAAAGCTATGGGCATTGTCGAGCAATTTGTCGAAGAGCTGCTCTAGTCGACTGCTATCACCTAGCACCCATGCCGGCGTTTGATCCCATTCGCAGATATCGATTTCCAATGCGTAGTTAGATAAATAACCGCTCAAAAACTGAATGATATCTAGGCGGACTAGTTGCTCTTCACGCATGGCTGACTCTAGGCTAGCCGCTTCCGTCAAATGTAGGGTGATTCGACCAATTTGTTCGATGCCGGAGTCGATTTTTCGGATGTAATTATTGTCGGCCAATTCCGGCTTGTCATCTAGCAACACCTCCAAAGAGGTGCGGAGCTTGTTCAGCGGGTTGGCGATTTCGTGGCGTAAGGTTTGCGGAATACGCTCGAGGAAGTTCATGTACGACTGTTGTTTTTCCAGCAGTGTAGAGATGGTTCTCGATAGGTCACCAATTTCATCAGGAAAGTTTTTGCTGCTGTTGATCTTAGTGCGTTCAATACGGCCATCCGCGTCAACACACTTGCGTGACTCTTCACTGAGCCGTGATATACGACGAACCAGCGTGAAGGCATAGGCGAATAGCACGGCAAGTAGCGTAATAATGACGACACCCAATCGCGCTGCAATGTCGACGACACGCTCTTCCTCTTTTTTCAGTACGTGCTGAGGCGACTCTTCGATAACCACCACGCCGAGGCGTTTTTGGTCTTGAATGATGGGGTAGCAAACCACGAGACGGGTAAGTTGGTTGATCTCGTCGATATTCGCGTCAGCACGTTCTTGATTTCCTTGTAGTGCATCGCGTACGCATGGACTATCAAACGCGGTGGGCGTCACGCCAGATTGGGGCTCGCGTTCTGCGAAAGCCCATTCGCGTCCTCGGCTGTCGTAAACCCAAAGACGTGCGTAGGTATGCTTAAGCTGGTCGATGACGCGCTGTAGCTCACGTGCGTGTAAACCGACCGGGTTGAGTTTGTCCTCAAAGCTTTTGGGAAGGCTGGCGACAATGGCGCTTAGACCAAACGTGGGGTTGTCATCGACATCCACAATCGCAATACGGATCTGGGGCTGCAGTGGATTGATAGCATCTGTGCTCATGCGCAGCTCTACGGCATAACCTGAGCGGGTTTTTCGCCAGAAACCTTGAACTCCGGTTCGATGGCTTAGCGTCACCGCGCCTGTTTTTGCATTAACAAGATCGCGGCCATATTGCCATTGCCCATCAGTAAAGTAGCTGGCGAGCGAGCCTTCTTGCTCTGCCGGCATGACGATCCGTCGCAGTTGCCCTTTGTTATCGTGATAAGTGAGCTGGATTTGCTCGTTATAGTCCAAGCGCAAATGGTTTGGTTTACGGTATACGAGGGTGTCGTCGCGCACGTCGATGGCGGCGTATAGGTGTTGGGAGGATTGGGCCAATCGCAGCGAAAACGCCGTTTCATGTTGCTTGTCCGGTTCGGCTAACCAAATAGGGTAGTTAAGATTGAAGCGCCTGGGTTGGCCCGCGAGTGTTGGCCAATCACCAAAATTCCCGTCCAGTCGAATAGGTTGTTTAATCGTGGGGGCACTGAGCGAGTATTTTTCAAGTTCACTGTCTTCATCGGCGGCCAGTAGCTCACCAATATTTTGCTGCGTTGCCAACAAACTGGTGGCGATGGCTTTGGCTTCAATTTCCTGTATACGTGCTTGAGCGGTCAGTGCAGTGTGCTGTATTTCTTGCCAGTAGCTGATGCTTAATAAGGGAATGGACAGTAAACCAACGCAAACCAACATTACCTGAGCTTTGATTCCAAAACGCGGCACTAGGACGTCTCCCAGCGATAGCCGTAGCCGGGTTTATTGCGAATGCTGTGAAATTCGGGTCCTAAGGCATTAAATTTTTTGCGGATGTTCTTAATATGGCTGTTGATGGTGCCGTTGGTCACCATGCGCTGCATCGTACTCTCACACAACTGGTCGTATTCAACGCCTTCTGGTCCCGATTGGATAATTGCGTCGAGTAATCGAAATTCTGACAGGGTCAGTGGGACGGTTTGTCCGTGCCAAGAGGCGTAAGATTTTTTTCGATCTAAGATTAGCTCAGTCCCCTGAATTTCAGTGAGCGATGGGCTTGTTTGGTGCGCCTGGGTGTTGCGCGCCTTGTGTATGCGAATCAGGCTCTTGATGCGCTCTGCCAATAAGGCGAGAGATATCGGCTTGGTTTGATAGTCCCAAGCCCCCAAACGAAGACCAAAAACTTGGTCTATCTCATCACTGCGGTCTGTCAGAAATATAATCGGGATATTGTCTCCGTGATCCAGTAGTTTTCGGCAAATCGTAAAGCCGCCGTCTGGATCATCGCCTAGGACCACATCTAACAGTACTAAGTCAGGTTTTTTCTCAATAATACCGGCTAGTCCATCGCTGACATTATCGAAGCAATGGGTGACAAAGCCTTTTCGTTGCAACGAGTCTGCGTAGTTTTGCTGTTGATCAATGTCGTCTTCGACAATAACGATCTGATAGTCCATGACGCGTGCGTCCAATCCTAGGTGAGAAACGAGCGATTACTGTATCGCAGTTTCGCTAGCAGGTGGAGCTGAAAAGGATTTCTCCATTGTTTCTCCAGTAACTCTTCCTATCCTCCAGAACCTTACCAAGGCAATTCAGGTGTGTCAGTTGCCGTGTGGGTGAGACACCTAGCGATAGGTGAGCCCTCGCGGTAGAAAACCGCCATCGAGCTTTACCGCAGGGGCTGCAGAACGGCTCCAGTTTGCTCTAGATGGTCTCCATTACTCGGTAGTGCTTATTTCGTTCAATGGTTGCCAGAGATACACAGCGAAGAACGGAACGTTGCGCGCTGGGTGTAACGGACCACAAGGACGTGGCGCTGTGTATCCACGGAGAGTGATATGAAAAATATGAAGTTGGCAGCCGCCGTAATGGCCATTAGCTTAAGTCAGGTAACGCACGCACAGGAGGCGTTACCGGAGAACGACAGTGAGTCTCACGGGGCTTATTGGGGGGTAGGCGTTGGAACCGTATTGGGTGCGGTCATCGCAGGTCCCGCTGGCGCAGCGATTGGCGCGGCGATCGGTGGTGGCGCCGGATGGACGCATGACTTAGATGCCGAATTGGCGCTTGTTGAAGCGGAGCGTATTCAGCAGTCGGCTGATTTAGCAACGGCGCAGCTCGAACGGGATAAAGGGTTGGCGCAACTGCATCAAGCGCGCTCAAATGTCTCTGAACTAAAACGTACGAATGCCTTGCAAGCGGCGCGCCTAGCTGACCTGCTAGCCGAAGATAAATCGTACGAGATTGAACCGCCGAAACTGTTAAAGGGGCTGACCGAGCATTATGCACAGGAGGTGTACTTTAGAAACGGTGAATCTGGGGTGCCGGATTACGCCTTGGAGCGACTTGCACGTTTATCGAAATTTCTCGGCGAGCATCCAAAACTTTCAGTCACGTTAACGGGCTACACGGACCAAACCGGTTCTGTCGACGCCAATCTTAACTTGGCACGGGCGAGGGTGGATGGTGTGCGAGAGCAACTGCTTTCAGGCGGTATTGATGAAGCGCGCATTCAACTCAATGCACTCGGCGAGTCGACGCCTAAGGCAAAAGCAGGGGATGTGGCTAACTACGTGCTGGATCGCCGAGTATCCATTGTACTGGGCATAAAAGATCCGGAGGTCATGCCGATTGATCAGATGCCGGTGGCACTAGTTGGGGAGCTCGAATGATGAGGTTTTTTGTGCCGATAGACGAGCAGGTATTGCTTGAGTTATGGATGCAAAACCCAGATTTGGTGGCGCCGTTCAACCGTCCATTCTGTCCCCTTGATGGTGATTGTGCTTTGCAAAAAGTCTCTGCGGATGCCCAGCTTTTACTGAATCTGATGCCGGTACAAAAAGCGGATAACGATGCATAGCATTGCCGTCGATTGGCCACGATTATTGTGGTCAATCGTCTCTCAATTTAGGACGCGATTATTAAGGGTTCGACTGTTTAGGATACGACTATGAAACTATCATCCCAAGGGGTGTTATTCGCCCCCATCTTTATTTCTGAAAGTGACGCTGACAAGGAATGGCTGCCTGACAGACGCGAGTTAAGCCTGCAACGCAAACGTGCGAGACGGCGTGAGTGGTGTACCGCGATTGTTCTATTTGTTTTATGGAGTCTGGCGGATTCGGTATTGGCAGGCGTTGAACCGACGTCACTGGAGGGTCAGCACAGTGCCGCCCCCGCGTATCGTTCACTTTGGCTGAAAACACCTGACGGAAACGAAGTGCGCGATACGCTTAGTTTGTCGACGGATATATCCATGAACATCTCCGGGCCTATCTTGCGTGCTACGGTCAAGCAACGCTTTCGAAATCCGACAACGCAGTGGCTTGAAGGGGTCTACTCGTACCCACTACCTGAGCAAGCGGCCGTTGATCAGCTTCGAATGCATGTTGGAGAACGTGTGATTGAAGGGCAGATACATGAGCATAACAAAGCCCAGAAGATTTTCGATAAGGCACGAAAGGCTGGCAAGCGAAGCACAATGCTTAAGCTTGATAGGGTGAATAGGTTCACCACGCAGGTGACGAACATTGGGCCGGGTGAAGACATTGTCGTTGAATTTAGCTACCAGCAAGTGCTCGACTATCGCGTGCCCGGTTACGCCTTACGTTTTCCCATAGTTAGCACGCCAAGCTATACGCCGCCCCCGTCGCAGCGGGGCCCAAATCATGTCATGCCAGTGAATGCCTATCGGCAGGAAGGTAGTCTGCCGGGTAACCCCGTCAGTATTGATATTAACTTAAACGCTGGGTTTCCGATCGAGTCCGTGCGAAGCGCGAGTCACCGAGTCAAGACAGATAAACTCAGTGATACACACTATCGTATCGTACTAGACGGTTCGGCAGCGGCATCGAATAAAGACTTTCTATTAAGATGGGACTTGAAGCCGTCGTCTGAGCCGATGGTCAGGATTCTTCGACAAGATGTTCAAGGTGAGTCATATGGATTGTTGATGGTCATGCCGCAGCAATCTGAAAACGTTGGCATCGACAGAAGCCGTCGAGAATTGATAATGGTGCAAGATGTCTCTGGTAGTATGCAAGGCGAGTCAATTCGGCAGGCGCGTTCCGCGTTATTGCAGACCATTAGTCAACTGAATGAAAACGATTTTTTTAACCTTATATTTTTTAATAACCAATCGTGGAAGTTATTTCCTGATGCGGTTCGGGCGAGCCAAAACAATATTCGCCTGGCCCGCAGTGCGCTGATTAATCAGCAGGCAGACGGGGGAACAGAAATATTCCCTGCGTTAGAGTTGGCGTTGCAGTCAACAGCGAAAAGTGAGCGGCTTAGGCAGATTGTCTTCGTCACCGACGGGGCCGTCTCCAACGAAGACAATTTGTTCTCCCTTATTCGAAGTAAGTTGGGTGAGAGCCGGCTCTTTACCGTCGGTGTTGGGTCGGCTCCGAACAGCTACTTTATGCGCAACGCTGCTCAGATTGGACGGGGGACATTCACTTATGTGAGTCGCCCTAACCAGGTGGGCAGGAAGATAGGTGCATTAATGCAGTCATTAAACTCACCAGCATTGACTGACCTAACACTGACGCTGGATGCGCAGAATTTAAACGTACTACCAGATCCACTACCTGATGTTTACGCAGGGGAACCGATATATGCCTACTTCAAGGCGGATCGTTTTCCTAGCCAGGCAGAACTTCGCGGCAATATCGCTTCGGTGCCGTCATGGCTGAGCGTGCCGTTAGATGAGGCCGAACAATTTGAAGGCGTGGCCGTTGCATGGGCGCGCGAAAAGCTAGCAGGGTTGCTTGATCGGTATCGCTACGAGGCGAAACAATCAGACAACCTCCCAACGCAGGAATCACTTCGCGATGAGATAACGTCGTTAGCGCTAAAACATCATCAGGTGAGTCGCTTTACCAGTTTAGTGGCGGTAGATGTGACGCCAGCACGCACCGAAGAAGCGATAAGTAAACGAAGACTACCGGCCAACCTGCCCAAGGGCTGGAAAGGACATGAAGGGATTCGTCTGGCCAAGACAGCGACGCCCATGGTTGCAGACTTTTTCACAGCGTTGGGATTGTTTTTTTTAGCAGCGCTTGTCTTGTGGGCCTTACGGTTGTGGGCAGCGCAGCGAGTAAAAACTAATGATTCGGGACAGCTCCCATGCTAAACGGGTCGGTGACCTTCATGCTGAGAGCACTGGTTGCTTCCTTGATTCTAGGTGCTCTATGGCATGTTTTGGCAGCAGCTCAAATATATGGAAAAGCATGGCTAGCGCAGACGCTTTTAGAGAAAGCGTGGAATCAAACTCTAACTGGGCCCAGCCAAGTGAAACCTTGGCCTTGGGCCGATTTTTGGCCGGTGGCCAAATTAACGATGTTACGACTCGATGTTGAGCAAATAGTACTCGCTGGGGACTCTGGCAACGTACTCGCCTTTGCGCCAGGGTACAACGAAGCCAGTGCAAAAATCGGTGA
>ENA-OSET01000155-OSET01000155.1-sediment-metagenome-genome-assembly--contig:-NODE-155-length-77727-cov-69.034411_pt1 | contig 77727 bp, 74 predicted proteins | sample MGYA00237882_ERZ534229 | MGnify/ENA primary metagenome ERZ534229 (study PRJEB26408, sample SAMN06266212) | sediment metagenome | isolation source: Hudson Canyon methane seep mesocosm | place... | reverse complement strand
TGCTAACGGGGTCGAACCGCTGACATTCGCCTTGTAAGGGCGACGCTCTACCAACTGAGCTAAGCACCCAAATCACTTTACAACGATATTCTTAAAACTAGCAGTGCCATTTACCTGTGCAGCTAAAAAATAAACCGCCGAACCAAATAAGTGCGCTAGTTTACAGCATCTTTAAGTGCTTTACCAGCTCTGAATTTAGGTGAGTTTGCAGCGCTAATTTGAATGGTTTCACCAGTTCGAGGATTACGGCCATTACGTGCAGCACGCTTCCCTACATAGAAAGTACCAAAGCCAATTAAAGTCACTACATCGCCTTTTTTCATAGCGCCAGTAATTGCACCTGTTGTTGCATCTAATGCACGACCTGCTGCTGCCTTAGAAATATCTGCCGATTTAGCTATCTGATCGATTAATTCTGATTTATTCATGTGTAATCCCCTTTTTCTAAATTATGATAATAACAAGTGCTAACCTACTGTATCTTTATATCAAGCTATAAAAGCATCTGTCAAGGCATTTCCAGATAAAACAGAGGGTCACTCAGTTAGTGTGTGGTTGCTATTTTAACGCCTTCATCTGCTTCTGAAGCAGTAGTAGGGATTCCTTTATCATCATTAATAGGCTTAGGCATAGTTTCTAATGCATATTCAAACACTTGATCAATCCATTTAACTGGGTGGATGTTCAAATGGTTCTTGATATTTTCAGGAATATCAGCTAAATCTTTCACATTAGCTTCTGGAATGAGTACTGTTTGAATACCACCGCGGTGTGCCGCCAACAACTTCTCTTTCAAGCCGCCAATCGGTAACACCTCGCCGCGCAAGGTAATCTCCCCTGTCATCGCCACATCAGCACGCGCAGGGATGTTCGTTAACGCAGAAACTAAAGCCGTTGTTAAGCCAATACCTGCACTTGGGCCATCTTTTGGTGTCGCACCTTCAGGCAAGTGAATATGGATATCTTTCTTCTCATGAAAATCTGCTGGAATACCGAGCCGTTCTGCACGGCTACGCACCACACTCACGGAGGCCTCTAGCGACTCTTGCATCACGTCACCCAGCTTACCTGTCTTAATGGTTTTACCTTTACCTGGCATGACAACAGCCTCGATCGTTAGCAACTCACCACCAACAGACGTCCATGCCAAACCTGTAACCTGGCCGATTTGATTCTCCTTGGCTGCAACACCAAAGTCATATCGGTAAATACCAAGGTAATCATCAATATTATCAACAGTCACTTCGATTGTTTGAATAGCATTAATTTCTTTACCATCATCTGCGCGATGATGGCTTTTAGCATCAGTCTTGCTTTGCAATAAGGCTTTAACAACCTTACGACACATCTTAGACAACTCTTGCTCAAGGCGCCTAACGCCAGCTTCACGAGTATAGTACTGCACGATATGGCGAACAACATCTTCACCAATGCTAATTTCACTTTTCTTTAAGCCGTTAGCTTTAAGCTGCTTTGGTAGTAAATAGCGCTCAGCGATATTCACTTTTTCATCTTCTGTGTAGCCAGAAAGGCTAATAATCTCCATGCGATCTAACAACGGTGCAGGAATATTCATACTATTTGCAGTGGCAATAAACATCACGTCAGACAAGTCGTATTCAACCTCGGCATAATGATCCGAGAACGTATGGTTTTGCTCTGGATCTAACACCTCTAATAATGCAGATGATGGATCGCCGCGTTGATCTTGCCCCATTTTATCCACTTCATCTAATAGAAATAGTGGGTTTTTAACACCCGCTTTAGTCATGCTTTGTAATACTTTTCCTGGCATTGAGCCAATGTAAGTACGTCTATGTCCACGGATTTCAGCTTCGTCTCTTACGCCACCTAGTGCCATACGAATAAATTTACGATTAATCGCTTTAGCAACACTTTTCCCAAGTGATGTTTTACCAACACCAGGAGGGCCAACCAAACATAAAATAGGTGCTTTCATCTTACCAACACGTTGTTGCACTGCTAAGTACTCAGTAATGCGTTCTTTTACTTTTTCCAGGCCATAATGGTCAGCATCTAATATTTGCTCTGCAGCAGTCAAATCACGACTTATTTTAGTTTTCTTCTTCCAAGGAAGACCAACTAGCGTGTCAATATAGTTACGGACAACAGAAGCTTCGGCTGACATTGGTGACATCATTTTCAGCTTTTTAAGCTCAGCACTGACCTTGGCTAAAGCCTCCTTGCTCATACCTGCTGTTTTAATCTGCTTTTCCAGCTCATCCATCTCAGCATTATCATCTTGCTCGCCAAGTTCTTTTTGAATCGCCTTTACTTGCTCATTCAAGTAGTACTCACGCTGGCTTTTTTCCATCTGGCGTTTTACACGACCTCGGATACGCTTTTCTACTTGCAAGATATCAATTTCAGATTCCATTAAATGCAATAGGTACTCCAAGCGCTCTGTTGCGCTCAGCATTTCCAATACACTCTGCCTTTCTTCCAGCTTCAATGTCAGGTGTGCTGAGATGGTATCTGCTAACCGCCCTGCTTCGTTAATCGTCGCAAGGGAAGTGAGGATCTCTGGTGGGATTTTCTTGTTGAGTTTCACATACTGGTCGAATTGCGTCATAACAGTACGCATCAATGCTTCTACTTCATCACCTTCTTCATGAAGGGGTTGTTCAATCGTCTCTGGCTTCGCCCAAAAGCTACCGTCTACCTCTTCGAATTCTGACACTCGCACGCGGTGCAAGCCTTCAACTAAGACTTTGACTGTACCATCTGGCAACTGAAGCATTTGCAATACCGTCGCAATGGTCCCTATCTCGTATATATCCCCCGCATCAGGCTCGTCTTTTGTTGCTGACTTCTGCGCGACCAACATGATTTTCTTATCGGCATCTGATGCAATTTCAAGCGCTTTTATCGACTTGTCTCTGCCCACAAAAAGCGGAATAACCAAATGCGGGTAAACCACAACATCCCGCAAAGGCAGTAGTGGCATTTTCCCATGCGCTAATGGCTCAGCAGGAGTTGCTTCAGTGGCCTTCGTTGATTCAGTCATAGTTACCTTAAATTTCACATGGGCTTATGCCCTATGTTATTAAACATGGGAGCAATATTTAATACTTCAAGGGCATTCGGTAATAAAACATTAACAAATACAAAAATAAACTGTATTAGGACTTAACTATAAGCTTCTCAATTAACATTGAAAATAGCTAATGCAAAATATCGCCGGTTAGCTTGCTTTTTCCGCCAGCTCAGGAGTGTCTTGAAAAATCATTTCTGGTGTTGTTCCATCACGAATCACGCCTTCATCAATAATCACTTTAGCTAAATTTTCCATTGAGGGGATGTCATACATCAACTCAAGCAACGCCTGCTCCAATATAGAACGAAGTCCTCTCGCGCCAGTTTTACGTTCGAGTGCTTTTTTAGCAACCTCTTTTAGCGCTTCATCTGCAAACTCAAGGTCTACACCTTCCATCTTAAAAAGCTTAGCATACTGTTTAGTTAATGCATTTTTAGGTTGCGTTAAGATGGTCATCAGCGCTTCTTCATTCAATGGCTCTAACGTAGCAACAACAGGCAAACGACCAATAAATTCAGGAATAAGACCAAATTTGATTAAATCTTGTGGCTCAATATCAAGCAATACTTTGCTAAGCTCACTCTGATCATCCTTACTTTGGACTTGCGCACCAAAACCAATTCCACCTTTTTCAGAGCGTAAGCGGATGATTTTATCTAAACCATCAAATGCTCCACCACAGATAAACAGGATGTTAGTCGTATCTAACTGTACAAACTCTTGATTAGGGTGCTTGCGTCCACCTTGTGGTGGAATAGAGGCAACAGTACCCTCAACGAGCTTCAATAGCGCTTGCTGTACACCTTCACCAGACACATCACGTGTAATCGATGGGTTTTCTGATTTACGTGAAATCTTATCGACTTCATCAATGTAAACAATGCCACGTTGTGCTTTATCAACATCATAATCACATTTCTGCAATAATTTTTGCAGGATGTTTTCAACGTCTTCACCCACATAACCTGCTTCTGTTAACGTCGTAGCATCTGCCATCACAAATGGCACATCTAACAAGCGTGCTAAGGTTTGAGCCAGTAGCGTTTTACCTGTCCCTGTTGGTCCAATCAATAAAATATTACTTTTTTGTATCTCGACATCATCTTTCGTTGTGCTATCTGAGATATGGTTATGCTCAAGGCGCTTATAATGGTTATAAACAGCTACGGATAAGTTTCTTTTAGCTTGACTTTGACCAATTACATATTGATCTAGAATTTTAGAAATTTCTTTAGGGCTAGGCAGTGATTTTTCTGTGGTTTTAATATCACTAAGACTGTGTATTTCCTCCTTAATGATATCGTTACACAAATCAACACATTCATCGCAGATAAAAACAGAAGGACCGGCAATTAATTTTTTAACTTCATGCTGACTTTTCCCGCAGAATGAGCAGTAAAGCAGTTTTTCTTCTTCAGACTTAATAGCCATTTAAAATTCCTGTTTCTTGATTGTATTATGCTTCTGCAGTGCGCCCAGCAATCACTTTATCAACAAGGCCATACTTAACTGACTCTTCAGCACTCATAAAGTTGTCACGTTCAGTATCAACATTAATTTCTTTTGAAGATTTACCTGTGTTATCAGCTAAAATTTTATTCAAACGCTCACGTAAATACATGATTTCTTTAGCTTGGATTTGAATATCAGAAGACTGCCCTTGGAATCCACCAGAAGGTTGGTGAATCATGATGCGTGAATTTGGCAAGCTAAAACGCTTACCTTTAGCACCCGATGATAATAAAAATGAGCCCATACTAGCCGCTTGGCCGATGCATAACGTACTCACATCAGGCTTAATGAACTGCATCGTGTCATAAATTGACATACCAGAGGTCACAGACCCGCCTGGAGAATTGATATAGAAAGAAATATCTTTATCAGGGTTATCTGCCTCTAAAAACAATAACTGCGCAACTATTAGATTAGCAGAGTTATCATTGACAGGCCCTACTAAGAAAATGACGCGCTCTTTCAGTAAGCGAGAATAAATATCAAACGAGCGTTCACCGCGACCACTTTGCTCAATCACCATTGGAATGTAACCTAGGTTTTGAGTCTCTTGTGCCGGGCTAACCAAGCTTGTATTTTCACTCATTATTGTCGCCTCTTTAGTTATCCTGCCATTAATTCATCAAAATCTACTTTAGACTCTGAAACTTTCGCTTTCCTAAGCACCCACTCGACAACATTGTCTTCTGTTGCTAAAGCAGCTGGCTCATCTAAGCGTTTCACATCCGCATAATACCAATCAATCATTTGTGCTGGCTTTTCATAGTTCTGTGCAAAGGTCTCAACCATTTTTTTCACTTGGTCTGCATCCGCTTGCAAATTCTCAGCATTCACTAATTCCGACAAAATCAAACGTAAAGAAGTGCTACGTTTCGCCTGTTCTTCGAACATTTGCGGTTCTAATTGAATCGTTTTTGGATCCATTCCACGCTGCTGTAAGTTTTGTTTCGTCATTTGCATCATGCGTTCGATTTCAGAACTCATAATTGCTTTTGGCACCTCTAGCTCAGTCACATCAACCAAACCTTGGAACACTTGCTCTTTCACGCGTGCTTTAATGCGTTTTTCAACTTCCTGCTCTAAATTTGATTTAATTTCAGCGCGCAATTTCTTCACATCACCATCATCAACACCTAGTGTTTTAGCAAAGGCTTCATCCACTTCAGGGTAAGCTGGCGCTGAAACACTATTATATTTCACAGTGTAGCTCACCTTTTTACCTGCCAACACTTCTGGATCGTGATCTTTTGGGTAGGTAATGTTAAATTCTCTTGTATCGCCAGCTTCCCCGCCAGCGAGCTCTTTATCAAAGGCTTCAATACGACCAGCTTCACCTAGAACAATATCCATTCCTTTGTTGCCTGTGCTTTCAACTTCTTCACCATCAATGAATGCCGTCAAATCAATATTAATACGGTCATCTTTTTTAGATGCACGCTTCACAAGTGAGTAACTCACACGTTGCTTCACTAAAACATCAATCGTTTTATTAATATCTTTAGCAGCCACTTTAAGTGCTGGCTTCTCAACTTTCACTTTTTTGACATCACCTAATTTAACTTCAGGGACAATCTCAAATGTCGCTATGTACTCAAGCTCGGTTGCCGCTTCTGAGAAAGGCTTATGCTCAATATTAGGGAAGCCTGCTACACGTAGCTTCTTCTCTTCAACCGCCTCACCGAAACTGGTTTCAACCGCTTTGGAATAAACTTCATCACGTGCTTGCTGACCGTAATGTTGACTAACCATACCTGCAGGTGCTTTACCTGGACGGAAACCTGAAAATTTTGCTGTACGCGCAATTTCCGAGAGACGTTTTTTAATTTGCGCCTCTAACGGTGCCAAAGGCATTTTAATTGTCATGCGACGTTCGATATTACTGATTGTTTCAACAGTTGCGGCCATGCTGCACTTCCCGATTAATATTCATTGAAGAACGATAAGATTTATTTTGGTGCGAAAGGAGAGACTCGAACTCTCACGCCTTTCGGCGCTGGTACCTAAAACCAGTGCGTCTACCAATTCCGCCACTCTCGCATATGTTTATGATCGCGTTCAAACGGGGTCATAAACATCAAAGGCGATATTGTATATCAAATGATACCATCTGGAAAAGATTATCTCAGATAAAACAATTAATTTACGCATCTTTATTTAGTTATACGCTTACCCAACCGTTAAAAATAGCTTTATAAGCGATATTTAAATTTACTTTTTCAACAGCACTAGTTAAAGTAAGATACTAGAATAAAGACAATTAAGTATATTGATTGTACTTGCTGTTTTAAATCATTATTTTTTTAAATTGAAAACTATGCAAAACACGAACCACACTGCTGAAAACAATATGCTACGTACGGAGTTAGAGTTGCTTATGAAAGAGCGGGAAACCTTAGTGGTTATTGCAGGTGTTGCTGCAGGCTTGATTGCAGAAATCAATACAAACGACTTACCTATTCGCACTATAGAAGCCGCTGACTTGCTTGCAACAAAAGTTAATCAACTATCAGAAGAAACACTGCAAGACGCGCTCAACTCCGTTAAAGCGTCCATAGAAGCTACTCTATAAATAAGGTTAGACCGAGCTAAGTAACCAAACGCTTATGCGAAACAAAAAACAATATTGCATGGCCATTTTGCTCTCCCTGTTCATTTTCGGCTGTACGGCCGAACTACCAACCAAACCATTAAATAGTGGCAACGCAACAAAAATATTAGAGAAGAGTCCGACCAGCGCTGAATTTAATCAGTATTTAATACAACATGGTTATAACAAAGAAAACTTGCCGCTGACTACCTGGGGGCTAGATGAACTGACTTTGTGCGCACTTCTTTATCACACTAAACTCGATGTTGCCAAACAACAATTAGTGCTCGCTAATTTGGCGATTCAAACAGCTAAAATAAGAACTAATCCAACCATTAATGCTGATATTGCGCATAGCAACCAAAAAAATAGTGATATCAAACCTTGGGCTTATGGTTTATCTGTCGACATTCCGATTTCAACTAATAATAAGCGTGGCTTCAAAATCGGAAAAGCCAAACTAAATGCTAAGGCAAGCCGCATGGATGTTGCTGAAACAGCTTGGCAATTACGCCATCAAATTGCGATGGATTTAATTTCTTTTCACCAAAACAGGGCTGAAATAGAGTTGTTACGACAAGAACTAGAAACGCGCGAGAGCATTGCCAACATGCTAGAAAAGCGCGTCAATGCTGGCATTACACCAAGAACGGTGTTAAGCAACGTTAGTTTGCTAACGCTGAAAACCAAACATAATCTTAATAAAAAACAAGCAGAATCCAGGCTACTTAAAACAAAACTAGCCGCAGATGTGGGCTTAACACCAGGGAAATTTAATTCAATTAAGATTAAGCCGCTTGCAATAAAAAGTACATTGGAAAAACAGTCTACACTCCTAGAAACACCTTTAGAATCTAAAGCATTGCAGGAGCAAGCGTTATTGAATCGCATTGATATACGCCGTAGCATTGCCCAATATGAGGCAGCAGGGGCTGAAATAAAACTGCAAGCGGCGAAGCAAATACCAAACATAACACTGAGCCCAGGGTTTTTGTTCGAATTTGGCGATAAGATTTGGTCATTAGGGTTTTCTTCCTTACTCAACTTATTACACCCAAATACAGTCCTAACTGAAGAAGCCAAACAGCTACAAACCATTCAAGGTGCACGGTTTAAAAATTTACAGGCAACAATCATTGCCGAAATAAGTCAAGCCTATACTCGCTATCAAGCCGCAGCACAAACCACAGAACAGGCCAATGAAACACTAACCAATCAATTGACACAAGAACAAAGAATGCTCAAACAATTCAACAATGGCTTAATCGGAAAACTCAATCTCGCGCAATATACACTGGACAGCTTAGTTGCAAAACAACAGCTACTAGCCTCTCAGTTTGCATTGCTTAAAGTGAATAATCAAATTGAAAATATCATGCAAAAACCACTATATAGTAGCTTTCAACTTCCGCCCCACATGCAATAAGGTCAAATAACCATGAATAAAAAGACTGCCATTATTGTTGGCTTACAGGCTTTTACAATTATCATTCTATTCTGGATGCTGGTTTTTTACGGCAAAGACGAGTTTGAGGACTTCCGTACAGAGCAAGAAGAAGAAATCGAAAGTATTGATCGCGTGACAGAGAAAGAAGGCATTAGTATCGTTAGCCTTTCTCCTGCTGTCCAAAAAAATAGCGGCATTAGCACAGCTAACGTGGCAGCTATGGCCTACCTAGGTGAAATTAAAAGTTCCGGCACTGTCATGCCAATCGACGCATTAATTGTTGCAAAAACAAAGCTGCTTAATTTAGAAACAGTACTTTCCTCTGCACAAACCAATAGTCTACAGCACCAGGCACAATACAAACGACTGAAAACACTGAATGCTGATGATAAAAACGTGTCTGACCTGGCGGTTCAAGAGTCATTAACCTTGGTAACAAATGACCGTGCAACTGTCAATAGCAAGGCTTCCGAGATACGCAATTTAAAAGCCAGCATAAAACTGAAGTGGGGTAATGCATTAACGAAGCAAGCATTAAATAATCAAACAACACCCCTGTTTCAACGGTTGCTTGCTAGAAAAAATGTATTAATCCAGGTAAGTCTGCCTTTTAATGCCCCAGACCCAACCCTTGGAAGCACTGTTCAGATTAAGCCGCTGAATGGTAGTGAGCCGATTAAAGCAAGATATGTTTCTGTATCAACTCAGGCTGACAGTAATGGTGCCGGTAAAACGTTTTATTACAGTGCGCCAGCAAAGAACTTACGCATTGGTATGCGCGTCTTGGTAGAGGCTAGCAGCGCTAAGAATAAAGCCAGCAATGGTATTGTTATCCCTAGCAGTGCGGTTGTTTGGTATGCAGGTACGCCTTGGGCTTACTTTAGAGAAGACAACAATCAGTTTATCCGTAAACCAATATCTACAGACACTGAAGTCGATGCAGGTTGGTTTAATAAAGGGGTTGATGTGAACAGTGAGGTCGTCGTTAGAGGCGCGCAATTATTACTATCTGAAGAGTTTAAGTATTTGATTAAAAATGAAAATGATGACTAAGGCCATTTTACTAAATACTCTTCTTTACTGCATTATGTATAAAGGCGATCTAATATGATGTCGGCGATTGTGCGTTTTTCTATTCGCTTTTATGGTGTCATCATTGGGCTGGCTATTCTTGTGGTGCTGTATGGCAGCTATAGCTTAACGCGTAGCAATCTAGATGTATTTCCTGAGTTTTCACCTACCCAAATTATTATTCAAACAGAATCTCCCGGCTTATCTGCCGAGCTAGTAGAAAGCTTAGTCACGCAGCCCGTTGAAACGTCAATTACTGGCGCGGCTGGCATTTCAGACATGCGTTCACAATCGATCCCCGGCTTATCCGTTGTGACGGTTATTTTTGATGCATCCTCTGACATTTACCGTAACCGGCAAGTGATTGCTGAGCGATTAAGCACGCTCAGCACAAGACTTCCTGATAACATTACGCCTAATATCACCCCTCTCACCTCCTCAGCCAGTACAGTACTAGGCTTCGGCTTGACTTCGCAGCACCGTAGCTTAATGGAGCTACGTACACTGGTTGATTGGACGGTAACCCCTCACTTACTATCAATCCCTGGTGTCGCTGATATCAATGTCTTTGGCGGTGACGTGCGTCAATACCAAGTGCAAATTGACCCTGAAAAACTATTACAGTACCAGCTTAATATCAATGATGTTGTTGATGCGGCTAAAAAAGCCACTGGTGTCAGCGGTGCAGGTTACATTCAAAACAGCAATCAGCGGATTATTGTCAACACACAAGGTCAAGCCACAACACCAGAAACATTAGCGAAAGCCACGTTAATACATACCAATGGCCGTACCATTCATATTGGCGATATCGGTCGCGTGGTAGAAGGTGCAGCGCCATCAATCAGTGCAGCAGCGATTAATGAAGAAACAGGTATTTATTTATCCGTTCAAGGGCAGTTAGGTGCTAACACGCATGCGGTCACACTTGCCATTGAAGAAGCACTACAAGAACTAGAACCAACCTTTTCACGTGAGAAAGTCACCTTACATGAAGGTTTATTCCGCCCTGCTAACTTTATCGAAACTGCGATAGAAGGCGTTAGAACAGATATTTTAATTGGCTCTGCTTTAGTCATTACTATCCTAGTTTTATTTCTGTTTAATCTTCGTACTGCATTTATCTCCGCAACAGCTATCCCCCTATCACTGCTGACAGCAATTGTTGCTCTTAGTTACTTTGATATTGGGTTGAATATTATGGTATTAGGTGGCCTTGCCATCGCGCTAGGTGAGGTCGTTGATGATGCCATTATCGATACCGAGAACATTTTTAGGCGTTTACGTGAAAATCGCTTATTAGCCCAGCCACTTTCTAACTTTAAAGTCGTTTATGAAGCCTCAATGGAGGTTCGTAGTTCTGTCGTCTATGCAACCGTTATCGTTGCATTGGTCTTTGTGCCATTACTTACATTAGGTGGCGTTGCAGGCAAGCTGTTCGCCCCTCTTGGATTGGCCTATATTGCCGCCATCATGGCCTCATTAGTTGTAGCCTTAACTATCACCCCTGCCCTATGTTATTTATTGCTAAGCAACACTAAGCTCGAATCAGAAGACTCGCCTATTATTAAAATAATCAAAATCTCTTATGTGGGACTGCTAAACAAAATTGAGCACCACTTTAAAGTGGTGCTAACAGCCAGCTTCTTACTGATTGCATTAGGACTGGGTGTATTGCTACTATTTAAAAGCCAATTCATTCCTGCACTGCATGAAGGTCACTTCATTATGCACATGACAGCAGTCCCCGGCACCTCAGAGCAAGAGTCTTTAAGACTAGGTAAGAAAGTGTCTAGTGTATTACGGAAAATTGATGGTATTCAATCGGTAGCCCAATGGGTTGGTCGCGCACCGAATGGAGCAGATACCTTTGGCACCCATTACAGTGAGTTTGAAATAGAGATTGGTACGCTATCAGGCAATGAGCAAGAGCGCATCTTAGCGGACATTCGGGAAGAGCTAGCGGGTGAAACCGAAGACCAAGATGGTGATGGTGTGGCAGAAATAGGCTTCGTTGGTGTGAACTTTGCCATTAATACGTTTTTAACCGAACGGATTGAGGAGACCATCTCTGGTTATGCCGCATCCACCATAATTAATATTTACGGCACAGACTTAGATGCTCTGGATCGTGATGCTCAGAAAATTGCCGCCCTTGTTGCTGAAGTAAGAGGAGCAGAAGATGTGTTACTACAATCACCACCCGGCACACCACAAGCGGTCATTCGGATTAGACCTGAGAAACTGGCTGAATGGGGTTTAAAAACCGTCGATGTGCTAGCCGCATTACGTGCATCGTATGAAGGCGTACCAGTTGCACAAGTCTATTTAGGCAATCACGTCGTTGACATGACAGTCATTTTAGAAAAGGAAGCTCGTGATGATATTGGCGACATCAAAAACATTCCATTCTTTAACCCAGATGGCAAGCTACTACATCTAAAAGATATTGCCTTTATCACCCAAGAAAATGGCCGTTCTAAGATATTACATGCAGGAGCAAAGCGTATACAGACGATTACTGCAAATGCAGTAGGCCGTGACATTGCCAACTTCAATGATGACATTCGCAAAGGCATTAAAAGCAACATTCAATTACATCAGGGTAACTACTTAGAGTTTTCTGGTGAAGCTGAAGAAAATTCACAGTCTCGAGAAGATTTACTAGTGCATTCTATCCTTGCAGGCATCGCTATTTTCTTAATGTTGTATGTTGCCTTTGGTCGGCTGCGCAACCTGTTACTGACCTTTGTCAATCTGCCATTTGCCCTCATTGGTGGTGTGATTGCAGCGCTGTTTACTGGAGGATGGATTTCGCTGGGATCACTAGTTGGCTTTGTTACCTTGTTTGGGATTACGCTACGTAATTCAATTATGATGGTTTCGCACTTTCAACATCTCATTGACCAAGAGAATTGCGTGTGGAACCTAGAAACCTGTATTCGTGGAGCTACTGAACGATTGCCATCCATTTTAATGACGGCTTTAGTGACTGGCTTAGGCTTATTACCTTTAGCTTTAGGTAGCAATCAACCAGGGCGTGAAATTGAAGGGCCAATGGCAACGATTATTGTGGGTGGCTTAGTGACTTCGACGATATTGAACTTACTTATTTTACCAACCATCATGTTGCATTTTGGTCGGTTTAAAAAACAAGTCTTAGAATAATTGCTTTGAAATTGATAGCCTAGAGTATCTCAGTCATATTTAAGATACTTGAACCTCACATCATCATTCGGTGTACCCGTTAAAGCACCTTCTTCTAATGCCGGCTGCCAAGCGATGACTTGCTCTACCTTAGCTGCTAACTCAAAGTCTTTATCGGTAACGCCTTTAGCATCATGCGTACATAGCTTAACAATAACAAAAGCATAAGAAACAGTTAAATCAGGGTGATGCCAAGCTGCTTCAGCTAAGTGCCCAACCGTATTAACAACCATCAGAGTTGCTTTCCAACCACTGGTTTTATACTTCCGCCGTATCCAACCATTTTCAAAGAACCAATGCGGCAGTTCTTCCTGCAGCTTTTTTACGACTTCACTTTCTGTGTAGATTTTTTCAGCTATCATCTTTAATGAATTGCCCCAGCGACTTTGTCCAGTGTTTCATAATTCATACCTTCTAGAAAGTATTCAAAATCGGTTTTCTTTAACATCCACGTGCCAAATGTTTTGTTCAACACGAAATCACCAAGGGCCCCATCAACGATGCCATTTTTTTGCAACATTTTTAGGCTTAATTCTGGGCCGTCTGGTTTATCAGACTTCACAAACACTAGCTGTTGTGCATCAACTTTTCTCGCCAACCAGGCCGCTATACTATCTGATGTGACATCCCAACATTTATCGATGCTATCGTCTGCCAATACCATTTGACTGGGCAGCCAGACAGTACAGCGATGTTGCCATGTCCGCTCGTCTATCTCCATCTCTGTTTTTACTACGGCCAAATCAGGGCTCATATTCGCCAGTAGCAATCCAAACTGATCCATGGCTAATAAAGCCAATTTATGTGCACATGCCTCACTAATTTTCGATACCTTTTGCGCATATCGGACAGCATCTGCAAAGACCCCGCCACCTGGCACAAGGATAATATTGCCATCGCTGAAATTGGTAAATAGCTCAAGCCACCGCTCAAGCTCTGGTGAACCTAGTAGGCTGCCGCCGACTTTAACTACCCACATAGATTTTCCTTTTTTTCGTGAAGCACCCAACCTACTTACTAACAGCAGGCAATAATGAAAGTGCCTTATTTTTTATTAACAGTCTTAAAAAAAGATGGATTGTTAATGAATACTTTAATCAATTTAATCGAGTCATTTAAAGAGTTTCAACAGTTCAATCATGGTAGACGCTTTATCTAATGTCTCCAAGTACTCTTTTTTTCCATCAGAATCCGCAACAATTCCACCGCCTGCGTAGTAACTCAACTCATTGCTATTCACCACAGCCGTCCTAATGGCAATATTAGTATCCAATTTACCATCAAAACCAATATAACCAATCGCACCACAATAAATACCACGTCGGTTCAACTCTAATTCTTCAATAATTTGCATGGCGCGTATTTTAGGTGCTCCAGTAATCGACCCACCAGGAAAACAACCCTTTAATAAATCTATAACAGCTATATTACGTTTAAGTTTAGCCGTCACTATACTAACAAGGTGATGTACATTCGAAAAACTTTGTAACTGGAAAAGTTTTTCGACCTTTACACTGCCTGTTTCGCAACTTTTGCCGATATCATTTCTCAGCAAATCAACTATCATTAAATTTTCCGCTTGATCTTTACTACTGTTTTGTAATGTTTGTGCATTGGCTAAATCTTGCTCAATAATTTCAGCACGCGGCATTGTGCCTTTAATCGGCCGTGTTTCAACATTCCGCCCAATGACTTGTACAAAGCGCTCCGGGGAGTTGGATAAAACTTGGAACCTATCGTTCTGTTTCGAGGGCAATTGCATATAAGCCATAAAAGGAGCCGGGCTAATTTCACGTAGTTTTTTATACGCAAGCCAGCTATCGCCACTCACTTTCGCGGAGAAACGCTGTGCCAAATTAACCTGATAACAGTCTCCAGTTTGAGTATAGTTTTTTATTCGGTCAAAAGCATTAAGATAGCTCGTTTCAGTAAAGTTACACTTAGTTTTCGATGTCACTTTAAAGGCAGCATCTATCTCTTTATACGGTGTATCAAACAATTGCACTAGTGCAGGCCAGCTTTGCTTGGTTTCTTCAGAAAAGCCATGTGAAATCAATATGGTTGTCTTTTTTCGATGATCGACAACAACAGCCCAGTCATAAATACCCACCATCATTTCAGGCATATCCTCAGGTGTGTTTTTGTCTTCTATTTCTTCTAACCGTCGCCCCAAATCATAAGAGAAATAACCCATTGCACCACCTGCAAATGGCACGCCAATATCCTGTGCTGGATAACGTTCAAGCAACTGATTCAGCAAAGTAAAAGGATCTTCTTTCTCACTTCTTATTTCTTTTCCATCTTGAATGTTAGTACCCTTGCCAATGGTCACAAAGGTCGCGATGGGCCTTGCTACTAATATATCGTATTGCCCATACTGACTACCAGGCTTACCTGTTTTTGTATCAATCGCCTGCCCACTATCGAGGAGCATTGCCCAAGGCTCGTGTGCGATTTTCTCGAATAGCTGTGCTGAATCATGATGATAAGACAATGTCTGTTTCAGAGCGGCCATCAAACAGCACCCGTAACATAGGCTAATCTAGCTACTGCATAAGAAGAAAAGCAAACACCTAAACTCTCTTGGTGCCGTAATGCCGACGCTACTGACACGTAAGGCGTTTGCATTGTTTGTGCAATAGCCTCTACCAAAAAAACTCCTGCGCCTGTACCCACTACTGTCATTCCTTGTTTTAGATGTTTTATCATAGCCAATTGAATTTGATCGCATTGTTTACGCCTACAATCTTGCGCCAACTGTTGCCAGCTCTCCAGCGGCTTACTTTCCATATCATATCCCACCATACGCGCTAAACGTCTTGCTGAAGCTAGCATTGTCTTCGGTTCACCATCTGCAGTTCCCGCCATATCAACGGCTTCAGGTAGTTCTTGTGTCAAACGGTAAACATCAGCCATTGTTGCAAAATGCTCAGCAGCCACATTAGTTTCCACCTTATCAAAGATAAGCTTTTGAGCAACTGCCATCACCGGTGTGCGCACCACACCTGTATACACTAATGTGTCTTGCTGCATACGTTCCGCATCTGTTAACGGCCCACTCATCACCTTGCCATCATTAATGACAATAATGTCGGTCGTTGTACTACCAATATCAACTAGCAGTGCAGATGGTAACTGTTGGGCAAGCAAACTACCGCTGGCATGCCAGTTGGCAGAAGCAATCACCTCCGTACTTTTTTCCACATCCGCAATTGAAATAAAGCACGGTGCGTTACCCTCGTTACTCATGCGATAATATCGTACATTTTGCTTGAGTAACTGGTCAACAAATGTTGAAACTTCTAGAACACCTTCGTGTCTATTTTTAAACAAATCAACCAATTCTCCAGTCATGGTCACCACATGTAATACTTGGTTTGATGTAACATTAAAACCATTCAGCACCGCCATGATGGCTGTTTCTAAATGATCCAAACCCAACCATAGCGGACATGCTATTTGCTGAAGCTGCTCAACACTACCTCCTTCATCCAGCAATACGGCTTTAACATGTGCGCCACCAATATCCCAACCCATGACTTTATTCATAAGCAACCTCAACCATCACTTCATTTCGTTGTAAGATTGGCCATTCATAGTCTGTTTGTATCAATGTATTTATCAGCAACTCCGCTGGGTTATAGCCTGTCGCTGTTTTTAATGCCACATAGCACGTTGTTAGTCGCGGGTTAATCTCAACAACAACGATTTCAGCTTTTCCATCGGCCTCATTACCAACAACCACATCAATACCAACATAGCCATTTAAATCAGGTAGCAGTTGTGCTATTTGATTAGCCAGCCCTGAAAATTCTTTCCAATACTGTTGCATGCCATTCACCATACAGCCTTGATATTCCAACTCGTTATTTTCTTTTCCAATCAATTGCTTATTACAACTTAACAAATGAGCGACACCCTTATTCATCACACATGAAATACTACCTGCTGTGCCTTGAAAGTATGGCTGAATAACATGTGTCTTTGTATGGTTGTTCTGCAATAGCCACTGTTCTAATAACAATGCAGAATCAAAACAAACCACCTCCTCGCACCCAGCACCATCATCCGGTTTCGCTAGCCAAGTTAGGCCTTCCATTTTAGACCATTGCTCATATAGATAAGTCGCCACTGTCTTCATCCCGACTTGCTTCAATAGCGCATAAGTAGCTAACTTACTGCTACACGTGTTGACCGCCGTTAAGCCACAACCTAATATGAATTTATCGTGCTCTAACGCTAAGGCTGTCAGTTTGGATAAATTACCTCCTGTCTCAGGTGCAATCAACCAAACGGCATCGACCGAATTTATAACTTCTTCCCAGATACCCCATACATCATCACCCGCACCAATCAGATGGCAAGTATGGCTGTCAATCGGCAATGCAATCCTCGCATCCACAGTAGTGACTATTTGACAAGGCAAACCAGACAAGTCATGTAACAAAGCATCACGCATCACTAACCCTTGTTCTAACAAGCCTGAGGGTAAGTCGCTATCATTTAAACCACCACAGGTGATAAACTCACAGACAAATATTGTTTTTATAGGTATATCTTGCACATTATTCCAGTGGTCGATTTGTTGAATGGCCTTGTTGTACACGCTAAAAAAGGCATTCGCTCAGAATACCACCCCATTCAATCTTCTTTGACAGACTCCAGCCATCCAGTCGATATTGTAAAGGCTTTTCAACGCCTACACCCATTTAAAACACTCTATGTCGCAGATTTAAATGCCATCCAAGACTTAAAAAATACGGGTGAATGTCACCACATAATACTGGCAATGATTCACCAAACATTTCCTGATTTAACAATATGGGTAGATTCAGGTATCAATAGTCTACAAAAAACAGAAAAGTGGGCAGCAGATTACATCCAGATTGTGTTAGGTAGCGAATCCTTCTCTAGTATTGCGCAATACCAATCATTCACATCGAAACTGACCCGCCCTTTTACTTTATCTTTAGACTTCTCACCACAAGGCTACCTAGGGCCAGAAGCTTTACTTCAAGACCAGAAGCTCTGGCCGACAGAAACCATTGCCATGACCTTGTCCCAAGTTGGTACTAATGCTGGTGTTGACACACAAATTATTCAAAGTCTTTTATCGAAAACTGATCGACAAGGTATTTACGCAGCAGGTGGTATTCGCGATATAAATGACTTGCTACAGCTTAAACAGCAAGCAGCAAAAGGTGCTTTAATTGCTTCTGCATTACACAATAAACAATTAACAAGCAAAGACTTAAGCATTCTATGCGCATAAAAAAGCCTGAGTAAACTCAGGCTTGTAAATTACCTACTAACAAAGCAGCCTACTCTAAGTTAGCGTGCAATGCGCGCATACCTTGCTCTGTTAAGTCTTCAGCATAAATCAACTCTGAAATAGCGCCTTCTAAGAAGACCAATGTTGAAAGCTCAAACTGAGAGCCCATTGGCATGCCTTTAACAGGTGCAAAGCTATCATCTTGACCAACTTGCACAACTAAATCAGCAACGTCAGCCATTGCTGAAGCTGTTTTCATTGAAATAACCGCCAATTTAGCACCGACTTCTTTTGCTTTTTTCACGAATGGTAGCAATGTTGCTGTGCCGCCTGAACCTGAAACCAAAACAAGTAAGTCTCCTTCTTTAATCGCTGGTGTAATAACCTCACCCACCATGAATACTTTATGGCCTGAGTGTACTAAACGCATTGCAAAGAAGCGTGATACTAATAATGAACGACCTGCGCCACCGATAAATGTTGCGCCTGCACCTTTTACCATATTAACTAATTCAGCAGCCTTGCTTTTATCGGTGACATCTAAGATGCGCGTTAAATTATCTAAAATATTTTGTTGATGATCCATTTTTTATCCTTTATATCTTAATGATTAACTTTTAGCCACAGCCCTATACAAAAAATCCCGACACATTACTGGGCCAGGATTTTATATACTCATATCAATAATTAATTATTGATAGTGGAAATTATCCGTGAGCAATAGCTGTGATTTCAGCAGCAGAAGCAGCTGGATCTTCAGCACCGTAGATAGCAGCGCCAGCTACAATGATAGTAGCGCCAGCATCACGAACTTGAGCAGCAGTGTTAGCTTTAACACCACCAGCAACTGAAATTTCAGCGCCAGTTTTAAGAGCAGCAATAGTAGCTAAGTCAGTGAATGGTGTTTGGCCAGCAGCTTGCTGATCTAAACCAGTATGAACACCGATGATGTGTGCACCAGCAGCAACAACTTCTGTAGCCAAAGCAGCTTTATCAGCAACGTTGATTAAATCGACTTGAGCTTTTTTGCCGTATTTGTTAGCAACCTCAATTATACCTTTGATAGTACCGATATCAGCACAACCAAGAACTGTACAGATGTCAGCACCAGCTTTATAGAATGGTTCAGCTTCGTAGAAGCCAGCATCCATTGTTTTCAAATCAACTAAGATTTGGTTGTTTGGGAATTTAGCACGTAATGTTTCTAGTAATTTGATACCGTTATGCTTGATGCAAGGTGTACCGATTTCTAGAATGTCAACGTGAGGAGCAACTGTAGTTGCTAGAGCAACTGTTGCGTCAAAGTCTAATGAATCTAATGCCATTTGGGTTAAAGCCATGGTGTGAATCTCCGATTGAAAGGTTAATTATTACAATAAAGTTTAAATACTTAATTGCTATTCTTTAGTTACTACAAAAAACTGGACACCAATGATAAGTGTCCAGTCGGCTTATGTCAATGTTAAAGCCGCTAAATTACAGGAATATTACAGGTTTGTTACGCTCCGCGTTCAACTTCATCAACATTAAGACTTAAAGCTTTTCGCTTAAAGCAGCTTCTAGTTTGTTTTGATCTGCTACGAAACCACGAATACCTTCAGCAAGTTTCTCAGTCGCCATAGGATCTTGATTTAATGCAAAGCGGAATTCAGCTTCAGTCAATTTTTCTGCCGCCTTTTTAGTAGCGCCGCCATCTTTTAGTACCTGCGTCAAAGTGCCTTCAGTTGCTGCCAACTCTTGCAATAGCCCTGGTGAAACAGTAAGGCGATCACAACCAGCTAGCGCAACTAACTCGCCAGTGTTACGAAATGAAGCGCCCATTACCACTGTTTTATAGCCATGCTCTTTGTAATACTCGTAAATAGCACGTACTGAAACCACACCCGGGTCAGTTTCTTGTGTGTATGTTTCACCTGTTTTCGCTTTGTACCAGTCTAAGATGCGACCAACAAAGGGAGAAATCAAGAATACGCCAGCTTCCGCACATGCGCGCGCTTGGCCGAAACCAAACAATAGTGTTAGGTTACATTGGATGCCTTCTTTTTCAAGAATCTCACCTGCTTTAATGCCTTCCCATGTAGACGCTAATTTAATGAGCACACGATCTTTACCAATACCTGAATCTTGATAAAGTTGAATGAGTTTACGGCCCTTAGTAACCATCGCATCTAAGTCGAATGACAAGCGCGCATCTACTTCCGTAGAAATACGACCTGGGACTACTTTAGTAATCTCTGTACCAATCAACACAGCCAATTTATCAGCAGCGTTGTCAATTTGCGCTTCTTTAGAGCCGCCCTGTTCTTTTGCGTAAGCAATAGCAGTTTCAATGAGTGGTGCATACTGTGGCAATAAACTTGCCTTCAATACTAATGATGGGTTTGTTGTCGCATCGACAGGCTTAACTGTTTTAATTGCTTCAACATCACCTGTATCAGCAACGATTGTTGTCATTGCTTTTAGTTGATCTAATAAATTTGCCATTGTTTTCTCCAAGAAATTAGGTGTTTTACGTTTTCTAGAATCCGTACTGAAAATCGAATCCCAACATTATATCGCAAATTAGCTTCGATAACTGGAATTGAACCCAGTCTTCTATACCCCATCGATTAAAAACTAAACATGAAAACCATGCTAATTAATGAACAGTTAACTACAAATTACAACAGTTATGCACTAAAAGTGTCGCTACCGTTAAGTCGGCACTAGTGCCGGGGTTAATGGCGCGTGACTTTAACGACTGATCAAATACTAGTAGTTGTGGCAAGTAGTGCTTAGGGTTGCCTAATGCTTGAAACGCCTCATGGTGTGTACGCGCCTCATCCTGAATGACTATTGCAGCACTCATACCATACTTCCGAACAATATGGCTGTCTGGATAATGGCTGAGCCAATACAAATATAACGCCGTGGCTGCCCCAGCAGGTCGTCCCCAGCGTAGCAATGCGGCTTCAAAATGAGGCAGGCCTTCTTCAAACACATGACTAAACCCATTGGCATACTGCTGCCCAATAAAATCCCTATCAGAAGAAGCTTGCATCGCTTCTAATAAAGTACACTCTGCAGGCTTATGAACGTCATGCGTTTTAGCACATCCTAACCCCGCTGGATTAGCCATCCGTATGGCTTTGAATAAGTATTCCGCATCCGCTCGCGTGGTGTTCGTAAGCACTTGTATCAACTGATATCGAAAATTTGTTACAGGCCTTGCACCCAAGAGTGCCGCCTGAATAATCGGCGCACATAGTAAGATGATGCCAAGATTCGTATTGCAGCCAACCGCATCCCCCGTAGCTGCAACACTATGGAAAATGCGTTCACCTAATGCTAACTCAGACTGTGAGATAACAGGAGTAGATGCTTCCGCACTTTCGATAAAGTCTTGCACTTGCATGTCGTGTCCATCAGCAAAAATATGGACATTACCTGGCTTTAGCGCTTCGACTTCTGCTAAGCAAGCAGCTTTGTAAGCTTGTGCCAGTTGTTGCGATAAGGTTAATGCATCATCATTCACTATGTGCTTTACTGATTAAATCATCTACTAAGGTTTGCGCAATATTAACATGTGTCACGCTTTGCAACCCACGCCAAGCAGGGATGCTGTTAACCTCTATCACCCATAATTGACCGTCTTTATCTCGTATAATATCCACACCACAGTAATCAATGTCCAGCGCCTTAGCTGCTTGCACTGCTAAGGCCTCAACCTGCTTATCTTGCTCACCAACATAATCTGCACCTTGCGCTACATTGTTGAGCCAGCCAGCACCGCTACGTCGCATAGTTGCAACAGGCTGGCTATTAACAATAAACACTCTAAAATCATGATTACTATCACCAGAGTCAATATATGACTGACAGTAATATACGCCATCAACAAACAAGTCTTTTGGTACAGGGAGCTGACTTTCCGAATTAAGCAGGCGCACCCCCTGCCCTTGCGAACCAAATAACGGCTTAATCACCAAGGTCTTTTCTTGCGTCACTTGCTCTGTAATAATTCGATGGGCGTTCTGCCTAGATTCACACACCCATGTTGCAGGTGTTGCGACACCGTGTTGTTTCAACAAAAAACTCGTCATGCCTTTATCAACGGTTCTTTCAATGGCTTTTGCATCGTTATACACTTTGGTGCCCTGTAGTCGGAGCATATGCAGTATATTTAAGCGCGTGATGACTTGCTGTAAAGTACCAGCGGCAATCCCGCGGATAAACGCCATGGTTGGTAAGGTGTCAAAACCTGGAAGGTTAGTGTGTGGCTTCTCTGACGACAAATCAATCACACAGTCTTGCAACTCGACAAAGACCGCCTCAAACCCGCGTGTGGCAAAGGCTTGCTGTAAAGCCATACCATGCCAGCCTCCAGCTTGCGCCGCTTCGTCGGTGATAATTGGCACTCTCACGCTATACTTAAATTCTTTTGAACAATGACTTTGAAAACCCAATCAATTAAATGATTTTTCTAACAGCGCTTCATCAAATGCCCCTGCAAAGAAGCTTTTACCTGTTTTCATATTCGTCACGGTAACTTTTGCAGGTGAAAATAACGATGGGTCAATTTGATAAAAATCCATGTTTACGGCTTTAAAAATCTCTGCAAATGGGCGCCCGTAATCTTTTGAAGAACTGCTAGGCATTGCTTTAGCTAAACTATCTGCCGCCTCATCTTCACAGTTCACGTAAAGGTGTACAAAGCCACCAAATAGAATTGAATCATTGGTTCTACCCATACCAGTTAAAAAATCTGGCGATGGCCCAGGAATCGGCGCAACTCCATAACCATCAACAAACTGTTCTAGTGGAAAGTGCACCGTATGAAGTTTATGTAACGCAACCTCTAACACACGTGCAGTAATTTGCACCGTACCAGCCAGGCTTCTTGTTGGCGTTAGAATAAACGTTAAGTTAGAGGTTCTAATGCCAGTATCATTAGATACTTTTTCAATCACCTCACTTGGCGGAATTTGATCCGTTTCTAACACCAAAGATGTATGTGAGCTATTATCTTTATAAGCTAATTCTTTGAAGATATCTTCACGTTGTGCTATGGCACGTGCAGGCCCGCTACCAAGTGAGAAAAACTTATCATGCGATAATGCCCAGCCAGCATATTGACTGCCGAGGCAAGAGATAATAGGGCTTTTTGCATGCACTTTCACACTTAACGGCCAGTTTTTAAACGTACTGTCATTTTGCAAAGAAACAGATCCTAAACCACCCATGCAGATTTCGGCAATTTGTCGCCCAGCTTCTAAGCCGCCTATTGCTTTAATCCCAGCATCGACAATCAGCGCACCCGAGTCGTGTTCACTCACCAGCAGATTCAATGCGCTTGCATTCGTTAACAAATCTTTTACCAAAACATTGGTCCGTTTATTAATGCTGACGGTTGTGTCATCTTTTGCATTCATTCTTACGCTACCTATTTTATTAATTTAAAAGTTTACTTTTAATGGCTAATGCTCTTTCGCTCACCATCACTTTTGCAAGCGAAGCGGTTTCGGCTTCTGCAATCACCGTGCAGATAGGCATACCTACACTAAACCTGCTCCCTAACGTTGGCACATCACATGCCCATTCAGGCCAAATGATATCGTCTTTCACTGACAGCGAATGCTCGGCATACACTACTTGGTGCGCTTTGCTTGTTTGACTAACACCATTCGACCTTATAACATTTTCGTGGCGTTTATGTTGGCTAGCTACAATATGCTTCCCCATTAAAAGACCGCCTGAATAAGCGCTCCCTGAGTATAAACCCATCGTTGCACTTAAACGAGGGTTTACTTCCAACAGGTAAACCTCATCGCCATCATAAATAGCATCACAACTATTAATACCTACCAAGCCCATTGCTTGGGATAATTTGACGACATGGCTAGCAAACCTACCCTTTACCTGCTCACTCAGCTCTACATGGCCAACGGCCCCGCCATACCTAAATGGCGAATCATCATTACTATCTAGCCATAGCTGACTAAAACCAACCACTTCCACACCGCTTTCACTCCCTATAAATAAACAAGATATCGCCATGCCTGGTTGAAACCGCTGATAATAGACGTCTTCCATCTTCTTATCTTGCACCTCAGAAAGCTGCCTGATATGTTCGCCACCACTGCCGCCGATCACTTTGCTCATCCACTGATGAGAGTCGAATGGTCGTTCATGCATAACAGCTGGAAAAGGTAATTGCAGCTTTTCACATAGCCCAAAAAATGTAGCTGGCGCTTTGCAAGCATTCACAACCTCAGTTGTATTCCCCAACACAGCTACCCGCTCATTAATGACTGATAGTATATTGGGATTTTTTTCAAACCCAGCCCCGTAGCAAAAACCCACAAACTGTGTCAAGCCATGTCTTAAATCTATATCATCTAATGCGTTAAACAACTGCTTGCGATCTAATTGGCCTTCACTAAAAACCACCTTATAGCAATGTGTTGCTAAACTTTGCACATCAGCATCTGCAAAAGCATCGATCGCAACCACATCAAACCCAGCCAGAACAGCAGCCTCTACATAAGATCTACTGGCGATTGCTGCAATAATTAGCTTACCGTTACTAACCATGGTCACACGCAATTTTGAAAGCGTGGTTATAGTCTAAGTGCACAGGCTTCTCGCCCAATAGCATTTGCTGCAATAACTTCTGTTGGGTGACATATTTTAACTGCCCAATGGATAACGCGCCTATGCCTAGTATTGTCGTGTTTCCTACTTTGTTCCCATCGAACTGAACATCAACCCCGTCAATACCTGACGGAGACACTGCATTCACATCCGCCACTACTTTTAACGAGCTTGAATCTTGATAATGTTTAGCTTCCAATACACGCACACCAGTAGGTGCTGCGGTAATCACCACCGTTGCTGTCTGTAGTAATTTTATTTTATCTTCATCACTAGCGCCTGCAACAACCTCAAGCTTGCACCCATATTTTTTCTTTAGCATGTCTGCATGCTTTTGCATTTTCCCAACATCGCCATGCGCGACCAATTGTACTTTAGCGCCTTGTGCTGCTGCGATTAATGCTGACGTAGAACCGACCGCTCCACTTGCGCCGAAAATCGCAATCGTTTGCTTACTTAAAGCGTCATGCGTATGCGCCAAGTGTTGACTAATTTTAGCGATCAATGCCCCCGACGTTGTGAATGCGCCAGAAGGATCGGTCATTGTCGACACAGAAAATGGATCAAACATCGCCTTCTTAGCCATCTCTTGCATGTCGACAGCAAGGCTAATATCACGTCCACCAAAGAATAGTGCTTCACGCTTCACGCCACTTGGGCTACGTGAAAAGATAGCGTCTTGTGTCAGTGCTGATATCTCGTCCAGCCCAACTGAGGTATAAGGCGTCAGCTTGTCAAAACCTGCATCAAACGCCATATTCACGTCAAATGGACTAGCGTTGCTTGCCGCTGTAATGAGATGTAATATCGAAACTTTTTCCATGATTAAATTTACCTTTTAATTTATTTGTCAATCACTCACTCTGCAAAATAATAAGCACTGGAAACATTTATTTCCGCCCATTGTTGTACTGTTCTACCTACCTCACGTAATTCAATCTGATATAGCGCCCTGCCTATAGGTTAACCACTTAATAGCAAATCCAATTTAAAGATTAAGCAATGATTAAAGGGTTACTTCCAACATTAACAGATGCACCTACGTTACTTGCCTCGCAGACCAACCAACTTAGGCCATCTCCTTGACTGGCGCTCTGAAACGTTGCTTTTAATTTTGCTAAGTATTGCTGTGCGATTTCATCACTTTCAAAAATAGCAAACCCAGTAGGGCCCCAAGAGCTTTGCCCAACACAGGAAACGCCACAATCTATCAGGTAACTTAATATCTGCGCCACTTGATCACTCGCATAACGGCCACCTTGCACAGCAGAGAAGTAATCCCCTGTATAGGCTTGCAACAAGGCAATAGACTCACCGAATGTGTGTAAATCAGCTTCTTGAATGGCAGGTAAAGCACGCATCAATATTTGATGGTTGATTTTTTGTGTATCCTGTAAATCAGCATCCTGCAAAGTTGCAAAAGCGTTAAGTTCTTCATCACCATGTACACCAACATGTCGACGGTCAAAAACCAGCAATACGCGCCAAGCTTCTGGAAATGGGTGTTGAACAATAATCGGAGGAATATTCGCCCCGCCCCCCCTACCACCATCCAAAACAATCCCGCCACTGCCAAATGTGCCAATACCAATGCCTGACCGCAGTCCTCTTCCGGTCATCGCAGCAATGTCAGCGGGCTTTAGGTCAAGATTAAACAATTGGTTAAGACCTGCGCCAACTGCTAACGCCATCTGCGTCCCTGAACCCAAACCAAAATGTCTTGGAATCTCGCGATGCACCTTGATACTCACATCACTATCGATATTGGTATGTTTTAATATGAGTTGCTTACTCCTATTAACATAGGTAGGCGCTTCAATATCGCTAAAAACACGCTGACCAATAGCCAGCTCAATCAATGTATCAGGCGCATTCAAGCCCAAACCCAAGCTACCAAAACGCCTGCCCTGTGAACCATTTAGGTCTAAAAATCCCATATGCAGTCTGGCAAAAGCATTGACAAAAACATGGTTGTTCGTTTGCGGATTGTTCATTATGTGTTGAAAGGTCGCATTGTTCATTATGTGTTGAAAGGTCGCTGATATTAAAGTGATATCCAAACATTATATAGGCTTGCTTATCGTCTCATAAGACTATTATTCTAACGTGACATACATAAGCTAATTTGGCATAATGTTTTATTGGCTTCAATATCAATTGAATAACCTGTAACCTGTAATGAATTTTCTTGAAATAAATCTTTAAGGGTCTTGTATGTCTACCTACGTCATTCCATTTGAAAACCTCCGCAATACTGATGTCCCATCAGTCGGTGGTAAAAACGCTTCTTTAGGCGAAATGATTTCTCAATTAAATGCAAAAGGTGTTCGCGTTCCAACTGGCTTTGCAACGACTGCAGATGCTTACCGCGAGTTCTTAGCGCAAGATGGATTAGATACAAAAATTAACACTGAGCTTGATGCGCTAAATGTAGACGACACACAAGCACTAGCTGTTTGTGGTGAGAAAATTCGTAATTGGATTATGGGAGCTGATTTTCCAGCAGCGCTAAATGAAGCGATTGCGGAAAATTATAAAGTACTAATTGAACGGTCAGGCGTAGGCTCCACCTTTGCTGTTCGCTCATCTGCAACTGCAGAAGACCTACCTGATGCTTCATTCGCAGGCCAACAAGAAAGCTTCTTAAACATTCATGGTATTGACAATATCAACCATGCCATTAAAGAAGTGTTTGCTTCTTTATATAACGACCGTGCGATTTCATACCGCGTACACAAAGGCTTTGCACATGCAGATGTCGCGCTTTCTGCAGGCATCCAACAAATGGTGCGTTCAGATCTTGGCTGTGCTGGCGTGATGTTCTCTATTGATACGGAGTCTGGCTTTAAAGACGTGGTATTCATCACCTCTTCTTACGGTCTAGGTGAAACTGTTGTGCAAGGTTCAGTCAACCCAGATGAGTTTTACGTACATAAACCAACACTGGCAAAAGGAAAGCCAGCGATTATCCGCCGCACTATTGGTTCAAAACTCATTAAAATGGTCTTCTCAGATGCCACACAAGCTGGGAAATCAACCAATACGATTGAGGTGGATACTGCTGAAGCGGAGCGTTTCTCTTTAACTGATGAGGATATCTTGGAATTAGCCACTTATGCCATGACGATTGAATCGCATTATGGCTGCCCAATGGATATTGAGTGGGGTAAAAACGGTATAGATAACAAGATGTATATTTTACAAGCCCGCCCTGAAACCGTTAAGTCACAAGACTCTAAAAGTAATGTTACAGAATCATTTGTCGTTAAAAAACATAAAAATACGCCTTTAGTTGTAGGTCGTGCCGTTACGCAAAAGGTAGGTGTTGGCCCTGTACGCGTTGTATTAGATCCAGCAAACATGCACGAAGTGCAACCAGGTGATGTATTGGTTGCTGATATGACAGACCCTAACTGGGAACCAGTCATGAAGCGTGCGAGCGCTCTCGTCACGAATCGTGGTGGCCGTACTTGTCACGCGGCGATTATCGCCCGTGAGCTTGGCATTCCAGCCATTGTGGGTTCAGTTAATGCAACAGACTTATTGCGCGAAGGTGAAACAGTGACTGTCTCATGCGCCGAAGGTGAAACAGGTTTTGTTTATCAAGGAGCCTTACCTTATGACGTGAATACGCAAGAGAATGCGCCACTGTCTAAAGCGCCATGCAAAATCATGATGAATGTTGGCAATCCAGATATGGCATTTAGCTTTGCACAAATTCCGAATAATGGTGTTGGTTTGGCGCGTGTAGAGTTCGTCATTAACAACATGATTGGCATTCACCCAAAAGCAATTCTGAATATTGATGCGATGCCAGCGGCAATGCAAGCAACCATTAAGAGCCGTGCACGTGGCTACGCCAGTCCTAAACAATTCTATATTGATAAAGTAGCTGAAGGCGTTGCAACTATTGCAGCTGCTTTCTACCCGAAACCAGTAATTGTCCGCACCTCTGACTTCAAATCAAACGAGTATAAAAAGCTAATTGGTGGCGACATCTACGAGCCAGATGAAGAAAACCCAATGATTGGCTTCCGTGGCGCAGCGCGCTATATTGCAGAAGACTTCAGAGAGTGTTTCGATATGGAATGCAAGGCTATGAAACACGTCCGCGACGTAATGGGCTTAACCAACGTTGAACTCATGATTCCTTTCGTGCGTACGATTGCTGAAGCAAAAGCAGTGACTGAAATCATGGCAGCCAATGGCCTAAAACGTGGCGAGAATGGTTTGCGCCTGATTATGATGTGTGAAATTCCATCTAATGCATTGATTGCAAAGCAATTCCTAGAATTCTTCGATGGATTCTCTATCGGCTCTAACGATTTAACGCAATTAAGTTTAGGTATGGATAGAGACTCTGGTATCTTAGCAGATGGTTTTGATGAGCGTGATGATGCAGTTAAAGAGCTACTTAAAATGGCAATTACGGCCTGTAATGAAGAAGGTAAATATATCGGCATCTGCGGTCAAGGCCCTTCCGATCATCCAGACTTTGCCGAGTGGTTAATTGAGCAAGGCATACAATCCATCTCTCTTAACCCTGATACGGTTGTTGCGACATGGCAACGGCTTACTAAGTAACCATGATGAGCGAACGCGCCGTCTTTGTCGTCTCAGATAGCACCGGAACCACCGCCAGTGCATTGGGTAAACTATTGGAACACTTTCCAAATACGGAATTTAGTATTTCGCTCATGCCGTTTACCGATAACCTAGAAAAAATTAAAGCCGCGCGAGAAAGTATTCTAACCGCCGCACAAAATAGCATTGGGGTGCCCATTGTAATCATGTCATTGGGCGACGTTAATTTGAGAAATAATCTAAAAGAAACAAAGGCTTACTACATTGATTTATTCTCTACGTTTATTGAGCCACTGGGCGAAGAGTTGAATGAAAAACCATTAACAGGCTCCGGTATTGCGCACGGGGCTATGGGTCATAGTTACGATAAGCGCATAGAAGCTATTAACTTTTCGTTAAATCATGATGATGGTCAAACCGATGTCAATCTCGACAAAGCACAGGTCATTCTTGTCGGCGTTTCACGTTGTGGTAAAACGCCAACCAGCTTGTACTTAGCCATGCAGTTTGGCATTAAAGCAGCTAATTATCCACTGATACCTGAAGACTTCGAGCGTGGCACACTTCCCACCGTACTACTACAACACTCGGATAAGATTTTTGGTTTATCAATTAAACCAGAAAGACTACATTCAGTCAGAAGCCAGCGCCGCCCAGACAGCTTTTATGCTTCCTTAGAAAACTGCCGTAATGAAATCAAAATGGCAGAAGAAATGATGCGTAAACATGGCATTATTTGGGCAGACTCAACGTCGAGTTCTGTCGAAGAGCTTTCTGCCATCATCTTACAAGAGATTAAACAGCCTAAAAAACACATGCATTAATGATTGAATAGTTTTTGCTAAAAAACTATTTCAAGTAAGGTTTAATTTCTTTCATTAGTTTTTCTGAGTCTGGTTTAGTTAGGCTAGAAAATACTGTCACTTTTTCTGCATTTGGTGCAATCACATATTTATAGAAATTCCACTTAGGCGTCGTGCCTGATTGCTCTATCAGCTGTTTGTAAAGCGGATTCACATCATGTCCCCTTACTGCGCTTTTAGACATCATAGGGAACTCAACGCCATATGTCCTTTTGCAAAAGTCTCCAATTTTTTGATTATCACTCAACTCTTGTTTGAAGTCATTGGATGGAAAACCAATCACCAGTAAACCTTGCGATTTATATTCTCTATACAGGCCTTCAAGTGCTTCAAACTGTGGTGTAAAGCCACACTTACTCGCTGTATTTACCACCAAAATAGGCTTGCTTTGATAATCACATAGGTTAAATATTTTCCCTTCTAATGTTGTGAATTGATGATCATAAAGTGCATTACAGCCCGCATTTGCCATCACAGTCATTCCCAGCAGAAAACATAAGAAAATTGATTTAAACAATAATTGTTTCATTACACAAACCTTTTAAGTCACTCTTCATATGACAAAGCCGCTAGGGAAACATTCCCTAACAAGAAACTTAAAGGACTAAAAAAGTTAGTCTTTCATTCACTGGTTATTTAGCTTTAAGCCTTTATGATTAACAGGTGCACAGCGAAAGCCACCCTCATCACATATCGCTATCTTATGAACACCGCCACCTGCATAAGCCTTATCTATAAATATATTACTAGCATTTAAGAATAAGCCTATTGCAATAGCACCTAGTAGCATCTTAGTTGTTTTATCTAATTTCAATTCCATGTTGCTTCTCCTTGCTTTTTAAAATTCTGCGAATTAAAATCATCATAACAAAAGGAGAAGGTAAATGAGTGAAGAAGAATCTAAAAATTGGTTTAACAAAGCTTTGTTTAAAACAATGGACGTTCTTGGGCTTACGTCAGGCATAGGAATTGTTGGTGTCGGGGGTTTTTGGTTTATTTACTCACTATTGGCATACATATTCATAGAGCCAGAGAATGCTATGCAGCAGATTGTTTCAGAGGCTTACTTTAGCCAGGCTCAAATGGGGTTATTAATAGCTGCCATCGGTATTCTGATCATGGAAGTCAAAAAACTAGAATTAAAGTAAAGGTCTAATAAATAAGAATAGGTGTCGCGCTTTCCTATGCCCATTATCTGTCGCTATATTCCAGTACATATGTGCCATGACATAATGCTCGAGAACACCTTATCATTTGATATACCCCTCCCCTAACTTACCTTGTGCATCTGTATTCCCTTGCGCTACTGCCCATCGACACCACTCTTTAATTTATTTATGCCCTGCTTTACCATGCAACAAACCATCCAAAGACAGCTGAATATAAGCATGTAATTTATGTAGAGAACCTTTCTCACCTTCACTAATAGTCAATCCATACTTCTCTTCAACTAACTTCCACCTGCGCGCATACTCACAACACAGTTATTGCATTGTCCTTTTACGTTGCCGAAGCCTTCTACTGAGCTTAAGCCTTTGACGTCTTTAAAGTTGGCGTTACCTACATCGGCACCGGTTAAAACTGCACCAGTTAAGTCTGCGCCTGTTAAATCCGCAGAAACCAAATCAGCACGATACAGGTTGGTATTACGTAAGTTGGCGCCTCGTAAATTACCAAAAGTAAACGCTGCAATATTTAAGTCAGCACCTTCAAAGTTGGCGCCTTCGAAATTACCACCAACGGAATCAAACTTCATTTGTCCCATCGGTTGATTGCCGGCATCTAAACCAAAGCGACCTTTACGTGCATCAATGCCGCTCATGTCGACTTTACCCAAGGTGCCAATGACACGGGCGTTGACCATGGTGGCACCTTTGAAAATAGTTTTATCAAAAATCGGCTGAAAGATGGTTGCATCTGTTAAATCTGCATTGCTAAAGTCAGCATTTTCAATACGTGCTAGGTTTAAAAATGCGCCGCGCATATTGGCACCAATTAATTTTGCACCCTTTAGTTCCGCACCAAAAAAGCTGACGTTTTGCATATTGCAATGACTTAAATCCAAGCCATTAAAAATCAAATAACCTGCATCGCGGTTGCTTAAATCGCAAGTTTTACTGTTGATTTGCGTTAAGGCATCTGCTTGGTTGATTTTAACGCGCGCGACTTCTAATTTGTTGGCGTAGAACTTAGTTGCTTTGCTAATCATTTCATCTTGTTCAAATAGGAACGAGTCTTTAGATGACTCAAGTGAAAAGCAATACTTCTGCCCTTTGTAGACTGAATTAATGGAACAGTCAGTTTTTTTGTACACGCCTTTGGATAGCGCGTAAGTACAGTGATTATCGAAAGCGCCAGACGCGTCGCCTGCAGACTCGACGGCATAAGAAATGGTGCTAAACAACAGTACAATCACTGTCGCCATTATTTTAAAAACATGCATGCTCGTTCTCCAGTCAGTTTAGACATGAGTTATTACCAATATATACTTACTCAAGTTATATGGGAATGTCTTTCTTTAACTCACTGGGGTGTATTACTAAGGATATTGACTATAACGACACCAGTACCTATTTAAGGCTGTATGGGGTGTTTAAATTCTTTTGCTATGGATGATATTAAGGCTTAAGGAAAACCATCACTAGGGGCGGGAGGGGTAAAACTAACCACCTCTAATAAATAGTACCTAGCCAGCTTATTATTTTTATATAAAAGATATAAAGGATTTACGACTGCCCGCAAACCCCTGCTATAGCTCGCTTCTAAATAATGGCGGAGAGCAAGGGATTCGAACCCTTGATAGAGTTACCCCTATACCACCTTTCCAGGGTGGCGCTTTCGACCACTCAGCCAGCTCTCCGCGTTGATAGTTTGTGTACACAAATCAAGGGTTGAATTATAGCGGATAGCGTTCGTTCAACAAAAAATAAAATGAAACAGAACTCACATTTTCTTACTTTTAAGTGACTAGCAGCCCCTCAGTGAGATACGCACTTCCAAGAAGAGGCCCTGCCCCTCCTTGCTTTCTTTTACGCTTAAGATTATTGTGATAATGCGGTTTGCATCAACGCAGTGGTAATGGTTTATTTAAACTGGATGTTCACTTAGAGTAGTGACAATATTAGAGGAGTTTACAGCATGAGCTTGGATACATTAAAGGCGCTTGGCATCACAATCCCTTTTAAAAAAAAATACGATAACTTTATTGGTGGTAAATTTGTTGCGCCGGTTAGCGGTGAGTATTTTGATGTTATTTCGCCGATTACAGGGACAAACTTTACACAAGCAGCGCGCTCAGGTGCTGAAGATGTAGAGCTGGCATTGGATGCGGCACATGCCGCAGCGGATGCTTGGGGCACAACATCGGTGACTGATCGTGCGAACTTACTACTCAAGATTGCAGACCGCATTGAAGAAAATTTAGAATTGATTGCTACAGCCGAAACGGTTGATAACGGTAAGCCAATCCGTGAAACCATGAATGCGGATATTCCTTTAACAGTAGACCATTTCCGCTACTTTGCAGGAGCCATTCGCGCACAAGAAGGCGGTATTAGTGAGATTGATAATGACACCATGGCTTATCACATTCATGAACCTTTAGGTGTTGTTGGACAAATCATTCCTTGGAACTTCCCTATTTTAATGGCGTCTTGGAAGCTGGCACCTGCATTGGCTGCTGGCAACTGTGTGGTATTGAAACCGGCTGAATTCACGCCGATTTCAATCATGATTTTGATGGAAGTGATTGGCGATTTATTACCCCCTGGCACAGTCAATATTGTGAATGGTTTTGGTCGCGAGGTGGGTGCTCCATTAGCGAATAGCAAACGTATTGCTAAAATTGGCTTTACGGGCTCAACAGCAACGGGGCGCGCGATTGCTCAGGCAGCTGCAAGCAACTTGATCCCTGCTACGCTTGAGCTAGGTGGTAAATCACCTAATATTTTCTTTGAAGATATTATGGATGAAGATGATGCGTTCTTTGATAAGGCGATTGAAGGCTTAGTATTATTTGCTTTCAACCAAGGTGAGGTTTGTACCTGCCCTTCTCGTGCAATCATCCAAGAATCGATCTATGACAAGTTTATGGCACGCGTATTAGAGCGTGTAAAAGCCATTAAACAAGGCAACCCACTTGATCCTAATACAATGCTGGGCGCACAAGCTTCTGAAGACCAATTGAACAAAATTATGAACTATATTGATATTGGTAAACAAGAAGGTGCTGAAGTATTAATCGGCGGTGAACGCAAAATGCTGACTGGCGACGTGGCTGACGGTTATTATGTTGAGCCTACATTGCTTAAAGGCCACAACAAGATGCGTATCTTCCAAGAAGAAATTTTTGGTCCTGTGTTGGCCGTGACAACCTTTAAAGATGAAGCAGAAGCGTTGGAAATTGCAAATGACACAATCTTTGGCTTAGGCGCTGGCGTTTGGAGCCGAAATGGTACAACCGCTTACCGTATGGGTCGCGGCATTAAAGCAGGTCGTGTATGGATAAACTGTTACCATCTCTACCCTGCGCATGCTGCCTTCGGTGGTTATAAAGAGTCTGGCATTGGTCGTGAGAATCACAAATCGATGCTAAATCATTACCAACAAACGAAGAACTTACTGGTCAGCTATGACCCTAATAAATTAGGCTTCTTCTAGTTGACTAGTAGTCAATAAGTAAAAATGGGGAGCTGATCGCACTTTTTTGGGATGGATAAACCAATGATCGCTGAACGTGTATCGGCAACCGAATCTGCCAAAGAACTCATTCGCAAACTAACTACCGAACATGGGAAAATTGCCTTTCTGCAATCTGGTGGTTGCTGTGAAGGTAGTGGCCCTTTGTGCATGCCAATCAATGAGATGCGCCCCAGTGCAGTGGATGTCATTTTAGGCACTTTAGAAGGCGCGACTTTTTATATGAGTGATAGCCATTATTCATTTGCAGAAAATATGCATACGATTTTGGATGCAGTCCCTGGCTCGAGCGGTTCATTTTCTTTGGATTGCGGCTCAGGGTTTGCATTTATTACCCGTGGACGACTATATAGCGATGAAGAGTTAGCATATTTAGAAAAAAATCCCGCGAAACGCTGCGGATATTAACCGAATTATTGTAGAATACGCGCTGGCGGGCCTTCCCGCATTGCAAAGTAGCCAATCTGGTCAGATGTGGAAGCAAGCAGCCATAACTATTGCGCAAGTGCCGGGGTAAGGCTCGCCTCTTTTTAATTTGGTCCTATTCTTTTAAGCCAATTGATATCCTCATGCATTTATCAGCTAAAATAGCGTTATGTCCCATCAAGTACTAGCCCGCAAATGGCGCCCTAAATCATTCGAAACCTTAGTTGGTCAACCCCATGTAGTCCGCGCGCTAACCAATGCGCTAGAACAACAGCGGATTCATCACGCTTATTTATTTACAGGAACACGCGGCGTTGGTAAAACCACCCTCGCCCGTATTATTGCTAAGTCATTGAACTGTGAGGCTGGCATTACTGCTAAGCCATGTGGTGTTTGTAATGTGTGTACAGAGATTGATAAAGGCCGTTTTGTTGATTTGTTAGAAGTCGATGCAGCCAGTAATACGCAAGTTGATGCGATGCGTGAATTACTAGAAAATGTACAATACGCACCGACCTCTGGTCGATTTAAAGTCTATATCATTGATGAGGTGCATATGCTATCTAAAAGCGCCTTCAATGCCATGCTTAAAACGCTAGAAGAGCCGCCAGAACACGTTAAATTCATTTTGGCGACGACTGACCCACAAAAGGTGCCAGTGACTGTGTTGTCGCGCTGCTTACAGTTTAATTTGCGTCAGATTGCGAGTCCGACGATTATTGAGCATTTGCAGGATATATTGACGCAAGAAAATATTCCGTTTGAGAGCACAGGTGTTCAACTCATTGCTCACGCAGCAGAAGGTAGTATGCGTGATGCATTGTCACTGACGGACCAAGCCATTGCTTATGGCAATCAAGCTGTGAATGAAGCTGATGTGCGTAGCATGTTGGGCGCAATTGATCAAAGCTACTTATTTGATATTGTTAATGCCCTGCTGAATGGAGATGGCGCGGCGTTGATTACAAAAGCGCAAGAAATGGAAGCACGTAGCATTTCATTTGAAGCGGCGCTCAATGAGTTAGCCAAACTATTGCACCAAATTGCCATTGCGCAAACCGTACCTGAGAGTATCAGCAATGACTTACCAGAACGCGATGCTTTATTACAGCTAGCGAAAAACCTACCTGCTGATAAATTACAACTGTATTATCAAATTGCATTATTAGGCGGCCGAGATATTAGCTTAGCACCAGACGAATATGCTGGCTTCACCATGAGCCTACTACGAATGTTAGCTTTTTCACCATTTGAATCCTTATCGGCTCAAAAAAAAAATAGCGTAAATCCTACAGCACCAGAAACGCCAACAACAGTACCAGTTCGGAATGCTGCCACCATATTAAACACTAATAGTGCTCAAACAGAAGCAGATCACAGATTCCCGTCAAATCCTGAGTCTATTAATACAGTGTCATCAAAAGTTGAACGCTTAAGCGATGAAGCATCAAACCTTAAACCGCTAAACGTAACAGAACCCCCTCCAACAGAAACGAAGGTCATAGAGGAGATAGTGGCAGCTGCCTTTGATGGCAATTGGCGCAACTTAATTGAGAGGCACTTAAAACTCGGTATCGCACGTGCGCTCGCGCAAAACTGCGAGATGATGTCTTATGACAAGAGTAGCATTACACTACGTGTGGCAGAGAAACAGAAACATTTAGTGAGTGCGGCCTATCAAGAAAAGTTATCGGCCGCGATTGATAGTCATTTTGGACAAAAAATAAAGCTGACTTTTCAAATTGATAACGAAGCAAACACGCCTGCAAAGCAACATGCAGAAGAAAAAGTAGTTATACAGTCAGCGGCAGAAAAATCCATTATGGGTGATGATTTCGTCCAATCATTGCTACAAGACTTTGATGCTAAAATTATTCCCAATAGTATTAAATCGACAACTTAAACCCTATAATAATTTAACCCCATAATCTAAAGGAGATTGCAATGAAGGGCGGTATGAATAACATGATGAAACAAGCGCAAATGATGCAAGCAAATATGCAAAAAGCGCAAGAAGAGTTAGCCAGTGTAGAAATAGAAGGCGTTGCTAGCAATGGCTTAGTAAAAGTGACGATGACTTGCCGCAATGAAGTTAGACGCATCAATATTGATGAAAGCGTGATGGATGACAAGGAAACATTAGAAGATTTATTAGTCATTGCACTGAAAGATGCCGGTCAAAAAGCAGAGACAACTTCATCTGAGCGCATGAGCGGCATGATGCCTGCTGGCATGAAATTACCATTCTAAATAGCATGGTAATTTAGGTACCCTTTTAAAGAAACTGCTTTGAGAAACCCACCTGCTTTAGAGCGATTAATTGAGTCACTACGCTGCTTACCTGGCGTTGGGCCTAAGTCTGCGCTCCGTATGGCTTATTATTTGTTACAACGCGATAGAAAAGGTGCAGATGGCTTAGCTAATGCGTTAAGTGATGCCTTAGAGATAGTTGGTCACTGTCAGCTATGCAATAATTTTAGTGAGCAACCCACCTGCCCTACTTGTCGCAATGAAGACCGTGACAGCAGCGTGCTATGTGTCGTCGAGATGCCAACTGACGTCATGATGCTGGAACAAACACAGTCTTACAATGGACTGTACTTTGTGCTAATGGGGCGACTTTCCCCACTGGATGGCGTGGGGCCAAAAGAAATTAATCTAGAAAAAATGATTAAGCGTACGCAAAAAACGGATGGAGAAAAAACCGTACAAGAAGTGATTTTAGCCACCAATTACACTGTTGAAGGCGAAGCCACAGCACATTACATTACGGAATTACTCAAAGCTCGTGATATTAAAGTCAGTCGCATCGCACGTGGCTTGCCGATGGGCGGCGAAATTGAATATGTCGACAGCGGCACATTAGCACAAGCCATTGTAGAACGAAAACGCGTTAGTTAGACCGTTCGCTCACTAGATTAAACCTACAACTTCATTAGGGGTGTGAATAAGAAAGTCAGCACCCCACTCTAATGGTTTATCGCTAAGGCCAATGTAACCATACATCGCAACCACCGTTTTCATACCTGCTGCTTTACCTGCTTGAATATCACGCTCTGCATCACCAATATAAATACAATCTTTAGGTTTTACTTGCGCATGTTCGCAGGCAAGTAATAACGTTGCTGGATCTGGTTTTGGTTTTGCTGCATCATCACCGCTAATCACACAAGCAGCATGCTCTGTTAAACCCAAACTTTTTACTAAAGGCATGGTAAATCGACTAGGTTTGTTGGTCACAATGCCCCATTTAAACCCCTTCTCCGCAATGCCAGTTAAAGCTGGTTGCATGCCGTCAAATAGCCTAGGGCTACGTGTTAACACACTCTCGTAGAGATCTAAATATTCATCCCGCATTTGAATAAAATCAATACTTTCTGGTGTCAGTCCAAAACCTAAACCTAGCAATCCTATTGACCCATGCGAGGCAAATGGTCGAGTCACACTCTCTAACAACATTGGCTTGCCATGTTTCTGTAGTTGCAGGTTAAGCGCATGGCCCAGATCTGGTGCCGTATCCACTAAAGTGCCATCTAAGTCAAACAGTACAGTTGTCATTAATCCACAGCTTTCACGGTGTGGACAAGGTAGTTCACAGAAACATCTTTATTGAGTGAGTAATGTTTTGTTATCGGGTTGTAACTCATGCCAACTTGATCTTGTAGTGTCAAACCTGCTTGACGAGAAAAACTCGCGAGCTCTGATGGTTTAATAAATTTAGCGTAGTCATGCGTGCCCTTAGGTAGCATCTGCAGAATATACTCTGCGCCCAATACCGCAAAAGCATAAGCTTTCGGGTTGCGATTAATCGTGGAGAAAAATACATGTCCACCTGGCTTTACCAACTTAGCACAGGCGCTGACGATACTAGCCGGGGCTGGCACGTGCTCCAACATCTCCAAGCAAGTCACAACATCATAGGTCCCACCTTCTTGCTCAGCCAACTCCTCTGCCGAAATTAGGCGATAATCAACAGCAACTCCACTCTCTAAGCTATGTAACTGCGCCACTCTAAGCGCTTTCTCCCCTAAATCAATCCCGGTGACTTGTGCGCTCTTTTCTGCCATGGACTCTGATAAAATCCCGCCTCCACAGCCCACATCTAATACACGCTTTCCTTCCAGTGAAACCATGCCATTAATGTAATTCAAACGTAATGGGTTAATTTCATGTAAGGGCTTAAACTCACTGCTTTTATCCCACCATTTATGGGCTAACTCACTAAATTTATTTAATTCTTCTGCATCTACGTTACTTGCATTCATGTTGCTTGTCTCATTCATTTAAACTCGCTAACCTTAGACTCCCATTTACTCACAATATCGGATAATTCGCGAGGTTCGATGCCACTATAAACAGCTGCACCTTCTGCTGGCTTATGATAGCGCAATTCACCTCCAACCCAAACATGGCTGACATGCTCACGCCCTGAGACATAAACCAAATGTGAAATAGGATCAAAGCATGGCTGCATCTCAAGGTCGGAGAAGCTGACAGCCGTTAAATCTGCCAGCTTACCCTTCTCAATCGAACCGACCTTATCATCTAAACCAAGTGCCTTTGCACCATTAATCGTTGCCATTTCCAAGGCTTTGTGTGCGGGAACAGAGGTGGCATCGCCACTATCTGCTTTAGCTAGCAATGCCGCTAATCGCATTTCTGTAAATAGATCTTGTCGATTATTACTAGCCGCGCCATCGGTACCCAACCCCACATTGACGTTATATTTAATCGCTTGTGTGATGGGGGAAATGCCATTAGCAAGTTTTAAATTAGAACTTGGGCAATGCGCAATACTACAGCCTTGCTCCGCTAACAATTGTATTTCTAAGGTTTTCAAATGGACACAATGGGCAAACGTCATCGTTGGCCCTAAAACACCAAGGTTTGCTAAGCGTTCTAATGGGCGCAAGCCAAAAGTTTCTTCACTATCTGTTATTTCAACTTTTGTTTCATGTAAGTGGGTATGCATACTAATGTTGACTTGATTAGCTAATGTGACGATGCGTTGAAACGTATCATCGGAAACCGTATAAGGTGCATGTGGCGCAAAGCTAAAGGTAATCAGCGGCTCATTACGTAAATGGTCACGTGCATCTAGCCCTTTTTTAATATAATCACCTGCATCTGTAGCATATTGCGTTGGAAACTCGATCACGACTAAGCCTAAGTTAGCTCGCAAGCCCATTTGAATACTAGCCTCAGCTGCAGACTCAGGGTAAAAGTACATATCGTTATAAGTAGTCACGCCACCACTGAGCATTTCTGCCGCTGCCAATGTCGTTCCATCATGCACAAATTCTGGAGAAACCAACTTCGCCTCTGCAGGCCAAATATGTTCTTCTAGCCAAGGTTGCAGTGCTAACCCATCTGCCAAACCGCGCATCAAGGTCATTGCCGCATGCGCATGTAAATTAATTAATCCTGGCATTAATATATGGCTGTCTAACTGAATGGTTTCACTTGCTTGATATTTACTATCTATTTCAGCAATCGGACAAATGTCAATAATCTCATCTACATCTATCACAACAGCATGCTGTGCTAGCAATGTATTACTAGGTATAACTGGATAAACCCAATGTGCTTCAATGATTAAACTAACTTGTTGTTTCATGCCTACATTATAACTTCTAAATGACAGATAAAAAAAAGCCCCGCAAGCGCGGGGCTTTTGAAAAAATCCCAAGTTTATTTACATACTTCCTCAGTAGCTACTGCTTCAACTGTTACACGACGGTTAGGTTGTAAGCATTTAATCAATGCCTTCCTACCTTTAACACCCTCACATGCAACAACTGGCACTGCTTCACCACGACCTGTTGATGTAATAACATCAGAGTTAACACCTTTCGTAGCCAAGTATTGAGCAACTTGCGCTGCACGACGATCTGCTAATTTTTGGTTATACGCATATGAACCTAAACGGTCAGTATGGCCAGTTACCAATACGTTAGTAATTGCTGGATTAGCATTCAATTGTACGGCAGTTTGATCCAATGCTGCTTTACCTTCCGCTTTCAAAACATACTTATCAAAGCGAAATAGTTTTACTGCATCAATAGTTACCGTATCTAGTTTTTTTACACACACTGGTGCTGGCTCTGGAGCTACAGCTGGAATTGGTGCTGGTGCTGGCTCTGGAGCTACAGCTGGAATTGGTGCTGGAGCTGGAGCTGGAGCTGGAGCTGGAGCTGGAGCTACAGCTGGAATTGGTGCTGGTGCTGGCTCTGGAGCTACAGCTGCAACAACTGGTGCTGGCGCGCCGAAGCGAAAGATACCACCAAGACTGAGTAGGTTGTTACGAGTTGAATTGCTGCTAGAAACACCAGCAGTCGTTATTTTAGAGCGGCTAAACTGACGACGTAAATCAGCCTGAACACCAAAGCTATCACTGAAGAAATATTGCATACCTAAACCTAGGCTTGCCATAAATGATGTTCTTTCACCATTAGCGATTGTAGTTGGAGCTTTATAATCGACGTCATTACGTGTCGCACCTAAACCAGCCAATAAGAATGGGCGAAAAGAATCGCGATTAAACATGTATAGAGCATCAAAACCTAATTGTGTTGACTTGTAATCACCACTTGCGCCAGCAATTTTCGTATCTTCATCAGCTTTGTTATAACCTAAACGAGCTTGCACATCCCAGCTTTGGCTTAATTCTTTACCAATAGCAATAAATGCACCTGCGTCATTATCAGCATTAAGGTCGTTACCTGTATCCATATGTGCAACTCCTGGTACTGCATACCAGGCACCGCGGTATATACCTTCGGCTGATGCAGAAAATACTGATAGGCTTAATGTGACTGTCACAGCAAAACAAACTAATTTCTTACTCATTCTTAAAGGTCCTTAATTAACTGCTAAAGCAGCATTATAAACATAACAAAAATCCACTTACAAACTATAGCTTAATTCAAACATGTTTGTGCAAAACTAAAGTCTTTTTTCACATCAACCACTAGCAATGTTGCAATTTAGCAATAGTGCTTTCACCTCGGTGATTTGTGCATAAACCAACGCCGAAGTTCTATCGTGCTGACGACAAACACCACCACGCATACCGATAAAGTTAGGGTTTAAATCCTTTAATTCCTCAATATGCTGTTTATTCACTGAACCTGCAAGCCCTGAAATAAGCTCATTTTCAGCACAAACCGATACAAAACTACTTAATGTTTTAATAGGCTGCACGGTTAGTAATGAAGATTGTTTTAACTGTGTATCCAACATTGCGCCATAGCAGCCACTCGTTTGTAGACGCGGGATCAACCCAAAGTCCAGCACTTGCTCTGCAAAGAAGACTATGACGATTTTAATCCCCTGTGATGTTAGTTGCATTATTTTAGTAAAAAAGTCTGCTTGTTGAAATAACTCACTCACTGCTATCTTCACAACATCAACACCCAAGCTTGCATATAAAGCAATATCATCGGTAAGCTCTTCAATGGTTGCATGTCCTTCGCCTACTGTTGCGCTTACCAAGGTGCTTCCGTTTACTTCTTTTACAATTTGGCGTACCGCATCAATATCCAATGCACCTAGGGCACCAACGGCAGGATCTTTCAAATCAATCAAGTCTACGCCAGCATACCTAGCCAATTGAGATTCTTCTGAATTTTTTACACTAATTAACAATTGCGTCATGCTGGATTTTCTTCATAGTATGCATTGATTTTATCGTTTAACCAACCCCATGCTTCAAGCTCTCGCTCCCCAGCTGTTTTATCAATAGCGATCTGTAAATATTTAAGCTCTGATTCAACCTTCTCCGCTGGCAGTATTTGCAAGCGACTAGCTAACACAGCCAACTCAATCACAGCAGCTTGCGCACGGTTGAATCCTTGAAACGCTGCATGATATTGAGTTTCAACTGGCTGCATTACCAATTGCGGTCGTTCCGCATCTTCACGCACTTCTACCAGCGACAGCTCTACATGGTTTAAACAATTCTCAAGCCTAAACCCATTCACTTTTTTGGCCTGTAGTAATGTCCACGGTTGCCTTTTAGTTAGAGCCCCAGCAAATATGCGCACATCATCAGTTAAGTTCATCGTGGCAGATTCTGTTGCCAAAATGTTACTTAATGTTTTTGAAGGTTTAAATGGTGAAATAACAATGTGATCACCTTCATGTTTCACACCAAAAGGGGTAACATGCGCGGCGCCATCTACATCGACACTGACAATGATGGTTTCACATATCATTTATTTTTTCAACTTCTTTTCTGCCACAGAGGCTTCTCTATGACTTTTCTTATCTTGTTTCTTTTGTGGAAGATCAATCCCCCAGCGCAGCTCTTCGTCTTGGATGTAACGTTTTTTAAGTTGCCATGCAATTTGCGCACGCCCAAGTTCCACACCTAAGTAAAAAGCATGCGAAGCATCTTGTTCCACACCAAGCTTAGGGTAAAAATTAAATGGATCAACCGCTAGTTGATGTCCTTCTCTGTTAAATACGTGAACGCCGGTCTCACTCACCATAATCCTAAAACTTGGATCTTTAATTTGCACAGCAATTTCATCGACTTCTGTCGCATTATAGGGAAACGGTTTTCTATCATGTAAGCCTAGCAAGCCATTATTATAGCCACGAGGCAAGCGGTTATCTTCTTTAGCGCGATACATAATTCGACGTGCCGCATCCGCTTCTGCAATGCTATTCACCGCATGCGGACTAACCGACGTAGCCAATACCGCATTAATATGCATTTCACTAACCAAACCAAACAGCATCGCATTGATGCCAGTGGTATCAGCATCAGTTAGTTCCGTCAAATTACCTACGCCCATCATGATATTAATATCAGGGTATTTTTTACGCAGTTTACTGTAACGCACAATAGAATCCGTCAGCCCAAAGTGAATGGGGTCTAGAATTGCATCAGCGATAAATGGCTTGTTATGTTTCAAGCAGTACTCAATAGCACGATACAATGAAGCCATATTACCTGGCTTTGCAGGAATCAAAATCGGCGTCGAAGGCACCTCATCTGTAATCCACAAGGTTTTTTCTGTCAGACTTAGCAAATAGTCAGCGCCTGCACTCCCTGCTAACAACAACTCTTCTGGCTGAATTGAATCTACGCTCACTGTAAAGCCATTGCTTTTAAGTAGTTGAATAGCCTCTGCCAAGTGCTTGAACGGCTTGTTGGGCAAACAACCTAAATCAATGACATTAGCTCCTTGCGCCTTATATTGCTCAGCTTTGGCTAAAATAGAGGCTAGACTTAGATCTGGCGCATCTACAATCTCAGCAAAGATATCAACACTATACCGACTTAAGTCTGGGGTTACCCCCTGTTGACCAAAGTATTGTGGTAAATCTTTTAAATCATTAGGGCCTCGCTCTGCAGGAATGCCGTAATGCCTATGCAGCTGACTTAAATTTCCTTGGCATAGGCCTGGTAGTATCATTTTTTCTGCATCACCCACATCTTTTAACCGCCGAACAATTAACTCTGGCGTCATTAACGCGGCAACAGACACCCCAATTTGCTCAATTCGATATTTAAATGGCAGCGTTTTGCTATTAGCTGACTTGCCATTTGATTGGATATTATGCAATACCTTATCTAGGCTTTTCTCAGCCAGCTTACCTGTTACAAAGAGTAAATTTTTAGCAGTCATTAGAGTACATTCATTCGTCGATTAATGGCTGTGCAACTTTCGCTCAACTGCTGCTTGCAGTTCTTCAATACTCGCGACAATTTCTGTCGCTTCAAATTGCGCGAGCTTCTGCACATTATCTAAATCAATTCGACGTGGATACACCATGACCATATTTTCTTTTGGTGCTTCAGACTCCACTTCTGGCGCAGTATCGCAAGCAAACACAATGCTAGCAACGCGGGTTTTCCCTGCCTGCGCGTACAGGTTGCTCGCTAAGCTATCAGAAATGCCATAAGCCATCTTCGCAATCGTATTTGAAGTAACTGGCGACATTACTAAAGTGTGATACTTGCCTTCATAAAAAAACTCTACAGGTACGCTACTCGTCGTTTTATCTTGAAAAACACGGTGCCCCATTGCGTCTAATTGCGGTTGAAATCCATATTGTTTAATAATTTCAGCGGCAGCTCTACTGAGAAAAATATCAACATATTGAATAGACGCTAATATCTGCAAGCTTTCTCGCAAATAATGTCCGGAACCAGTAATCGCCCATGCGAATCGTTTTTCTGTATCGTCCAACTTCAACCTTTATTTTTTTGATTACGCTTACCAAGCTTATTCAAATTAGCTTATCCAATAAGCCAGTAAAAATCAATATCCGCCAAATGGTGCTAAATAGACTTGGTCTCTATAGTTAAAAAAATAGGCCGCAGTTATTAACGGCGACCTATATCAATCATATTAATCCGAACTTAACTAAATGGATGTTCAATGACAATCGTCTCATCACGCTCAGGGCCCGTTGAAACAATCGCAATTGGCACACCACAAACCTCTTCTAAACGCCTCAAGTAATGTTGCGCATTCTTAGGCAAACCATCCCACGTTTTAACGCCAAAAGTCGTTTCTGTCCAACCAGGTACGCTTTCGTAAACGGGTGTACAACCTTCCACATCATCTGCACCTACTGGTAGCAAATCGATTGTTTTTCCGTTGAGCTTGTAACCAACACAAATATTAATTTCTTTAATACCGTCCATGACATCTAGCTTGGTAATGCATAGCCCTGTCAAACCATTAATCATCGCTGAACGACGTAATGCGGCAGCATCAAACCAACCACAACGACGTTTACGTTTAGTCACGGTACCAAACTCTTGCCCAACCACTGACATTTGTGTTCCTGGAGCGCCTTCAGTTTCAATATCCAGCTCACTTGGGAACGGACCGCCACCAACGCGTGTTGTATACGCTTTAGTAATACCTAATACATAATGCAACATATTAGCGCCAACGCCGGTACCAGCTGATGCTTGACCTGCGATACAGTTGCTTGATGTCACGTATGGATAAGTGCCGTGATCGATATCAAGCAACGTACCTTGTGCACCTTCAAACAACAAACGATCACCACGATCAGATGCGCCATATAACTCCGAAGAGATGTCAGCAATCATTGGCTTCAAGGCTTCTGCATGTTGCATGCTTAATGCTAATTGCTCGTCGTAATTAACAGGCTCTGCATCAAGGTAATTGGTTAACACGAAGTTATGGTAATCCATAACTTCTTTTAATTTCTCTGCAAAACGCTCAGGATAGAATAAATCGTATACGCGTAGCGCACGACGCGCCACTTTATCTTCATAGGCTGGGCCAATGCCTTTACCAGTTGTACCGATTTTCTTTTCGTTACTACGCTTTGCTTCACGTGCCAAATCAACAGCAACATGGCAATTTAAAATCAATGGGCAACCAGGGCTGATTTTTAAACGGCTTTTCACTTCTAAGCCATCATTTTCTAGAGTTGTAATTTCTGTTAGTAAATGACCGGCATCCAACACAACACCATTGCCGATATAGCAATTAACGCCATCTCTAACAATGCCAGATGGGACTAAGTTCAGTTTGTATACATGCTGATCGTCACCTTGACCAACAACCAAAGTATGGCCTGCATTGTGTCCGCCTTGAAAGCGCACAACACCTTGCGCGTCATCCGTTAGCCAATCAACGATTTTACCTTTGCCTTCGTCACCCCATTGGGTACCGATAACGACGACATTTTTACCTGTATTTTTCACTGTATTATTTGCCATAACTTACTATTTAATTAAATGTTTTGGGTCAATGGCACGACTTGCCATTCACCACCTTGCTGTTTCAATGCTTGATCACAATTTAGTTCGGATAAGTTAGTTTCATCATTCGGTAGTGCTTGAATAACAATTTGACCTTCTGAACGTAAAGCTTCAATCTTTTTTTGCAAAGCAGCATCATCACTAAACGGTGCTAGGATGCCTTTTACTAGCGTTGCCGCATTTAAAGCAGCGACAACGCCCCGCAAATCCAAACTAAAACCTGTTGCAGGTCGTGCACGACCGAAAGCAACACCAACCTCGTCATAACGCCCGCCCAATGCAAGTGGCCCAGAGTAACTTTGTGCATAAGCAGCAAACACTAAACCACTATGATAGTGGTAGCCTCGCAACTCACTCAAATCAAAACCAATTTGTATATTTAAGTTTTCTAACTTCTCTGCAACGACTGTTAAGTCTTGTAATGCTTTTTGAATGCTAGGCAACTGCGGCAAGGTTGCTTGCGCACGCTTAAGCACAGCTACATCACCATTTAGGTCAGTTAAATCAACCAATGCTTGCTTAATGGTTTTATCCAAATCATCCGACAACTCAGCAATCAAGGTTTTATCTTTGCTTAACAATGCACCATAAAGAGCATTCTCTAATATTTCATCAATATTGCCAGCTTCAATCAAGCTTTCAAAAATACCTACATGACTAAAATCCACATGCAAATCCGTTAAGCCGATGGCTTTTAGCGCTTTAATCATTAAGCATTGAATTTCAATATCACTCTCAACCCCTGCATGACCAAATAACTCTGCGCCAACCTGGAAAGGCTCACGAGTCCGTGCAATTCCACTTGGGTTAGTACGCAATACCGTTCCCGCATAGCATAAACGTGAAACACCTTGATAATTCAGCATATGTGCATCAATACGCGCCGCTTGTGGCGTAGTATCTGCACGAATCCCCATCATACGACCTGTTAGCTGATCAACCACTTTAAAAGTGGCTATATCAAGCTTACTACCCGTGCCTGTAATGAGTGATTCTACATATTCCAAAGTCGGTGGAATGACGTATTGATAACCATGGACTTTGAATAAATCCAATAGCTGTCGACGTAAAGATTCAATGCGACTAGCCTCTGCAGGCATCACATCTTCAATAAATTCTGGGAGCAACCAATTTCGCATGCGGGTATTATACTGGTAAACGGGTTAAAGAACGTAGAACAAAAGTGCTCTAATTGAGTGTTTTAAATTAATGGTTCAAGGTTAGCAGCAGTAAACCACCTGCAATAGACAATAATCCAACAAAACGTAGCTGCCCATCTTTTAACGCTATCATGCGTTTAAATGTCTCACGCCATGCTTGCGGGGCGATCAAAGGCAACAAACCTTCAATTACCAGCATTAGCCCCAATGCCGCAAGCAATGTCGTACTCACAACTTACTTGCCGTCAGCTGCGCGGAAATATCTAAAGAAATCAGAACTTGGATCTAACACCATAACATCTGATTTATTTTTAAAACTATTCTTGTACGCTTCTGTACTACGATAGAAAGCATAGAACTCCGGGCTTTTACCATAGGCTTTTGCATAGATTTCCGTTGCAACTGCATCGCCATCACCTTTGGTATTTTGCGCTTCACGGTAGGCTTCAGCAATAATTACCTCTCTTTGCTTATCGGCATCCGCACGAATCTTCTCAGAAGCCGCAGCACCTTCTGATCGTAATTGATTAGCAATTCTTTTACGCTCAGAATTCATACGATCAAATACAGACTTACTAATCTCTTCTGAATAATCAACGCGCTTCAAACGAACATCAACCACTTCAACACCAATTTGACTTGCTTCTTTATTGGCTTTTTCACGTAAATTACCCATGATTTCTGTACGTTCTCCTGCAATCACATCGCGAACAGTACGCACACCAAACTCAGATCGCAAGCCAGCATTAATCACTTTGGCAAGCCTATCTTCCGCCGCAGCTTCGCCACCATTTTTAATCGAAACATAGTATTTAGAAGGATCAGTAATACGCCATTTCACAAAGGAATCAACCAGCATGTATTTATTTTCGCTGGTAATAAACTTGGCTGCCTCTTCGCCATCCAGGGTCACAATACGGTTGTCAAAATATCTCACCCGTTCAACAAATGGTAATTTAGCGTGGAGGCCAGGCTCTTTATGAACCTTAACAATTTGCCCCAATCTAAATACTAGCGCGTACTCACGTTGATCCACGGTGTACAAAGTCATACTAGCCAATACAAGTGCGATGACAGCACCGAATAAAATTAATCCAAGGTTTTTCATATTAGTTTTCTCTTTCGCGGTTGCGACCTAAGGCTCGCCCATTTCCAATGGCTTGTGTGCTCGCGTTACTTGCTGAAGATTCCATTGTATTTCTAGCAGAATCAGATTGAGCACCAGTTGCTTGCATCAACTTGTCTAGTGGTAAGTAAAGCAAGCTGCTACTACCTTCTTTTTGATCAATTATGATTTTACTGGTATTCGATAAAATCCTCTCTTGTGCCTCAATAAATAGTCGCTGACGAGTCACCTCTGGCGCCTTTTTATATTCAGCATATATTTTTTTAAACCGGTTAGCGTTACCTTTTGCTTCATTCTCGACTTTTTCCTTATATCCTTCTGCCTCCTCGAGTAATCGCGCTGCATTACCGCGTGCTTTTGGCACAACTGCATTGGCATACGCTTCACCTTCGTTAATTTTTCTCTGGTAATCTTGATTAGCTCTATTCACATCTTCAAATGCTGCTTGCACAGGCTGAGGTGGTAATGCAGATTGTAGAGATACACTGGTGATATTAACGCCGGTTTTATAAAAATCCAACAGTCCTTGCATTTGCTCCGACGTGTCTTGCAAACCTTTTTGCAGCAAATCATCTAATTTATTTTTACCTACCACTTCACGAATCGCCGTTTCAGCCGCAGACATCACAGCATCATCAGTAGAACGGTTATTAAATAAATAATCTTTTGCATTTTTAAGGTTGTATTGCACGGCAAACTGCAAATCAATGATGTTTTCATCTTCAGTTAACATCAGCGCCTCTACTGGCACTTTCACTTTGCGCCCATTAGATCCACTACTGCGATAACCCACTTCTAAGCGACGTACTTGCTCCATGTTTACAACAGTGATCTTTTCTATTGGAGATGGCCAATGCCAACCTAGGCCTGACTCTATCGAATCCACATACTCACCGAAGCGTTGCTTCACGCCTAGTGAGCCTTGGTCAACGATATATAAACCTGTTGCCATCCAAATAGCAAATACCAATAAAATAATAGGTATAACTGGCAAATTCATCGGCATATCATTAACGGGTGGCCGACCACCACCCCTACTTTTACCGAAAAACTTGTTAATCTTTCCACTCAAATCTTTAAAGACCTCATCTAAGTCTGGAGGCCCTTCATTGTTGCCTTGCGCCCAAGCGGGGTGTTTCATATTTACTTACTCCTAATTACTAATAATATTCTTGAATAGTCGTTATGCCGATTAGACATAAGCCGTCTTTTCCGTACTTAATTTTTTCAAATACGCATGATGTTCTTGTAAAGCGAGTCGAGTATACTCCATGCCTTTACCTGTTTTAGCAGAAGCTCGTATGCGTACGATTCTACCATACTCATCACGATCAAAACCCGCATCACAATCCAGTCGGTCAATCTGATTAAGGATTAAAACCTGCGGCACTTTTTCCGCACCAATATCATATAACACTTTATTTACTTGTGAAATTTGCGCATCACGGTTAGTACTCGCCATATCAACCACATGAAAAAGTAAGTCAGCTTGTGCGGCCTCTTCCAAGGTCGCGCCAAACGCTTCAATCAAAGTGGTTGGCAAATGTTTAATAAAACCAACGGTATCCGACAAAACGACTGGCACTGAGCCATAACCTTCAAGTTCAGGTAAATGCATCTTGCGAGAGGTTGTATCCAGCGTCGCAAACAGTTGGTCTGCTGCGTAAATCTCAGAACGCGTCAAGCGATTAAACAAGGTTGATTTACCTGCATTGGTATAGCCGACCAAGGAGACTGACATTAAGTTGGAGCGTCTACGGGCGCGCCGCTGCATCCCGCGCTGAGATTTTAGCTTAGTTAGCTTTCCACGTAACTGTTTGATGCGTACGCGTAACAGTCTTCTATCTAGCTCCAGCTGTGTCTCACCAGGTCCGCCACGTACGCCAATACCACCTTTTTGGCGTTCTAAGTGACTCCAGCCCTTAACAAGCCTAGTTGACATATGCTCTAGCTGCGCCAACTCAACTTGCAACTTACCTTCATGGCTTTGTGCGCGCTGCGCAAAAATATCAAGGATGAGCCCAGTACGATCAACGACTCTGGCATCTAGAAAACGCTCTAAGTTACGTTGTTGTGATGGGCTTAAGTCATGATTAAAAGCGACTAGCTTGGTTTCACCCGCTTCCAACATCGCTTTTAGGTCGTCTGCTTTACCTGAACCGATAAATAATTTAGCGTCAGGCACGCTTCGTTTACCTTCTATGGTACCAGTAACTTTAAGCCCTGCCGTTGTAACAAGCTGCCTTAGCTCATATAGACTTTCTTCATAATCTGGCTCATTAAAGTCGATGCTAACGAGGGTGACCGCATCCGCACTCTCTGGCCTATCTAGCATACGGCGGCCTTAGTATTTAAACCTTCAATATTCATATTCAGAATATCCAAATTAACCTTCACCCTGGTCAGGTATGCCCATCACGACCGCTCGTGCAGGAACAATGGTAGAGATGGCATGTTTGTAAACCATTTGCACCACGGTGTTTTTAAGCAAAATAACGTATTGATCAAATGAATCCACTTGCCCTTGTAACTTAATGCCGTTCACCAAGTAAATAGACACTTGTACATGTTCTTTTCTAAGTACATTTAAAAATGGGTCTTGCAGCATTTGGCCTTTATGGGTCATTCTTTACTCCTTGTAGTTATAATAATTGGAGATAGCTCTTTTTGAATTATCTTTCACGGTAAGACTATCATTGCGCTTTTTTATTCTAATTTCAAGAGAAAAAACTAATTATTTATTTCAAATAACTCGCCATTCTATTTAAAACAGTTTCTTTACCTAAAACCACCATTACTTGATCGATACTTGGCGACTGTGCAATACCTGCCAACATGACACGCAACGGCATAGCCACCTTAGGAAATTTAAGTGTATTTTCCTTTACTGCCGCAGCAATTACTTCGTGGATTGCCTCGGCTGTCCAAGAAGTACTTTTTAGGGTTTCAGCCATCATCGCCATCACTGGTTTAATTTCTGCAGTAATATGTTTTTCAACCTCATTTGCATTCGCTTCTGGTACGCTATAGAAGTAAGCAATATCAGCCGCCAATTGGTTCAGGTTATTTGCTCGCTCTCGATATAACTCAAGCACGTTGTTAATCGGTGGCTCTGCTTGCACAGTCACTCCTAAGTCTACCAACCGCTTGGTAATATCGACTGACAAATCATTCAAGTCAGCATTCTTAATATAATGCGCATTCAGCCAATTCAATTTCTCTATATTAAATTGTGCTGCTGAAGGCGTAATGTGATCTAAATCAAACCATTCGCAAAATTGCTGTATATCAAATACTTCATCATCACCATGACTCCAACCTAAACGTCCCAAGTAGTTCAATACAGCCTCTGGTAGATAGCCGCCTTCGTGGTATTGCATCACACTCACAGCACCATGGCGTTTAGATAACTTCTGACCATCACTGCCAAGAATCATGGATAAATGCGCATATTGCGGCACCGTTGCGCCAAGCGCGTTCAACATGTTAATTTGGCGCGGCGTGTTATTTACATGATCATCACCACGAATCACTTGTGTAATACCCATTTCCCAATCGTCTACTACTACACAAAAGTTATAAGTTGGCGTACCATCACCACGCGCAATGATGACATCATCAAGCTCATTGTTCGAAATTTCGATGCGGCCTTTGACTAGATCATCCCAAGTAACCGTGCCTTCTTTTGGGTTATTAAAGCGAATAACAGGTTTGATATCAGCAGGTGTTTCAGGTAACACCTTACCCGCTTCTGGCCGCCACTTACCATCATATTTCGGCTTTACGCCATCATCCACTTGTTGCTCACGTAATGCGTCTAACTCTGCTTTACTGCTATAACAATAATAAGCATCCCCAGATGCCAACAACGATTCTAAATGTTGTTGGTAGTTTTCCATACGCTGCATTTGGTAGAATGGACCTTCGTCATAGTCTAAACCCAGCCAGGCCATCCCATCCATGATGGCTTGCACCGCTTCTGGTGTACTACGCGCGACATCCGTATCCTCAACACGTAAGACAAACTGTCCTTTATGTTTTTTGGCATAAGCCCATGAAAACAGTGCTGTGCGAGCACCACCAACATGTAAAAAACCTGTTGGGCTAGGCGCGAATCGTGTACGTACGGTCATAATGTAATGGCTAAAGATTAAAAAAAGAGAATTCTACCATGTAAGCCCGTTATCAGCTTGTGTTGTAACAAAATCAGCCATTACAAAAATATAGAATATTGCTTACTATTCAATGATTTACTATTGTAAATTACTTTATCTTATGATATATATCTAGTAACTAGCAGTTAGACTTAGCTTAAAGCATGACGTGATAGGAGGCCACATGGGCATACACACCGGTGAAGTTTACGGGAAAAAAACACCGTCAAATAAATTGGCCATGTATAACGTGATCAATGTCGGCAAAAACTCAATCACGCTACAAAATATTGACAACCCGCTCAGCGTATTTGAAACGACAACGCAAAAATTGACAACCTTAGGTTATGTCCGTATTAGCGAAACACCTTATATCAACACTAACAAAACCAGCAAAAAGAAGCAGAAAGTAACGCGAAAACCAACCCGCTGCCCGCTTACGCTAGACTTTTTAGAAGAACGCGCAGATTGCGAACGGCCTGCACCTGTATTGCCTGATTTATTTAGCTAAGCCTACATTTGAGATTTAAGAGCATTAGGTAATTAATCTGTAGGTGGGCCACCTATTAAGTCATGTCCATTCACATCTAGAATCTGCACATCAACAAAATCGCCAGGGGTTAACCCCTCAGCATCTTGCACATAAACATCCCCATCAATTTCTGGCGCATCCGCTTTTGATCGGCCAATCGCAATAATGTTATCGTTGCTATCGACTGTAAGTTCATCAATCAACACCGTTTGCTTAGTGCCAATCTTACGTTCTAGCTTAGCGCTACTAATGCGCTCCTGCACTTCCATAAAGCGACTTAAGCGCTCTTTTTTAACCTCCTCAGGCACCTGGCCTGGCAGGCCGTTAGCCTTTGCACCATCGACGGCTGAGTAAGCAAAGCACCCTACACGATCTAGCTGCGCCTCTTCCAAAAAGTCTAATAGCTCTTTAAAATCATCTTCCGTCTCACCTGGGAAGCCTGCAATAAAGGTAGAGCGTATCGTGATGTCTGGGCAGATTTGACGCCATGCTTTTATGCGTGCAAGGTTATTTTCACTGCTGGCCGGACGTTTCATTGACTTCAGAATACGTGGTGTAGCATGCTGAAAAGGCACATCTAAATAAGGTAGAATTAAGCCTTCTGCCATGAGCGGAATAACATCATCGACATGTGGGTAAGGGTAAACATAATGCAAACGAACCCATACACCTAATTCACTCAAGGCTTGGCTTAACTCAGTCATATGCGTTCTTACAGGGCGACCATTCCAAAAGCCTTTACGGAACTTCATATCGACGCCATAGGCTGATGTATCCTGTGAAATCACGAGAATTTCAGAAACACCAGCATTGACTAAGCTTTCCGCTTCATTCAGCACATCTCCAATAGGACGGCTTACTAAATCACCACGCATACTGGGGATAATACAGAAGCTACAGCGGTGGTTGCAGCCTTCTGATATTTTCAAGTAGGCATAATGTTTCGGTGTTAAACGTACACCCTGTGGTGGTACTAAGTCGGTATAAGGATCATGCGGCTTAGGTGAGTGCTCATGAACAGCTGTCATCACCTCCTCTAGTGCATGTGGCCCTGTGACTGCCAACACATTCGGATGTGCGGTTTCAACGACCCCTTTTTTAGCGCCTAAACAGCCCGTTACAATGACTTTTCCATTCTTATCCATAGCCTCACCAATCGCTTCTAGCGACTCTTCAACAGCGCTATCAATAAAACCACAAGTATTCACAACCACTAAATCTGATTGCTCATAGCTATTACTAATCTCATAGCCTTCCGCACGTAATTGCGTAAGGATCCGCTCGGCATCCGTGCCTGCCTTAGGGCACCCAAGTGAGACAAAACCAACTTTTGGAATATTTGCTTTCATAATTTCATTATCAATGTAAAAAATGACCAATCAGGCCTATAGAGCTCACACCCAGTACAATAAGCAATAATTGCGACACAGTGGCACTAAGCTCTGTGCGCTTATGTAAGCTAGGGATTAAGTCTGCAACGGCCACATAGAGCATACTTGCCGCTGCAATACCCAGCACGAATGGCACGACATCTTGCATTTTTTGCAAAGCGAAATAGGCACTCAAACCACCAACCATAGTGGCTAAACTAGAAACAAGGTTGAAAATATAGGCTTGCTTTTTACTGTAGCCAGAATGCAATAGAATAAAAAAGTCCCCGACTTCTTGTGGGATTTCATGCGCCACAATGGCAATAGCCGTCACAATACCAAGCTTCACATCCACCATAAAGGCAGAAGCGATTAAAATACCATCGACAAAATTATGAAAGGTATCGCCAATCATAATCATCATGCCGCTACGGCTAAAGTCATGATCGTGATGATGTTCACGCTTGGCCGTGATAGAAAGCCGACTATCAGAAACTAGTTTAAATTTAGTCGTGGCACTGTCTGGTTGATTACTTGTAGGTTGGTTATCTGGGCAGTTCTCTTCACTATGCACCGCATGCACTTCGCAATGATTGCCATGGCAGTGACGCCAAATCACCAGCTTTTCTAAAGCAAAGAACAGTAAAATGCCGAACAACACCGTGCCTGTCATCATTTTCGGCGAACGCGCTTCTTCGATAGCATACGGCAGTATTTCTAAAAAAACGGCACCTAGCATTGCGCCGATAGCATAGCTAATCAGTATCGGCACACGAACTTTGCTTGTATTTAACGCCACGACTGCAGCGCCGCTGACACTCAGCACGCCTCCAATGAGGCTAAATACGATGATCCAAGTAAGGGTAGAAAAATCAGGAATATTCATTAAAGACTATATTTTCAATAAGTTGCATATTATACCAGTCAACACGATTTTTACTTATTTCCCAATTAGTTTATAAGGATTGATGTACGGTTTGGTTTTGGAACTCTAGCTACCATTTGCCCACTTATATTATCTGAGGGGGGGGTAAACTGGTTTTATGAAAAAACTACTCCTACTCTTATTCTCAACAAACCTCTTCATCTAAGCCATTATCACTTTCATCAGCTAGGCCCTCACCATCCCAGTCATCATCATCACCAGTGTATAAGCCATTTTCATCAATCCCCAGATTGAACCCACTCTCCCATACTGGTGATTCTTCATGGCGCATGGTATCGAGCAAACCTTTCATATCCTCTGCTAAATCAACCTGCCATTCCATGAATTCATTCGTGACTGGGTGTATCAGCCCCAGCTTGATCGCATGCAAGGCTTGTCGCTTAAAGCCGAGAACGGTTTCTTTCAACACAGCAGACATTTGCTTATGCGGAATAATATTGCCAATGCCATATTGCGGATCGCCCACCATAGGCGCTTTTAAATATTGCATATGAACGCGAATTTGATGCGTACGCCCTGTCTCCAAACGACAGCGCAGATAGGTATTCGTGCCGAAGCGCTCCAACACCTCATAGTGCGTAATAGCAGGCTTACCTCTGCGCACAACTGCCATTTTAGTTCTAGCATGCGGATGACGGCCAATCGGTTGCTCTACTACGCCATTACGCCACATCTGGCCCCACACAAGAGCACGATACTCACGTTTAACAGTGCGTGCTTGCAATTGCCGCACCAAGCTAGTCTGCGCCTCAAGAGTCTTCGCAACAACCAACAATCCGCTGGTCTGTTTATCTAAACGATGCACAATGCCACAACGTGGCACATCAGCTAAAGTGGGAAAGTGAAATAACAGCGCATTAAGTAATGTTCCGCCCCAATTACCCGCTGCCGGATGTACAACTAAGCCAGCTGGTTTATTAATTACCAGTAAAGCATCATCTTCATAAATAATATCTAAAGGGATGTTCTCCGGGTTAAAAGCATTCTCTTGCAGGTTGTTCGGCGGAGTGACTTCGACCTGCTCCCCACCCCACATTTTAGTTTTAGAAATGACAACCTCACCATTAACTTTGACTAGCCCGCCTTTAATCCAAGCTTGCAATCGACTTCTAGAATGCTCAGGCAACATCTGCTGCAGAGCTAAATCTAAACGTTTTCCGCCTAAATCATTTGGAGTAATGAGAGTTTGAGTTGTTGTTTGTGTCATGTTCAGATACTTATTTCACGTGCGCTTAAGTTATAATAGCGCAAATATTATTTGGCAGGTGTGCTTGTGAACCGTATTTTACCGCTTATTCAAACTTTACTATTGGCTTTATTTGTTAGTACATCCATAAATGGCTGTGCCATATTTGGCGAACCGACAGAACTAGATGAGACAAAAGGCTGGCAAGCGCAGCGTATTTATGAAAATGGCGCACTTGCAATAGCGGATAGTGATTATGACAAAGCATTAGGTTATTTCAAAAAACTATCATCTCGATTCCCGCACGGGAAATATGCAATACAAGCAAAACTTGAGATTATTTATGCAAACTATAAAAAAGACGATCCAGTCTCTACGATTACAGCTGCTGACCGCTTTATTAGGCTACACCCAAACCACCCAAATATTGATTACGCCTACTACCTCAAAGGATTAGCGACTTTCAATGAAAGAGATGTTTTTAAAAAACTCACGAGACAAAATATTAATGACCGTGACCCAAAATCACTTAAGTTGTCCTTCGCCTCATTCAAGAAATTAATTGAGCGCTACCCAAAAAGCCGCTATGTCAAAGATGCGAAATTTCGTATGTTCTATATTGTGAATACACTTGCACAGCATGAAATGCATGTTGCCCGTTACTACATGAATCGAAAAGCCTATTTAGCAGCACTTAACCGCGCCAAGTATGTATTGGAATACTACCCAAAATCTAATGTCGTTGAAGAAGCGCTAATGATGATGATTAGTGCTTATGATTATATGGATTTAACCGATTTAAAAGAAGATGCGATGCGCATACTTAAAACTAACTACCCAAAGAACCCATTATTGACAGGGGAGATAGTAAAAGAAGAGCGTAGTTGGTGGAAGTTCTGGGAAAGCTTATAAGTTAGCTCAAAAAATACAATTTAACGTTGCGTTCATTCGAAATAGTTAGCGCTAACGCTTTTTACTCTCTTGATCTTTTTTAGTCTTTAATTCTTTACGTCGTTCTGTTTTACGGCGACGCATCGTCACTATTCCTTCACCTGCCTTACGTTTATCTGGCGCATCAGCATAAGGATTATTGCCCTGTTTAAACTGCACTCTAAGCGGCGTACCAACCAATTGAAAAGTCTTCCGAAAAATACCCTCTAAGAAACGCCTATAGCTATCCTTAACACCACTAATGTGCGAGCCATGCACGACCACAATCGGCGGATTCACTCCACCTTGATGTGCATAACGTAGCTTAGGTCTAATCCCTCTGCTAATCGGTGGCTGGTGCTGCGCAATGGCATCTGATAGAACTCGTGTCAGCTGCGGCGTAGACAAGTCAGTAAATGCAGCTTTAAACGCACCATCCACTGAAGTAAACATTTCCGGCAGGCCTTTTTTGCGTAGCGCAGAAATATAATGAAATTTAGCAAAGTCTAGAAACTGAAGCTTGCGATCAATTTGTTTTTTAATCCAATCTCGCTCTTCTTCTTTTAAGCCATCCCATTTGTTAATCGCAACCACTAATGCCCGTCCAGCTTCTAAAATATAAGCCGCGACATGTGCATCTTGTTCTGTAATGCCTTCTTGTGCATCGACAACCAAGATGGCCACATTCGCATCCTCAATCGCCTGCATGGTTTTCACCACAGAGAACTTCTCTATGGCTTCAAATACACGTCCGCGTTTACGTACGCCAGCCGTATCAATAATCGTATACTGCTTACCATCTTTTTCTAACTCAGCATAAATAGAGTCCCGCGTTGTGCCCGCCTCATCAAAGGCGATCATGCGATCTTCACCTAAAAGTGCGTTCACTAAAGTAGACTTACCCACATTAGGACGTCCTACGATAGCGATTTTAGGATGGCGATCTTTTCTATTTTTAGCATCGGCATCTGGCTCAGGGAAGTCCTCTAGTGCCAACTCGACCAAATCTTTAACACCTTCACCATGTGCTGAAGAAACTGATAAGGGGTCGCCCATGCCAAGCGCATAAAAGTCCGCACTCACAACGGCTCTTTGCATGCCTTCTGTTTTGTTCACAACCAATAGTACTGGGCGCTGTGACCTCCTGAGCGTATCTGCAATTGTATACTCTTGTGGCGTTAGCCCAGCCCTCCCATCAACCAAAAATAGGACAATATCAGCTTCATCAATTGCCAACAGCGTTTGTCGAGCCATCTCTTTCAAGATGCCTGTTTCAGCAGTTGGCTCAAAACCACCTGTATCAATCACTAAATATGGTTTACTAGCGCCAACACCACGCCCGTAATGACGATCTCTCGTCAAGCCAGGAAAGTCAGCAACTAAGGCATCGCGGCTCTTAGTTAGGCGGTTGAATAAAGTAGACTTGCCAACATTAGGTCGGCCAACTAAGACAATGGTAGGTAACATTATGGTTATTCTGACAGAGGCAATACAATGCCTGGCCCACTATCGCCTTCTGAGACACTCGGGAACAAGAGCAGCTCTTGTTTTTGAAATAAAATACTACTCGATGGCTCTTCAGTCACTTCATTATCGGCTTCAAGCTCTTCAATTTCGTTGACAGGTGCAGGTGCTAACTCACGCTCTTCTCTAATTTGTGATGTCGGCCCTTCAACACTAACCACATACAAGCCGCCATCTCGCGTTGCCGCAATCAGCTGTGATGGTTTATCACCTGGGATTAAAGACATAACAGCGTTACCACCTACTTTAATACGTGATGAAAATTTACCGTTATCACCATTAAGGAAGTGGATATATCCTTCTAAATCACCTACTGCAATTAGTCCGTTCATTAGCAATGGTGTCGTTAAGCGTCTATTGAGCAAGCCACCTTGTCGCCAAAAGGTTCTGCCGGTTGTATAATCTAGCGAATATAAAGAGCCTAGCGCATGCGAAACATATATTTTTTCACCCTCAAGAGCAAGGCCACTATAACTAGAAATTTCTCTATTCCAAAGCACTTTCCCATTGATCCGGTCAACCGCAGCGATGCGTCCCTGGTAGGCAACAGCATAAACAACGGGACCAGAAACCACAGGCAAGCTGGTAATGTCTGCAATCCGCTCAATATCTGTCACACCTTTAGGTACAGCAACGGTTGCATCCCATAACAACCTACCGTTATCAGCACGTATCGCCACCATTTTCCCACCAGAGAAGCCAGCATAGACAACACCGTCAGCCACAACAACGCCAGCACTACTTCTTAAGCTGAGTGCTGGTACTTTACGGGTATATACCCACTTCCGGGCACCATCGGCCGCATCCAAACCATAAATAGTGTTATCACCTGATCGTACGATCACTTTGCCTTCAAAGTAACGCGGTACGCTTAACACTTCACTGGATAGCTTAGATTGCCAAACTAGCTTGCCACTCATATCGTAAGCTAATAAATTGCCTCTATTGGTACCAACTAATATCAAACCACCACCTGAACCAACACCACCACTGATTGGCTCACCTACCTTAACACGCCACTCTTGATTGCCATTTTCACCATCAAGCTTAGCAAGCTCGCCTTTTACGTTAACGGCATAAACATAACCAGCACTTAACGCAGGGGTGTAATCGTAACGTCCTGTTTCGCCAAGTTGCGTAGACCAGTCTAATTTGACTGTGCGTGTTGCTTTAATTTGGGTTAGTTCAGAAGGCGCATTAAGAGGCTCTCGCCCAAATAGCTTATCGGCCATATCAAGCCTTAATCCGGACAAGGCACTACAGCCCACCAAGAACAACATACTTGCGATCAAACAACGCTTCATTATCTTTTGACTAATCATGAAGGAATCTTACCTAGCTACCTAATGACTCAAGCTTTTGCTTAGTAAATAAATATATTCGCCCATCAGAATCTAAATTAAATAACGCACTTGCATACAACTTTTTAGCTTCATCCACTTTACCTTGCGCCAACAAAATATCGCCTTGTAAATCTTCTTTCAATCCAGCATAACCAGGATCAATATTTGCCGATAATATTTTTTCTGCGCCAGCATAGTCTTTATTCCCTAACAATATTCTTGCCAACTGTAGACTAGCAATCGCTTTTACTGAGGTTTCTTGCGCATTCGCAATTACCCACTCAAGCTTCGATTTTGTACCATCAATTTCGCCCACCAGAAATGCACTTCTAGCTTGTAGCACTGCTGCGCGTCCAGCATAGGGCGTGCCAGCATAATCTGTGATTAATTTGTTCGCAGCCTCATTTATTAAGTCACCTTCACTTGGGTCAAGCAAGGCTAATGTCTGATAAACCTCAGAAGCCTCTACTGCTTTTTTGTGTTGAAAGTGCTGGTAACCTTGCCACGACGCGTAAGCAATTAACCCTAATAAAACGAGATTAACCGTTAATTTACCGTATTGATCCCACCATGCCTTAAACTCATCCAACTGTTCTTGATCATCTAAATCTAGTGCCATTATTTATCCTAAAACTATATTCTGAAAATATTCATCTACTATTAATCTTGAATTGCCTATTTATTCTTGCCCAGGAATCGCCTTTAGTAAACCCCTTGTATAGTCTTGATGCGGTGATTGGTATATTGCTTCCACCGCCCCTTGCTCGACTATTTCACCTTTATTCATCACAACCATCTCATCCGCAATGTGTCTTACCACGCGCAAATCATGCGTAATAAAAATATAACTCAGTTTCATCTCTTTTTGTAATGCTTTAAGCAATAGTAATATTTGCGCCTGCACAGATACATCTAATGCAGAAACCGGCTCATCACACACAACAACTTCTGGCTCCAGCACCAATGCACGTGCAATACCAATCCGTTGCCGTTGCCCACCAGAAAACTGGTGTGGATATTTTTTCACATCATCAGCACTTAATCCAACGCGCTCCAGCATCTGTTTTACCTTTTGCAGCTGCTCACCGGTAGTGCCTAATCTGTGAATCACTAAACCTTCACCGACAATTTCACCAACGCGCATCCGTGGATTCAGTGAGGCAAAAGGATCTTGAAACACTATTTGCAAGTTTTTACGGGCTTTTCGCAAACCCGCTCGATCTAATTTCATCAGTGATTGTCCATGAAACAAAACATCACCACTTTCGAACGGATGCAATTGTAACAGACAACGTGCCAAAGTAGACTTTCCACTGCCAGATTCACCGACAACAGCAAGTGTTGAGCCCTGTTTTAATGTAATACTCACACTATCCAGTGCTCTAATGGTTGTATGCCCAAGTCCAAAATTACCGCTATACTGTTTGTAATGCTTAACTAAATTTTTAGCCTCTAACACAACGGGTGCTAATGCCGCTTGCATTATGCAGGCACCTCACTGTTATTTAACCTAGGCTGATTGAGCCAAGCATAATCAATCGGCTTTAGTTGTTTTTTTCCCGCCAGATCAGGGACACAAGCTAACAATGCTTTCGTATAGGGGTGCTTTGGACTTTCTAAGACCTGTTGTTTAGAGCCCGCCTCAACAATTTCACCTCGAAACATCACAACCACATCATCGGCAATATCAGATACAACACCGAAATCATGCGTAATAAACAGCATCGCCATTTTCATGCGACCTTTCAACTCATTTAACAAGCTAAGTATTTGCGCTTGCACGGTGACATCCAATGCAGTCGTTGGCTCATCCGCAATCAATAAAGCAGGTTCACAGGCAATACTCATCGCCACCATCACGCGCTGGCGCTGACCACCAGATAACTCATCAGGATAGCTATTCGCACGCTCTACTGGAATACCCACTTGCGCCAATAGCGTTTCAACTCTAGATTTTAATACAACACCCTTCAAGCCCATGTGTGCCGCTAACACTTCGCCAACCTGAAAGCCAACGGTTAATACCGGGTTAAGCGAGGTCATTGGCTCTTGAAAAATCATACCAATTTGCACCCCCCTTACTTTCTGCATGGCTTTATTATCTAATGTCGTTAAATCAACGCCATTAAAAAGCACGCTACCTGTTGCAGCCAATTGATTGGGGAGCAAACCCATAATGGTAAGCGCTGTTAAACTTTTACCACTGCCAGACTCACCAACGATACACGTGGTTTTTCCGCTAGATAGATTGAATGTGGCGTCTTTGACCAGCCATTTTGAAGGCGTTTTTTTTAACGCAACATTAAGATGTTCTATGCTTAAGATTTCAGCCACACTCAGTCCTTAATATGGTTAAGCACTTCGTTTAATGAACAACGTTTCTGCTCACCTGCCGCCAATAATGGTTTTAATGAAACTTCACCTGCCGCCACCTCATCATCTCCGAGAATAGCAGCATAACGTGCACCACTTCTGTCGGCTTTTTTCATTTGCGCCTTAAAGCTACCGCCACCTGCGTGTAATACAACTGACAACCCTTCACTACGCAAAGATTCAGCTACGCCAAAGGCTTTAGCTTCCGCTTGCCCACCTACATTAACCAAGTAAATATCAGGGGAATTCTTAGCAGTAACGCCATATTCTTGCATCAACAAAAAGATGCGCTCTAAACCAATCGCAAAACCACACGCGGATGTTGGCTTTCCGCCTAGTCTTTCAACCAAGGTATCATAACGACCACCACCAGCTATCGTGCCTTGTGCACCAAGCTTGGTCGTCACCCACTCAAACACCGTACGGTTGTAATAATCTAAACCACGGACTAAGCGATGGTTCACGACATAAGCTACACCTTCATCTGTTAGTAGTTGGCATAGCTTTTCAAAATGCAGTTTACTTGCGCCGCCTAAGAAATCCATCAGCTTAGGCGCAGCCTCACACATGTTTTGCATGCGTGGGTTTTTGGTATCTAAAATACGGAGTGGGTTCGTATGCAATCGACGCTTTGCATCCTCATCTAATAGCTCAGCATGTTGTTCAAAATAGGCAATCAAGGTTTGGCGGTAAGTCGCACGCTCATCGCCATCGCCAATACTGTTAATTTGCAACTCAACATCGGTAATTCCTAGTTCACGCCATAATCGCGCTAATAAAATAATTTGCTCTGCATCAATACCAGGACCATCAAAACCAAATGCTTCGCAACCGACCTGATGGAATTGTCGTTGGCGGCCTTTTTGCACATTCTCATGCCGAAACATCGGGCCGATATACCATAAACGTTGCGGGCCATTGTAAGTCAGGTTCTGCTCAACAACAGCGCGCACACAACCCGCCGTACCTTCTGGTCGTAACACCAATTTATCACCATTGAGTTTATCTTCCCAAGCATACATTTCCTTTTCAACAATATCAGTATGCTCGCCAACGCTACGCACAAATAATTCGGTCGGCTCAACCAATGGCATACGGATATTATTGTAACCATACTGCAACAACACTTTGCGCGCGGTGTCTTCCAACTGAAACCAAAGTGGTGTCGCTTCTGGAAGAATGTCGTAGAAGCCCTTGATTGACTGAAGTTTGTTCTTTTGACTCATTTTATTTAACTATCTGACTTTAATTAACAGGTTGAATTGAAATGGTTTTAGGTGCTGAGGTTGATGTAGCACGCAGCCTGCCACCCTCCGCATAATTTTTTTGCACATAGCGTTCTACAATGACTTGAAACTCTTGTGCAATATGGTCACCTTTTAAGGTCACTGTTTTTTCACCGTCGACAAAAACAGGTGCAACGGGCGTTTCACCAGTGCCTGGCAAGCTGATACCAATATTAGCCAGCTTAGACTCCCCAGGCCCATTCACAACGCAACCCATGACTGCCACACTCATATCAGCAACGCCAGGATAATCATTGTGCCAGATGGGCATTTGTTGTCGCAAATAAGCTTGTATTTGCATAGCCAGCTCTTGGAAATAAGTTGAAGTCGTACGACCACAACCTGGGCAAGCAGTCACCAATGGCGTGAAAGAACGAATGCCCATTGTCTGCAAAATTTCTTGTGCGATCACGACTTCTTTAGTGCGCGACTCATTTGGCTCTGGCGTTAGACTCACGCGTAGCGTGTCACCAATACCTTCTTGCAACAATAGCGACAAAGCTGCTGTAGAAGCCACAACCCCTTTTGAGCCCATACCAGCCTCTGTAAGACCTAAATGTAATGGGTACTCACTACGACGACTTAACTCACGGTAAACTGAGACCAGGTCTTGTACATTACTGACCTTGCAAGAAATGATGATTTGATTCGGATCTAAACCGATTTCAACGGCTTGCTGAGCGCTTTCTAAAGCGGATTGCATGAGTGCTTCTTGCATGAGTTTATCAGCGGACAATGGCGCTTCTAATTCAGCATTTTCATCCATCATGCTCGCCATTTTAGCTTGATCCAAGCTACCCCAATTAACACCAATACGCACCGATTTTTTGTACGTAATCGCCGCTTCTATCATGCTAGAAAATTGCTCATCACGCTTGCTACCTTTTCCAACATTGCCGGGGTTAATACGGTACTTTGCTAACGCTCGCGCACATTCAGGGTAGGCTTGCAATAACTTATGGCCATTGAAATGAAAGTCGCCTACTAGCGGCACATTACAACCCAAGGCATCTAAACCTTGGCGAATCTTGCCCACTTGTGCAGCGGCTTCTGGAGTATTGACTGTGATACGAACGACTTCACTACCAGCCTGCCATAATTCATAGACCTGCTGAATCGTGCCCTCAGCATCTGCCGTATCCGTATTCGTCATGCTTTGCACGACGATAGGCGCAGCAGTCGTCCCATACAAACCACCACCAACGGCCACATGGCCAACCATCGCTTGTCGCGTATTTTTGCGCATTGTTTGCAACTATTCTAATAATATTAAAGACTACTACTGATTCAACCGCACATGAGCAACATTGGCCTTTGTATAAGGCGCTAAGTCAATCGGTTTGTCATCGACAACAAGCGTTGCGCCAAATGCGTTACCAACAACAATCTCCAAAGGCTGAAAAACATCAATCACATCGCGATGACCTGCATATAGTATTTTGTCATAAACCTCTTCTCCTGATTGATTAACGACATTAAGCCAAGTTTCTTGTTTCGCACTAAATTCCAATCTTGTTTTACCCATCACTGCTGACGCCTCTTTTTCGCCAGCAACCTGCGCACTCTCTTGCGCCGCAACACTTATCCCCTCTGAAACCGAAGCTGGCGTTCCTGTATCTACAAAGTCTAAATCCATTACTTGATATTCTTCTTCCACCTTAGCTTCCACCTCTACCTGGTCTGGTTTAGCTGTCGGCAAATCAAGCGTCGACCCACCCACTGCTATGTCAGCTACTTCAAGCTTCGGCATGTAGCCTTGATAGAAAAACCAAGCGCTCAAGCCGAATAGAAGGAATAATATAAATAAGTAATAGTGTAAACTACCTGACTTGGCTTTTTCTTTAATTCTCACCTCAGCGCCAGAACTGACACCGATCATATACGGCACTGCCTCAGGCATTATTTCAGCATAGGCACCTACCATCGCATCTGCAGGAATCTTCAACAATTTCGCATAAGTGCGGATAAACCCTTTGGCAGCCGCCGGTCCAGGCAAGGCTGCAAAATCATCCTGCTCCAATGCATCTATTTGCATACTAGTCAGCTTTAGCCGCGCTGCAACTTCTTTCGTAGATAAGTTCTGGGCAATCCGTACCGAACGTAATCTAGCACCACACTCAAAGTGCCGGCTTCTATTGTTTTCCTCGATGCTAGCATCTGATGTGTCTTCTCGCTTAATACAATCTGTTTTAGGCGCGACCGCTTCCGCAGCCCCTTCCACCACATCTTCTTGACTATCTTTTTTAAGCTTACGTGTCATTTCACACCTTTAACCAATAATGTTTGCCACTTAACAATAATTTCGTCGCATTTGAATGGGGAAGCTTTCTATGCAATTCTAAAAGAATAGCTTGCCTCACTACTTTTGTCACCAAGCTTTCGAGTAGTTCTGGTACCTAGCCATCGCATTCCTGCATTTAACACAACCAGTATCGTTTTTTGTAATGTTCTTTTTGCGGCGTATGCATTCCCACGACCAAACTGAATTTCAGCCAAATACTATACGGCAGCATGTGCCAGCGGCTGAATTTAACGTTAAACAAGCAACCACTTTGCATTTAAATGCATTACATCACCTCAATTGGAACAAATTTTGCACTACGTGTTGTTTTATCCAACACCTTACCAGCTAATTGACCACAAGCAGCATCAATATCTTCACCGCGCGTTTTACGGACGGTGACGATATAACCAGCATTCGTTAAAATGTCGCGGAATATGCGAATATGGTTAGGGGTAGAAGTGCCATAACCACTATTTGGAAATGGGTTAAATGGGATTAAATTGAACTTGCAATTCACATGCTGAACCAACTCGACCAATTGATGCGCATGCTCAACAGTATCATTGATGCCATCTAACATCACATACTCAAAGGTCACAAAATCACGTGGCGCTTGCACCAAATAACGATTGCAAGCGGCCATCAGCTCTTTTAGTGGGTGCTTTTTATTAATCGGCACAATTTCATCACGCAGCTTATCGTTAGGTGCATGCAATGAAACAGCCAATGCTACAGGACAATCTTCTTTAAGCTTATCCATTTGAGGCACTAAACCACTCGTCGACAACGTTACACGACGACGACTCAAACCATAAGCATGGTCATCTAGCATGATTTGCATGGCAGTAACGACGTTATTATAATTAGCTAACGGCTCACCCATGCCCATCATCACCACATTAGAAATAATACGATCCCCAGGCAGCAACATATCGTAGCCATCTGATTGACGCAAAGAATTATTCGCAATCCAAAGTTGTCCAATAATTTCCGATACACTTAAATTGCGATTAAACCCTTGTCGGCCGGTACTACAAAACGTACATTCCAGCGCACAACCCACTTGACTAGAAATACATAAAGTCCCTCGGTCATCTTCAGGAATAAAAACAGTCTCCACGCTGCTCGAAGTTCCGTCTTTTTGATTATTAGCGCCCACCAACCATTTACGTGTTCCGTCATCAGAAATAAGCTCCTTCTGCACATCTGGCAAGGTAAAACTCGTTTCATTACCCAGCTTCTCACGCAATACCTTAGCAATATCCGTCATCTGATTTAAATCAATAATGCCATAACGGTATAGCCAATGCATCATTTGCTTGGCGCGAAAAGGCTTCTCCCCGATACTCACAAAGTAACTGGCCAGCTGCTGTTGGTTAAAATTTAGTAAATTAGTCAATATTAGCTTTTATCTCTTAATAACTTCAAAAGTGCGGACTGGCTACGTGAGTCAAGGTGCAAATTGAAAAATAAAGCCGCAACATAATGGGTTATATGTGAGGCTGGATCTTTCAATCTGCAACTCCGACTAATGCGCCAATACGTAATTTTTAGCCGAAGAAGTATTTAATCTCGATTGCAGCGTTCTCTACTGAGTCACTACCATGTACCGCATTCGCATCAATGCTCTCAGCAAAATCAGCACGGATTGTCCCTGCGTCTGCTTCTTTAGGGTTGGTAGCACCCATTAAGTCACGGTTTTTTAATACAGCACTTTCGCCTTCTAATGCTTGAATCATCACAGGACCAGAAATCATGAATTTAACTAAGTCCGCAAAGAAAGGACGCTCTTTATGCACGGCGTAAAAGCCTTCAGCTTCAGCTTGTGTCAATTGTGCCATTTTAGCTTCAACAATCATTAAGCCCGCGTTCTCAAAACGGCTATAAATTTGACCAATTACGTTTTTCGCTACTGCGTCTGGTTTGATAATACTAAGGGTGCGTTCTACTGCCATAACAACTCCAAAAAAATGAATATAAAATAAAGCCTTACAAAGGTCGACATTCTAACATTATTCACGCGTTTAATGAATGATGGTTTTCAATTGATTGCTTGAATAATTAACCGAATTTTTCTACCAAAAATACATGCAAATATATGCGTTGCGCTGTGAGCTAGCGCAACGCAGGCTAGATACAATAACTTATTTTCAATACTGAAACCTTTTCTAAACTTAAGCCTATCAAGCTCTCACTGTATTTGAGTCGAGTAGAAAGCTAAATAAGAAAATAATTTTATAAGCATCTTAATATTTTTGATCATCCCATCACTATGCATGGGTAAGATTAAAAAATTAGCGTTATAATTTTGGTTATGATAGAGCCTCGTGATCAGCGCATCTGAAAGCTAAAGAAAATATACATTCATGCATAAATCGAAAAATATTGATACGTCCATTGCAACCTGCCCCGCTTGCGGCATATTGTGTGATGATATTAACGTCAGCGACCCATCAGTAAATAATTGCGCGAAAAGCATCAGCTTCTTTACACAGCCAATCACAGAAATATCACCAACGATTGCCGGAAAAGCCGTTAGCCTAGATGAAGCGGTTGCAAAAGCAGCTAGCATTTTAAAGTCAGCTCAGGCTCCTATCTTTGCAGGGTTAAGCACGGACTTAGCCGGCTTTAGAGCCGCTTTTAATAGTGCACAACAAGTCAAAGCGCCGATGATGCATATGAATTCAGAAAGCACGTGGCGTAATACGAAAGTATTACAAAGTAAAGGCTGGCAAACCACGACATTGATGGAAGTGAAAAATCGTGCAGATGTGATTTTGTGTATTGGTACCGATGTGGTGAGTCATAACCCGCGCTTTTTTGAACGCAATGTTTGGAATAAAGAGGCGTTATTTACTGACCCACAGGCACGAGACATTATTTACTTAGGTGGTGAGAATTTAGATACCAGCCACGGCGTTTCGCCCAAGGGTAAAGAACCAACCGTATTGCCTTGTGCAACAGAAGCACTGCCTGAGATAACCGCTGCTTTACGAACGCTGATTCAAGGTAAAGTACTGAATGCAACTACGATTGCCGGCATTGCAGTTAAAGCCTTACAAACCATCGTGGAACAGCTAAAGCAAGCTAGCTATGCGGTGCTGATTTGGGTGGCGAAAGATTTTAACTTTGCGCATGCCGAACTCACGATTGAAAACATTACCGAAAGCGTTGTGACTTTAAATGCTGATAGCCGCGCCATGGGCTTAGCACTTGGAGGCAGCGATGGTGATACCACGGTGAATTATGCGCATACATGGCTGAGTGCATTAGCACCTAAAGACCATGATGTGTCGCAGCATGATGCCATCGTTTGGATTAATAGCTTTAGTCCTGATAAGCCACTCCCAACAGCGGATGCGCCTATGATTGCGATTGGTAACAGTCAAATGCAATTCGCGATGCCACCGGCTGTATTTATCCCCGTGGCAACCCCTGCTTTAGATTGCGCTGGCACATTATTCAGAGTCGATTCGTCGATTGTGCTACCGCTAAAACAAACACGTAAAAGCACATTACCAACACTCTCTGCAGTAATGAACAAAATGGATGCATTATTAACATGATTACCTTGCTAGAAAATGCAAAAGTTTACGACCCAGCCCATGGCATAGATGGCGTCAAAACAGATATCTATATCCGTAATGGTCATATTGTTGCCAAACCCAGTAAAACAATAAAGATTCATAAAACCATTGATTTAACTGACAAAGTGGTCATGGCAGGCGCGATTGATATGCATAGCCATATTGGTGGTGGTAAAGTCAATATTGCGCGCATGATGTTGCCTGAGTATCAAGAGACGCTGAAATATGCAGACCCTGAAGCGCATGTTTGCGGCCCACAATGTGCGCACAACGCAACGCCTAGCACTACCACAACAGGTATGCATTATATTGAAATGGGCTATACCGCGGCATTTGAACCTGCTGTTCTAGGCATTAACGCACGCCAAGCGCATTTGGAGATGGGCGACACGCCGATGATCGACAAAGGCGGCTATGCGATGTTAGGTAATGATGATTACTTTCTACGATTGCTCGCCAATAAAGCCGATCAAAAAACGATTAACGATTACGTTGCTTGGACTTTAAACGCAACACAAACTATCGGCATTAAAGTGGTGAATCCGGGTGGAATTAACGCCTTTAAATTTAATCAACGTCGCTTGGACTTGGATGAATATAATAAATACTACCAAGTAAGCCCTAGACAAATTCTGCAAAGTTTAAGCCGTGCGGTGCATGATATTGGCGTAGCTAAACCGCTACATGTGCATTGCAATAATTTAGGTGTGGCAGGAAATTTTCAAACTACGCTAGATACCATGGGTGCGAGTGATGGTATTCCTATGCATTTAACCCATATTCAGTTTCATAGCTATGGCGCCGAAGGTGATAAGAAGTTCTCATCAGCTGCGGCGGAAATAGCAGAAGCGATTAACAACAACAAACATATCACCGCGGATGTTGGGCAAATTCTATTCGGCCAAACCGTGACGGTATCGGGCGATAGTATGATGCAGCATTTAAATGCTAAAATTGCCAACCCTAAAAAGTCCGTCATGATGGATATCGAATGTGATGGGGGTTGTGGTGTGGTGCCATTTAAATACCGTGATGAAAACTATGTGAACGCAATGCAATGGGCGATTGGCTTAGAGGTTTTCCTGAGCGTAGAAGATCCTTGGCGTGTGTTCCTCACAACAGACCACCCTAACGGCGCGCCGTTTACCAGTTACCCGCATTTGATTCGGTTGTTAATGGACAAAAGCTTTAGAGATGAATCTTTTGACAAGCTCAACTTGGATGCACAAGCCATGAGTAACTTAAAAGCAATTAACCGTGAGTACAGCTTATATGAAATCGCCGCCATGACCCGTGCTGGCGCAGCCAAATTAATTGGCATGAATGATCAAGGCCACCTAGGCGAAGGTGCCGCGGCTAACATTACCGTCTATACCGAACAAGCTGATAAAGAAGCCATGTTTGCCAAACCAGACTATGTGTTTAAAGATGGTGAATTAGTCGTTAAGTACGGGGAAGTGGTGAAAGTGGTTTGGGGGAAAACCCATACGGCGAAACCTGCTTACGATAAAAGCGTGGAAAAAGACTTAAAAGATTACTTCGACAAATACCATACGACTCAATTAGATAACTACAAAATCAGCGATGATGAAATGGCTGCTGATGGACGTAATAGCGTTACTAGTCATACATAAGTAGCCAGATAAAATAAACCATGAACCAGAACGACATACAAATAGACGACACCTTTGCAGAAGCATTTAACATGCGCGGCACGCGTGTCTTAATTACCGCACAAAACCTCAAATGGGCGTATAACGCAGCGAATGCTATGACAGGCTTTGCCACCAGCGTGATTGGTTGTGGCGTAGAGGCAGGTATTGAACGTGAACTGGCAGAAGATGAAACTCCTGATGGTCGCCCCGGTGTGAGCATCTTGATGTTTGCCATGGGTAGTAAAGTTTTGATGCAACAGCTAGAAACCCGCATGGGGCAATGCATATTGACCTGCCCTACTGCTGCGGCTTTTTCTGGGTTAGCCAGTGAAGATCAAATTAGCTTAGGTCGAAATCTACGTTACTTTGGTGATGGCAATCAAATCTCAAAACTATTACCTGATGCCGATGGTAACAATCAACGCTACTGGCGCATTCCCGTGATGGATGGTGAGTTTATTACCCAAGAAACCACGGGCATGGTGCGCGCCATTGGTGGCGGTAACTTTTTAGTCTTGGGTGAGAGTCAACCGCAAGTCTTAGCGGCTTGTGAGGCAGCGATTGAGGCCATGAAAAAACTACCTAATGTCATCATGCCTTTCCCAGGTGGCGTGGTACGATCGGGTTCAAAAGTCGGCAGTAAATACCCCAAAATGTTTGCCAGTACAAATGATGCGTTTTGCCCTACGTTAAAAGGTCGCGTTAAAACCGAACTCGACAGAGGAATTGAAAGCGTGATGGAAATCGTGATTGATGGCTTGACCTTTGAGGACATCGCCTTGAGCATGAAGGTTGGTATAGAAGCTGCTTGTAGCCTGGGGCCAGATGCGGGCATCAAGCGCATTTCAGCAGGCAACTACGGTGGCAAGCTAGGTCCACACCTCTTTAAATTACATGAAATACTAGGTACTTAATCATGGCAGCCCTTACCTTTACTCTTAAAAATAATTTAATCCGCTCACTAGACTGTAGCCGTTTAACTACTGACATACTAGCAAATAAATCAACTGCTGACATAGAAGTAATGGTATTGGAAGCCTATAACACAGTCGGTGATTGGTTTACCGTATCAGGCTCAGACTCCACGCAGATTGTATTCAAAGGCACCAATCAACACTTAACGCATATTGGCAAACAAATGCCGAACGGCACCATCACCATAGAGGGCGATTGCGGTGACTTTTTAGGTCAAAACATGCAAGGCGGCGTGATTATCTGCAAAGGAAATGCTGGCGATAGAGCTGGTGACAAAATGCGTCGTGGCCTTCTCTTAATTGAAGGTAATGCAGGTGATTATTGCGCTTCGAGTTTAATGGCAGGCACATTAGGGGTGCTGGGCACGACTGGGCGTTACCTTGCTTACGGCATGAAACGCGGCACGCTATTATTAGCCAAACCACCTGCCGACCAAGCTACATGGGTGGATTGTGGCCTTCATACACTGCCGTTCCTTAGTTTGCTGTTCAAATCCTTTACTAACATTGACACTAAATTTTCCAAAATCACCTCCACCAGAGCGCAACGCTGGATGGGTGATATCTCATGCACTGGTAAAGCCGAAATATTGTTGCTCGATCAAGACTAAGCTTTGTCCATTAGCCTGCTTAATAAGCAGGCTTAGCAAAGGCCGATTTGATACCGGCCAATTAAGTAATAAGCTAATTGATGATAAAATGATCGCTTTCTTTTTTAACTGTTAGCTCGTCATGGCTCAATTCCTCACTGCTGCACTTTATAAATTCGTTAGTCTTCCAGACTACGAAGCACTTCAAGCTCCTATTTTAGAGACTTGTGTCGCACACAATATCAAAGGCACGCTGTTGCTCGCTCATGAAGGCATTAATGGCACTATTGCAGGTAAGGTCGAAGATATTCTCACTGTATTAGATTATCTACGCCAAGATGTGCGTTTTAGCGATTTAGAACATAAAGAATCATATGCTGATACGCATCCGTTCTACCGCATGAAGGTCAAACTCAAAAAAGAGATTGTGACCATGGGCGTGAAAGAAGTTGACCCTAATTTAGTCGTTGGTACCTACGTAAAACCAGAAAACTGGAATGCAGTTATTAGCGATCCTGACGTGGTGTTAGTGGATACACGCAATGATTATGAAACCCATATTGGTACGTTCAAAGGTGCGGTTGATCCAAAAACAACGACCTTTAGAGAGTTTCCACAATACGTAGCAGACAACCTCGACAAGAACAAAAACAAGAAAGTGGCCATGTTTTGTACTGGCGGTATTCGCTGCGAAAAAGCCTCTTCTTATATGAAGCAACAAGGATTTGAAGAAGTCTATCACTTACAAGGCGGCGTACTTAAATACTTAGAAACCGTTCCTAAAGAAGAAAGCTTATGGGAAGGTGAATGCTTTGTATTCGACCAACGTGTTGGCGTTAAGCATGGTTTAGAAGTCGGCGACTACGATCAGTGTTATGCCTGCCGCATGCCATTGTCCCAAGAAGAGCTGAAGAGTGAAAAATACACCGCTGGTATCTCTTGCCCGCATTGCTATGACAAGACATCAGAAGCGAAGAAAGCAGCACTGACTGAACGACAAAAACAAGTTGTATTAGCCAAACAGCGTGGCAAAGCGCATATTGGTGTGGATATTAGTGCCAAAAGTAAAGATACACCATAAAAACTACATTAGACATAAAAAAGCCCAACCCCTTGTAAGAGTTGAGCTTTTAGTACTTCTTGATACCTCGTGGTATCGGTATATGGTGGAGCAGGCGTCAATCGAACTAAGAATTAAGTGATTGTTTTATAAACAATAAAAAATAAACTTTCTAATATAACCCTCAAACGTACCCAATAAAACTAATGTAAACTACATTTATTAACCATTTATTAGGTTAATAACTCTGTTCGTTTTGAAAGGAGTTCTACTTAACTAACTCTCCATCCTTGTAGTTTTCTTCACTCTTCTTCTGTCCGTTGTCATAATACTCAGTCTTAAGTGTAGTTTTCATTTCCTAATCCTTTAACCAGTTCTACTAAAACTCCCAACTTCCACCTTACACCCAAACATCTTTTTTACTCAATAACTCAGACATAAAACAACCCACATAAACTGTACTGTCTATATGGGTTTTACTATCTCTACTAATACCGTAAGTACTTTGTAGTGTTTTAACTTGAGCCATTTAATTACTCCTTTGATAAAGAAAAGAACAAATACAGTATGTTTTCTTATTTATCTAAGGACAACCGACTTTGGCACTAGCCAAGATGCTTGTAAATACAAGCGGTTACATAAAGGAAGGGTGGCAGGTAAAGAAAATATGTATTTTCTTTACCTGAGATATTTTTAAATTTAAATTTAAATTTGTTACCATCAGTTAATTGAAAACTAACTGACTGATCAACCATATGGCTAGGGAAGAACGAAAATATAGTGATGAATTTGTTAAATATCAAGAATTCATCATTTCCAATTCAGCTTATGCTGGCATGCCGATGTCTGAAACTAAGAAAGATGGCATTCCTTGGGTTTCACCAGCGACAAGTATTCTAGGTAAAGCTAGAACTAAATGGTGGGCTCAGAAAAAGTCTGATTTAGTTAGTCGTGGGCTACTTAAACAGGACGCCAAAATTTCAGATGTGGCGAGATTAATCCATCCGACAAAGATTAAATCTTGTCAAACATGCGGCAAATACTTGAGTATTGAGTACGTGTATTTTAATAGTAATGCAATTAAAAAAATAAACCCTGCTTTTCCAGAAGTACATATAGATGAGTTTACAACTTTAACCGAATGTCTTGATTCAATAAAAATTGCCTATCCAAAAGATGGTCTATTGGACTTTGTAAACTTATTTAATTTAACCCCAAAATCATCATCGACATTTGATATAGCTAGCGAATTTTCCACAAAAAAGATTGGTCTTTTAAGTCCGGGCGCAATGTCTAATGCTCCAGATCGTCTAGATGGGTTTCACTCTTATAATAAATGCTGCCGATCTAAGGAAGATAAAGGTAGATCAAAAGAAAACTTAATGAAATATGGTGAGGATCGTCGTGCTTATGAAAATTGGGCAGACGGTGATTGGAAGGCGGCTAGTTGGCTGATGAAAGAATTTTCTAAGCATAGCGTATCCGCTGACCATATAGGTCCAATCTCCTTAGGTTTCTGCCATACAACTTTTTTTGCTCCAATGACGAAGCAAGAAAATTCTGCGAAAAATAATCGAATCAGATATGAGGACGTTCAAAAACTATTGGCGCTTGAAAAAGACGGTCATGAAATAGTTTCATGGCATACGAAGCCAGTTTGGAATAGGTTGAAGTTAAGCATCCGTAACGATGCTGATGCGCTTGAGTTATCTAAAAGCCTACGAAAACATTTACATAGAGTTTTATTAGTTCTTCATGAGTTAAAGATTAGAGGTTATGTAGATTTCTTAGAGTCATTACTGAATCCACAATATGCTTTTTATAGTATAAAGATCAATGGGTTTGATCCAGAAACAGGAAAATATAAAGAAATAATTAAGACTAAAGGGAATATGAAGCAATACTCTGGAAATTCAACAAGATATATGAGGATCGCTTTTGATTCTTTAGATCAATATCAGTCTAAAGACAACAGAAAACTAGCCGACATTCCTGAACAAGATATTTCCACAATAATATTAAAAACAGAACAGGCGATAAAGTCTAAAGGTTTTAAGGAGGCAAAACTGGTTCTACAGAACTGTCTAGGTGAGGTTTAAATTAACTTAATTTGCTCATTCTTTAACTCCCATTTCTTTTTTGTTAGGAGTAACTCTTCGGCAGTACATTTGCCTATAAGCCACTCTTGATATTTAGACTCTGTCTTATAGTTATCAATTATTACTTCTTCAGTACCGTCGTTACTTTTTAATGTAGGAAGGTTTGATATAGCATCTTTAACTGTAAATGGCTCACCTATTACTGGCTCAGGAAACTCGTAAGATTCTAAATCATCGCGCACACCAACTATAAAAATACGTCTTCTACGTTGAGGCACTCCAAACTCCTCAGCTTTTAATGCTTTGTCGTGTAGTTTATAACCTAGTTTGGCAAACTCCTTAGTCATGCTTTCAATTACAAATATGCCATTTTTTTTCATCGAAAGAATCCCAGGTACATATTCAATTATGAAGTACTTTGGATTTAGT